>UMAJ01074272.1_pt1 | contig 12712 bp, 9 predicted proteins | sample 1963671 | NCBI WGS metagenome assembly UMAJ01 (sample SAMEA4835912, study PRJEB28245) | human gut metagenome | biome: gut microbiome; material: fecal sample | place: Denmark | collected 2008 | reverse complement strand
AAACCGCGTGCCGAGGGTTCGAATCCTTCTACCCCTGCCAAGGTAAGCCGTACACCTTCGGGTGTGCGGCTTTTCTTGTTGGCTGTTCGGCGTGAGCTCCAGTGGCGCTGTAAAAGCATACAATTCGGCCGCTGCTTTGGGGAAATATATTTTTCTTTGCAGCCCACTTGATTTTTTGTTTTGTTATAGTATAATTAACTCCGCGCTTAAGCAAAACAGGGTGCCAACCACCCACTTTTTTACTTTTGCGCGTTGTTTTGTGTGGAAAAATGATCTTGTTGAGGGAACGCATATGACCAAAGATTTAACGAGCGGAAATCCGTTCAAAATCATCCTGTTGTTCACCCTGCCGCTGATGCTGGGCAACCTGTTCCAGCAGTTTTACAGCTTGGCAGATACCATCATTGTGGGCCGTTTTGTCGGTGTCAATGCGCTGGCGGCAGTTGGCGCTACCGGCTCGGTCAACTATCTGATCCTGGGTTTTGTTATTGGCATGTGCAACGGCTTTGCTATTCCCATCGCACAGCTGTTTGGTGCCCATGATGACAGCGACCTGCGCCGCCATGTGGCCAATGCAACCTGGCTGTGCATTGCCTGGGGTGTTGTGCTTACCGTTGTCACGGTGGCGCTGACCCGCCCCATTATGGAGCTGATGCAGACCCCGGCGGACATTATTGATGGTGCCAGCACCTACATTGGCTGGATCTTTGCGGGAATTCCCTTTGTTTTTCTCTATAATATGGTTTCGGCCATCATGCGCGCTTTGGGCGACAGCAAAACCCCGCTTTACTTCCTGGTGCTGACCAGCGCTGTCAACATTGTGCTGGATCTGGTGCTCATCATCAACTTTAATATGGGTGTTTTGGGTGCCGCTGTGGCAACCGATGTTTCGCAGGCAATCTCCGGCGTGATCAGCCTGATCTATTTGATCAAAAAGTTCAAGATCCTGCATATGACGCGGGATGAATGGAAATACAGCCGCTCTACCTGCCGCCGCCTGTCTGCTATGGGCCTGCCCATGGGCCTGCAGTGTACCATCACGGCCGTGGGCGGCGTTATAATGCAGTGGGCCGTCAACGGGCTGGGCAGCTCTGTGGTTGCCGCCATTACGGCTGCGGGCAAAACCCAAAACCTGCTCTCCTGTGCGTTGGAAAGCATCGGCACCGCTATGGCAACCTATGCGGGCCAGAACCTTGGCGCGGCCCGGCTGGACCGTGTGCGCAGCGGTGTAAAAAGCTCCTACATTATGGTGGTTGCTTATTCCGTCCTTGCTTTTATTGCCCTGCACTTTGGCGATGTCGTGATCATCGGCCTCTTCCTGGATACCAAGACCGAGGTTGAGATCGTGGCGATGGCGCGAGATTATATGTTCTGGAACAGTCTGTTCTTTATCCCGCTCGGCGCGCTCATCGTATGGCGCTATACCATTCAGGGGCTGGGCTATTCCACACTTGCCATGATGGCCGGTGTGGCCGAAATGGTGGCGCGTACCGTTATCGCCCTGGTGCTGATTCCGGTGCTGGGCTATTTTGGCGCAGAGCTGTCCAACCCGGTAGCCTGGGTGGCGGCCTGCCTGTTCCTGTACCCGGCTTACCTGTGGACGGTCAAACACCTGGAAAACCGCCTGCTTGCCGGCCACCTTGCCATGCGGCACAGCGCGGTAGGGGATTGACCCCCTGAATTTTTATCACGATCCATGCTTTTGCCCTGCATGCCCTGCGGTATGCGGGGCATTTTTGCACCATTCCGGCATTTTTTCAAAAAGCTCTTGCCCTGCGGCGGCAAAAGCAATATAATAACTGTATATTTATTCATAGAGGGTCAGAGCGTATCGAATAAGCAAACAAGCGGGTGGAATATTTTCACCACGTTTGCTTTACGGTACGCCCCAGCGGGCCGCATACGCCCTGTATGTGCAAAAAAGGGCAGGGGAAGTGCCGCGCCGCGCAACAAGAGGGAAGGAAGTAGTATTATGCCGGAAAAGAAACCGTTCATCACCCTTGAGCAGGCACAGGAAATTATTGCCGATGTGCCTACCCCGTTCCATCTTTATGACGAAAAAGGCATTCGCGCCAATGCACGCCTTGTCAACAAAGCTTTTGCATGGAACAAAGGTTTTAAGGAGTATTTTGCCGTTAAGGCAACCCCCAACCCGTACCTGCTGCGCATCCTGAAAGAGGAAGGCTGCGGCGTGGACTGCTCCAGCTACACCGAACTGCTGCTGAGCGAAGCCTGTGGCTTCAGCGGCAGCGATATCATGTTCTCCTCCAACGAAACGCCGGTGCAGGACATGAAGAAGGCGTATGACCTGGGCGCTTACATTAACCTGGACGACCTGACCCATGTGGATTTCCTCAAGAATGTGGCAGGTATCCCCGAAACGATCTGCTGCCGCTTTAACCCCGGCGGAACCTTTGACCTGGGCAACGGCATCATGGATAACCCCGGCGATTCCAAGTACGGCATGCCCGAAGAGCAGATGACCGAAGCTTATACCCGCCTGATGGCACTGGGTGCAAAGAACTTCGGCATCCATGCTTTCCTGGCCAGCAATACCGTTACCGATGATTATTACCCGGAACTGGCCGGTATCCTGTTCAACCTGGCTGTGCGTCTGCACCAAAAGACCGGTGCACACATCAAGTTCATCAACCTGTCCGGCGGCGTCGGCGTTGCCTACAAGCCGGAGCAGCGCTCCAATGATATCCTGGCCATTGGCGAGGGTGTCCGCAAAAAGTTCGAGGAGATCCTGGTGCCCGCCGGTATGGGCGACGTTGCCATCTTTACCGAGATGGGGCGCTTTATGCTGGCTCCGTATGGCTGCCTGGTTGCCACAGCCATCCACGAAAAGCACATTTATAAAGAGTATATCGGCCTGGATGCCTGCGCTGCCAACCTGATGCGCCCGGCCATGTACGGTTCCTACCACCACATCACCGTGCTGGGCAAAGAAAACGCCCCCTGCGACCATAAATACGATGTGGTCGGCGGTCTGTGCGAGAACAATGATAAGTTTGCCATTGATCGTATGCTGCCCAAGATCGATATGGGCGATGTGCTGGTCATCCACGATACCGGTGCCCATGGCTTCTCGATGGGATATAACTACAACGGCAAGCTGCGCAGCGCCGAAGTGTTGCTGTGTGAGGATGGCTCCCACCAACTGATCCGCCGCGCCGAGACCCCGGCAGACTATTTTGCCACCTTTGATTTTACCCCATTCTACAAAAAAATGGGCCTGTAATATACAGCTCAAAGTGAGGAAACGCTATGTTCCAGTTTATGCTTGTTGTCGGCCTTGTGCTGGCGTATTACGGTTATGCCGTTACCAAAAATCCCCGCATCTGGGGGGGACCAGGGGCGGGACGCCATAAAAGAAGAAAACTGGAACCGCTATGTCCGCTATAATGGGCAGTTCGCCATGTATGCCGGCTTTTTGATGGCGGCCCTTGGCGCGCTGGATATGGCGGTCAATCTGTCCACCGCCATCTACCTGCTGATTCTGCTGGGCGGTTTAGCCATCCTTTTGTATCCCTTCGCCCACTGGATGCACGAAAACGAGGGCACCTGGAACCCCTGGCCCCGCGTGGAAACCGAAAAGCAGAAGCGCAAGCGCCTGATTAAAGAGCAGGAGCGCCAGGAAAAGAAAAACAAAAAGAAATAAGACGGCTTTGGGTCACTTGATTTCCGTTGCTTTTCTCAGACGCTCATCTCATAAAGAACAGAGAACAAAAGAATAGTAAAACAAAAAGGCATGTGCTATCATTCAAGCACATGCCTTTTTCATAATCTCTGAACCATTGGAATCCGCAGCTCTGCATTTCTATCCAAACATCTGCGCTCGTTTGCGGCAATTTATTCCGCGCAGCCGATATCCTGCGCAATTTCCTGCACGGATTCCTTGTCGAATTCACCCAGCGGCAGGATCAGCCGTGCCAGAATTTCCTGTGGCAGAACTTCCAGCAGGGCGGTCTGGTCGCACTCTGCGTGCTCTGGGGCGCACAGGCGGCACTCGTCGGCGTCCTGCTCCACGCGGGCATAATGGCCGGTGGAGATAAAACGGCAGTCGAGCTTATCAGCCGTCTGCATCAGCAGCTGGAACTTCAGCAGTTCGTCCGCGGCAGTGTCCGCTGCTTCAATCACGTGCAGGGTTACATCCAGCGCCTTGGCGGCGTTCTGCGCGGTTTCCACGGCATCGTCGGCCATCCCGGCAAAATGCACCAGTGCGGCCTGTACGGCAAAGCCCTGCTCCTGCAAAATGCGCACAGTAACGGCAGCGTCCATGCCGCCGTTCAGCCCAACTAGAACCTTATCCTGCTTTTCAAATGTATTAAAACCCAGTGCTCCGTCCATAATATCCTCCTGTATCAGCGGTGCGCAGTGCGTCAGGCCTGCTTTCCGCCGTATTTTTTGCTTTGCTCCACGGCCAAGCGGTCGCAACGCTCGTTTTCGGGGTGGCCTGCGTGGCCTTTCAGCCAGTGGTAGTGGATCACATGCTTCTCGCTTTCTTCCAGCAGCGGTGCCCAAAGGTCGGTGTTCAAGGCGGGGGATTTGTCTGCCTTTTTCCAGCCGCGCTTGCGCCAGCCCTTGGCCCAGCCCTTTTCCAGCCCGTTGATCACATACTGGCTGTCGCTGTACAGGTCAATGTCACAGGGCTCTTTCAGCTGGCGCAGGGCTTCCAGCAGGCCGGTCAGCTCCATGCGGTTGTTGGTGGTTCCGGCCTCGCCGCCGGAAATCTCTTTCTCATACACCTTTTCTCCGGTACGGAAGCGCAGGATCGCGCCCCAACCGCCGGGGCCGGGGTTGCCGCTGCAGGCACCGTCGGTATAAATTTCGATGTGTTTCATGTTACCCTCATTTTGCTGCGGCAATACTGGAATCAGGGCGTGCCGGAAAATGGCATCCTTTTCTTTGCTTTTCGCTGTACCTTATCGGCCAGCCGCAATGCCCGGAACCCTGCCGCTTTACTATAAAAATAATTATACGCGATTTTGCCCAGCCCTGCAAGCTTTTGTGTAATTTGTCCATAAATGCGTCCGGCATACTATTTGACAATGCCCCCGCTGCGCCTTATAATAGATTTAATTGCAATGTCGTAGTTTGATTCAGGACCCGGTTGCAGCCTTTCGGCTGAACTCTTCGCGTCCAACCTTGATTCAGTAAATCGGCACAGTGCCGTACAAATTTTACATGCGACAAAACATCACGTCCGGGGTACGGTGCTTACCGTGTGTGTAACCACCAACCCTGGCCGAATACAATATGGAGGTTATGCAATGGAAGATCACAACAACGAAAAGCGCCCCCGCCAGCAGGGCCGCAGCAATTACACCCGCCGTGCCCCGCGCGCAAATAATAATAACCAGAACCGCAAACCCGGTGCGCCTGCCCCCGCGGCCAGCGCCCCGCAGGCAGCGGCGGAAAAACCACAGCCCCAGCACCGCAAGCCGCAGCGCCGCCGTGCCCCGCAGCCCCAGCAGGCTGCAGCGAGCAATGCGGTGAATGCAGCAGCTCCGGCCCCGGTGCAGCGCCCCCGCAGCCCGCAGCGCCGCAGCTATAAGCAGCATTATTATGATGCTTCCACCCCGGCTATTCCCATGCACATCTGCCCGCTGGGCGGCCTGGGCGAAGTTGGCAAAAACATCACCCTGTATGAATGCCAAGGCGATATGATCCTGGTGGACTGCGGCCTGGTGTTCCCGGATTCCGATATGTTCGGCGTGGACCTTGTCATTCCGGATTTCACCTATGTATTGGAAAATAAGGACCGCATCAAGGGCCTGTTCATTACCCATGGCCACGAAGACCATATCGGCAGCCTGCCGTATCTGCTCAAAAAGTTCAACGTGCCCATTTACACTGCACGTTTGACCATTGGCCTGATCAAAAACAAGCTGGAGGAGCACGGTCTTGCCTCCAGTGCAGAGTTCCATGAGATCCGTCCCCGCCAGAAAGTGCGCCTTGGCTGCTTTACGGTGGAGCCCATCCATGTCAACCACTCCATCCCGGATTCTCTGGCGTTTGCCATTGACTGCCCGGCAGGCACCGTGCTGCATACCGGCGACTTCAAGATCGACTACACGCCGCTTTCCGGCGATGCCGTTACCGACCTTTCCACCATTGCGGAGTATGGCCGCCGCGGCGTGCTGGCTTTGCTGGCGGATTCTACCAACGCGGAGCGCCCCGGCTTTACGGCAACCGAGCAGACTGTGGCCGAAGGGGTGCGCAGCCTATTTGCCCGCGCCAAAAACCGCCGCATTATCGTGGCAACCTTTGCTTCCAACATCTACCGCATCCAGCAGATCATTGACCTGGCCATTGAGTATGGCCGCAAGGTGGCCGTCAATGGCCGCAGCATGGTTTCCAACACCGAAATGGCGCGGGAGCTGGGGTATCTGCATGCGTCGGATAATGTGCTGATTGATATCGAGGAGATCAACAAATACCCGCCGGAAAAGGTTGTCCTTATCACCACCGGCAGCCAGGGCGAACCGCTGTCCGCTCTGTCCCGTATGGCGCAGGCCAGCCACCGTACCGTCAAGGTCGGTCCCACTGACTTTATCATTATCTCGGCCCGCCCCATCCCCGGCAACGAAAAGACCGTGACCAAGGTGGTCAACGGCCTTCTGGCCCTGGGCGCAGAGGTCATTTACGAAAACATGTACGATACCCATGTTTCCGGCCACGCCTGCCAGGAAGAGCAGAAGCTGATGCTGACCCTTGCCCACCCGCAGTATTTCCTGCCGGTTCACGGCGAGTTCAAGCAGCTCAAGCGCCACGCCGAAACGGCGGAGCACCTGGGCTATATCCCCAAGCAGAATATTTATATTGCTGAAAATGGCCAGAACATCCGCCTTTCCCGCGATGGCATGGCAGTGGAGGGCACTGTGCCCGCCGGTGCCGTGATGGTGGATGGCTATGGCGTGGGCGATGTGGGCAATGTGGTCCTGCGTGACCGCCACCACCTGTCGGAGGACGGTATCATCATCGTTACCGCAGCCGTGGATGGCAGCACCGGCCAGCTGCTTTCCGGCCCGGACCTGGTTTCCCGCGGCTTTGTCTATGTGCGGGAAAGCGAGGAGCTGATGGACGGTGCCCGCGTGCAGGTTGAAATGGCCCTTGACCGCAGTATGGCGGATAACATGCACGACTGGGCCAGCGTGAAATCCCGCGTGCGGGAGGCACTTTCCAGCTATATCTACCGCAAAACCAAGCGCAGCCCCATGATTCTGCCCATTCTGATGGAAGTTTGATCCAAACCATATCTGACCGTGACCGCCTGCCCCACATTGCAGGCACCGAGGAACGATGATGAAAAACAAGCTGAGACGTGATATCTTTGTCATTATCTTTTTGCTGCTCGTTGCGTGCATCGCTCTGGCTGTGCCGCTGGCGTTCAGCAACCCGCGCTGGCTGCTGGCACCGGCGCTGCTTGTAGTGTTTGCGTTGGTGGTGGCGGTGCTTGGCATCCGCCGGCTGCGGCGCTTTGTGGCCGATATGCTGTGCGGGACCAACTTTGAGGGCAGCAAGACCCAGTATTCGCTGGCGGATTTTTCCATCCCCACTGCCCTGATTACCGAAGGCTCCGTGGTGTGGTATAATCCGGCCTTCCGGGAGCAGATCCTGGCGGGGCAGGATGCCCTGCTGGCTGCACCGGACCGCCTGATGACCGGCATTGACCTTTCCGTCTGTGCCCGCGCCCACGGCCAGGACCTGACCATTGACGAAAACCGCTACACGGCCTATGCCACAACCAGCCGCAGCAGCAAAACGGGCACATTGCTGTTTTTGGTCAACGATACGTTCTACAAAAACACGCTGGATGAATACACTGCCAGCCGCCCGGCTTACCTGATTATTGGGGTGGACAGCTATGACGAGCTGTTCAACGATATGAAGGACTCCGAGCAGGCGCACGAGCTGGAGGCCATCAACACCCTGCTGGAAGAATACATCGGCCGCACGACCGGTTTCCTGCGCAAGGTGTCCAACAGCCGCTATATTGCGGTGGTGGAAGAGCGGGATATCCGCTGGATGATGGAAGAACGCTTTGATATTCTGGATAAAGTGCGTGCGTTGCACCCCGGCGGAATGCTCACCCTTTCCATCGGCGTAGGCCATGGCGGCGCTACTATGCAGGAATGCCAGGAGATGGCCCGCGAAAGCATTGATATTGCCTTGGGCCGCGGCGGCGACCAGGCTGCCGTGAAAACAGTCGATGGCTTTGAGTTCTTCGGCGGCATTTCCCATGGTGTCGAAAAGCGCAGCCATGTGCGCAGCCGCATCATTGCCAACGCCCTGGCAGACCAGATCCGCCAGAGCGACAGCGTCATTATCATGGGCCACCGCCAGAGCGATTTGGATGCCATCGGCTCCGCCATCGGTTTGCTGCGCATGTGCAAAATGTGCGATGTGCCTTCGGTCATCGCAGTGCGCAGCAAGGCAACGCTGGCGGGCCAGCTGCTGGATGTGTTCAACAAGGCGGGGGAGGACCACAACTTTATTGAACCGGAAGAAACCTATAAGCTCATCACCCCCAAAACCCTGCTGATCGTAACCGATACATACCAAAAGCGCCTGCTGGAAGACCAAAAGATTTACGAAAAATGCAGCCGCGTGGTTGTTATCGACCACCACCGCATGGCGGTAGGGCATATTGATAACCCGATCCTTTTGTACCACGAACCCTTTGCTTCCAGCGCCAGCGAGCTGGTGTGTGAACTGCTGCAATTCATGCCCGCCCAAAACAACATCACTCAGTTGGAAGCCCAGGCGCTGCTGTCTGGCATCATGCTGGATACCCGCAGTTTTGCGCTGCATGTCGGCGTGCGTACCTTTGAGGCTGCCGCCTGGCTGCGCAGCCGCGGGGCCGAAACCGCCGCGACCAAGCGCCTGTTCAATATTTCCAAAGAAGAATACGAAGCCCGCGCCGCTATTGTGGAGGGCGCTTACCTCTACAAAGGCTGCGCTATCGCCACTTCGGATGAGCTTGACCCCGCCATGAGTGTGGTTCTGCCCATGGCAGCCAATGACCTGCTGACCATCAACGGCGTGGATGCCAGCTTTGTGGCAATCGCCAAAAACGGCGGTGTCAACATCTCCGCCCGCAGCATGGGCGCGCTGAACGTACAGGTCATTCTGGAGCCCTTGGGCGGCGGCGGCCACCTGACGATGGCCGGTGCCCAGCTGCGTGATTGTACCGTAAAGGAAGCCGAAGCCCGCATCCGCGCGCAGATCGACGAATACCGCGCCAACCAGGAATGCCAGGAAGAACTGGTGGGTGCAGTTTAACAAATTAAATGATCAGCGAATCCCTGCCAATGGCAGAAAATTATATCAATTACTACATAGAGAGGGGAACCACCACGATGAAAGTTATTCTCAAACAGGATGTCAAGAGCATTGGTAAAAAGGATGAAATCCATGAAGTGTCGGACGGTTACGCCCGCAACTTCCTGTTCCCGCGCGGTCTGGCTGCAGTGGCCGATGCTGACGCTGTGAACACCGCCCGCACCAAGAGCGAAGCCAAAGCCCACCATGAAGCCGAGGCTAAGGCTGCTGCTGAAGAACTGGCTGCCAAGATCAAGGGCCAGATCGTTTCTGTCAAGGTCAAGGGGGGCGCTTCCGGCAAGCTGCACGGCAAAGTGACCGCAAAGGAAGTTGCCGAACAGTTGTACAAGCTGACCGGCACCGAAATCGACAAGAAAAAAATCGAAATGCCCGCCAGCATCAAGGAGTTTGGCAGTTATGATGCCAAAGTCCGCCTGCATGTGGGTGTTGTGGCCGCGTTCAAGGTCAAGGTCGAGGAGGCTCCGCTGTAATTGGCAGGGGGTCTTGTAATTACATTCCAACAAAAACGGCAGGGAGGTGCCTGAATGGCAAACAATGAATTAAGCTTGTCCAGCCTGGGCATTCAGCTGCCGTATAACATGCAGGCGGAACAAAGCGTGCTTGGCGCAGCGCTGATGGATGAAACCATCCTGAACCGCCTGATCACCGAGATGGACCCCGATATGTTCTATTCGGAGCAGAACCGGGCCGTCTATGAGGAAATGCGCCGCCTGTTCAGCGAAAGCGAAGCGGTGGACGTTATCACTCTGGTGGACTCTCTGGCTCAGAACGGTGTGTTCAAGGGCGCAGATGATGCCAAAGTGTACATTACCCGCATTGCGGAAACCGTCCCGGCGATTTCCAACGTCGATTCTTACATCAAGATCGTCAAGGAAAAATATCAAACCCGCCGTCTGATCGAAGCAGCCCGCGATATCCTGCAGCAGTCCAGCGAGGAATCCGATTCTGACCTGCTGCTGGAAAGCGCCGAGCAAAAGCTGTACGATATCCGCAACGGCCAGGACCGCTCCGGCGTTAAAACCATTCAGGAGTCTATCCTGGAAGTTATTGATACCATGCAAAAGCTGTCCGGTGCGGACCGCGATAAATTTGCCGGTATCCCCACAGGCTTCAACTATCTGGATAATATTCTGACCGGCCTTGGCCGTTCGGACCTGATTATTCTGGCGGCCCGCCCCGGTATGGGCAAAACCAGTTTTGCGCTGAACATTGCTACCAATGTGGCCCGCCTGCAAAAGATACCGACCGTCATTTTCAGCTTGGAAATGACCTGCGAACAGCTGACCGACCGCATCCTTTCCAGCACCGCAGGCATTGACAGCCAGGCATTCCGCACCGGCCGCCTGAACAACTCCGACTGGAACGACTTTGCCAATGCAACGTCACTGTTGTATAACGTTCCCATTTACATGGATGATTCCTCCGGTATTTCGGTGCCGGAAATCAAGGCAAAAATCCGCCAGATCAACCAGGACCCCAAACGGGATAAGATCGGTCTGGTCATCATCGACTATTTGCAGTTGATGCAGTCTGCCAAGCGCACCGAAAGCCGCGTGCAGGAAATCAGCGATATCACCCGGAACCTGAAAATTATGGCCAAGGAACTGAACGTTCCTGTCATTGCGCTGTCCCAGCTTTCCCGTGCTGCCGAAAAAACAGCGGGTCGCTCGGACCACCGCCCCCAGCTTTCAGACCTGCGTGATTCCGGCTCTATCGAACAGGATGCGGACGTGGTGCTCTTCCTGTACCGCGCTGCCTATTACAATTCCCAGAACGGCGAAACCGAACAGGCGAACGAAAACGAAGCCGAATGTATCGTGGCCAAAAACCGCCATGGCGAAACCAGTGTGGTCCGCCTTGGCTGGGATGGCGCCCATACCCGGTTCAGCAATCTGGACGAGATCCATGAACAGTACTGACGCAGACAATTCATTGCAAAACCCAGTAAACACGATGGAACAAACCTTGCTGGCCTATTGCCGCCGGCAGGGTTTGTTTCGGTTGGGGGACCGTGTCATCGTTGCCTGCTCCGGCGGGGCAGATTCGATGGCGCTGCTCTGTTTTCTGCTGCGCTGCAAAGCGGAACTTGGCATCACTGTCATGGCGGCCCATGTGGACCACGGAATCCGGGGCGAAGCTGCCCATGCGGATGCCCGCTTTGTGGCGGAGTTCTGCCGCACGCATCATGTGCCGTTCTTTTTGTACGATGCCGCTGCCAGCGGGGTGCAGATTCCCCCAAACCCCAGCGAGAACTGGGCGCGCAGCCTGCGCTATACCTGGTTTGATGCGCTGGCCGCACGGCAGCATGCCTGCATTGCCACAGCGCATACGTTATCTGACCAGGCGGAAACGGTGTTGTTCCGCATGGCGCGCGGTACCGGCCTGCACGGCATGGCGGGTATTCCGGCGGTACGGGGCGTGTACCGCCGCCCATTTTTGTGCCTGACAAGGAGCGATACCACGGCATACTGCGCCGCCCTTGGGCAACACTATGTTCAGGACGAAAGCAACTTCAGCGATGCCTATGCCCGCAACCGTATCCGCCATTATGCTGTTCCGGCGCTGCAAACCATCAATCCGGCGGCAGAGCGGGCCGTGGGGCGGCTGTGCAACCAGCTGCAGGAGCTGAACATCTGGCTGGAAAACCTGGCCGAAAAACTGCTGGCGCAGGCTGCCTGCGGGGGCGGGTACAGCATCCCGATTCTTGCCGCGGCGGATGCCCCGGTGCTGGCTGCTGCCCTGCGCATGCTGGCAGCCCGCGCGCGTGACCCTGAAGAAAAATATGTGCAGGCTCTTGCGGCCATTGTTCGGCAGGGCAGCGGTGCGGTACAGCTGACGCCGGATGCCTGCTGGACCGCGGCAAACGGCATTTTGTACTGCCGCTCAGTGCTAAAAATGCAGCCGGAAGCCATTCCCGCGCCGCACCAGCTGCTAAAAACCGGCGTTTACTGCCTGCCAGGGGGCTATGAGCTGGAGATTCAACAACTAAATTATGAAGTTTTTTTGAAAAATCCATCATTTTTGAAAAAAGACTACACCTATTGTGCAGATTATGCTAAAATAAATAAGAATATTTTTGTGAGGACCCGCCAACCCGGCGATACGTTCCGCCCGGCGGGACGTCACGTTGGCAAAACGCTCAAAAAATATCTGAATGAGGCAAAAGTTCCTGTGGCTGAACGGACGCTGATGCCGCTGCTGGCCTGCGGTAGCCAGGTGCTTTGGCTGTGGGGGGCAGGCTTTGCGGACGGTTTGTCCCCGGATGATGGGACAAAGCAGATCCTGTTGATTCGGCAAAGCCGCCAGCCTGCGGCCCCGGAGCAGGAACAAGATCATAATATTGGAGGAACAGATCATGCAT
>UMAJ01022239.1_pt1 | contig 12837 bp, 12 predicted proteins | sample 1963671 | NCBI WGS metagenome assembly UMAJ01 (sample SAMEA4835912, study PRJEB28245) | human gut metagenome | biome: gut microbiome; material: fecal sample | place: Denmark | collected 2008 | reverse complement strand
ACCATTCCTCTTTTTGGGCAAGCCGCCATTCCAGATAGCAGATTGCAGCATAAATCAGAAGCATCACCAGAATAATTGCACATACATAAAGTGTACCGGACATCCGAAATGTATCTAACGTGCTCATAAAAATCCCCCTTTCTGCCTTTCCTATCTCAAACATACCATAGTTTCCGCGAAAAAGCAATTCTTTCCCCGTTTTCTTTATGATACATTTCCCTTTCCCTGCATAAACTGTTATGAAAAACCTATAGGGAGCGTTTCCATGCAGAATCCGTATGTAAAATATCTGAAAACGAAGAATGGCTATTTCTATCTTTTTTATTATGAACACGGCAATATTTTCTGTCGCAGCTTTTCCCATGACGGCTGGACAGTGCCGCAGAAAATCGCGGAGAAAGCCTCTCCTGTTTTTTCCGTCTGCCAATATGAAGCTATCACCTATCTGCTCTATTCCGGCGGCGAAGGGCAGCTTTATCTGGCATCCTCTGCCGATTTTGCCAGCTGGGAGCACCGCCCCCTGCGAAATGGCACCTCCCCCACCGACCGTACAAGGTTTTTCCTTCTGCCAAGCAAGGAGGCCTTCCATATTATTTACCACCTGCCAACAGAAGCAACCGGTGTGGATTCCCTTGTTTACAGCGTCTTTCGCAATGGGCAATGGGAAAAGCCCTATCAGATTGACCGCTTCCTGCCGTTGAAGCAAACACCCTTCCTCGCCAGACGGCTGAGTGATGCGCATATCATCTTGTATTACCGCACCGGCAGAAACGTCCTCAGCGCAAGAGAAATGCTCTTGACCCCCTATACCATCGGCAGTGTCACGCCGCTGATTCAGACCCCCACCCCTTGCACCGACCTCTCCATCATCAACGATACCGAAAGAATCCATATTCTCTATATTGTTCGCAATATGTTCCGCACGCAGGTGGTCTATCAATATAAGCATACCGTCGCCATCAGTACGCCGCGCATCCTCTGGGAGGATACGAACTGCGAAAACTGCCTTGCCTATCAGGAAAACGGCAGACTGATTCTCATGTGGACGGCAAACGGACAGCCATTTCGCTGTATTTCCGAAAACGGCGGTGCCTCCTTCGGCGCGGTGGAGCGCTATATGGAAAAATTCCCTGCCTACTGCATAAAAGGCGAGCTGCTCGGCGCAAATGATGCAGCACTGAACGCGGCGGAGTGCTATGGCAACGGACAGCATGGCTTTCTGCCTGCGGTGTTTGCCCCCTCTCCCCTGCCCGAAGCACCAAAGGCGGCAAAGCAAGCGGAGGAAGATGACTATTCCAAGGCATACACCGCGTTACAGGCATCCCATAAAAAGCAGATAGAGGAATTTTCCGTTCTTCTGGAGCAAAGAAGCGATGAAATTGCCGCTGTCAATGCCCGTTGGAAGACACAGCTTGAAAAAATGGAGCAGGAGCTTTCTGCTCTCCGCATGGAAAATGCGCAGCTGCGGCAATCCTCCCTTCCGGAACAAGCCGAGAAGGAATCCTGATTTTTTGCATACAAAAAGCCCTCCCTACGTTTTTGTAGTCGAAGGCTTTTTTTATCTTTCTTATTCGGGTGCCGTTTCGTCCTGCTGTACCCTTCTCTGAATTTCTCCTGCAAAATCAGCTACTGCAAAGGCATCTGTGCAGAAGATATCAGAATCCGTAATCACTGCGCCAACCCTTGCCATATCCTCCATATTCACGCGCTGAATCTCCGCCGTATTGGAGGAACAGCAATCCTCAATGATGAGAATGTTATAATCCAGAGAAAGCCCATCATAGCAGGAGGTACGGATGCAGTTCGGGGTGGTTGTTCCTGTCAGAATCACAGTTTTCACGCCCAGACGGCGCAGAATTAAATCCAGCTCTGTCTGGAAAAAAGCGGAAAAACGAGGCTTTATAATTGTATAATCCCCCTTCTGCGGTGTAAATTCCGCAGGCACCTCGATAGATAACGCACCCGTGCTGTTGGGTGCAAGGTAACGATTGCCGCCAAGCCAGCTGTCATAGCGTGTAAATTCCACATCACTGCCGTTTCTGCGATAAATGCGGTTCACAAAGAATACCGGAATCCCTCTTTCTCTCGCCTTGCGAATCACCCTGCCGCAGGCAGGCACGCTTTTTGCCGCCTCCTGAATACACAGAGGAGATTCCTTGCTGATAAATGCATTCTCCATATCAATCACAACCAGAGCTGTTGTTTTCCAATCCATATTTATTTCTCCTTTCACATTGTCCTTTCAGCAATACTACCATATTTTTCTCTCTGCGACTACCCCTTCTTTTTTCTGAGAAATGCACCATTTGTCCCCTTTGCAATATATTGAAAGTATCAAACTCTGCAAAGGAGGTCCTTTCCATGAACCCCATTGTTTCTCTGGAGGATGTCAGCCTCCGCTACCACAGCATCGGCGGAGAAACCTCTGCTGTGTCTCATCTGAGCCTTTCCGTCCAAGCGGGCGAATTTATATCCATTGTCGGACCTTCGGGCTGCGGCAAATCCACAATTCTTTCCATGCTGGCAGGGCAGCTTGCCCCTTCCGAAGGGAGCATTTACATCGGCGGCACGATTGGCTACATGCTCCAGAAGGATTATCTCCTGCAATGGCGGAGCATCCGTTCCAATGCCCTGCTCGGCTTGGAAATCCAGAAAAAGCTGACCCCCGAAAACATCGCCTATGTTGATACCCTGCTTACGCAATATGGTCTCGGCGATTTCAAAAACAGCCTGCCCAACCAGCTTTCAGGCGGTATGCGCCAACGCGCGGCACTCATCCGCACACTTGCTGTTCGTCCCGATATTCTCCTTCTGGATGAGCCGTTTTCCGCACTGGATTATCAGACAAGGCTTTCCGTTTCGGATGAAATCGGCACGATTATCCGCGAAGAAGGAAAAACCGCCATCCTCGTCACGCATGATATTTCCGAAGCCATCAGTCTTTCCGACCGCGTGGTGGTGCTCTCCAAGCGTCCTGCAAGCCTGAAAAAAATCTTCCCCATTCAGTTCTCCACCAAAAACCATACCCCCATGCAGGCGAGAGAAGCCCCTGAATTCAAGGATTATTTCAATGCCATCTGGAAGGAGTTGGATGTTCATGTTTCATGAAAAAGAACACATTTCCAAGGAGCAGACGGCGTATCTGCGCCGCACACAAAAAAGAAAAGCCGCTGTCTGGCTTTTGCAGGTGCTTTTGCTTATTCTGTTTTTCCTTCTTTGGGAAATTGCCGCAGACTGCGGTTGGATTGACCCCTTCCTTTTCAGCCAGCCGACGGAATTATTCGCAACAGCCGTTAAAATGATTCGGGACGGCTCTCTTTTCCTGCATATCGGCACAACGCTCCGAGAAACGGTAATCGGCTTTCTTCTGGGGACAATTCTCGGCACGCTGACGGCAGTGCTGCTCTGGTGGAATCGCTTCATTTCCGATGTGGCAGAGCCATATCTCGTGGTTCTCAATTCTCTGCCGAAAACAGCACTTGCTCCCATCATCATCGTCTGGTTCGGGAATAATCAATCCTCTATCATCATCGTTGCCCTGCTCACCTCGATTGTAGTGACGATTCTTTCCGTACTGAATGGCTTCTTGCAGGTGGATGAAGACCAGATTAAGCTGATTCGCATTTTCGGCGGCACAAAACGGCAGGTACTCACAAAGGTCGTTTTCCCTGCGAATATTCCCTGCATCCTCAATGCGCTGAAAATCAATGTCGGGCTTTCCTTTGTCGGGGTCATCGTCGGGGAATTTCTTGTCGCACAGGATGGTCTGGGCTTTTTGATTGTCTATTCCTCGCAGACCTTCGCCATGCGCGTAGTGCTACTTTCGGTTGTCATTCTGGCAATCCTCTCCGCCCTAATGTATCGCGCCATTTCCCTTCTGGAAAAACAGTTTCATAAATGGCAGGGATAAAAAATGGTGTGTCCCGATAAGAAACCTTGTATTCTGAAATGCTGAAAGCTACGGCTACTGCATCAGCTTCCCCTGACAGCCTAAGCTAAAGGATGCCTGTGGGAAACCTCACTGTATCCGCAGTGCTTTCGCTATTTCATTTTCCTCCTGTTTTCTAGTCGGGACACACCCAAACATACTTCTTATTTTTTTATTTTATACGCACTGCAAGGGGCAATCTGCCTTTTCGCAATAGCGTTCCAAAACAGCAATCAATTCTTCCCACACTAGCGGCTTCGGCAAATATGCCGTCATGCCTGCCGCCTTGATTTTTTCGATATCGCCCGGAAAAATACCTGCTGTTACCGCAAAAATCGGAATTTGTTCGGCATCCGGCCGATTCAGACTGCGGATGCGTCTGGTCGCAGTCAGCCCATCCATCTCCGGCATCATTACATCCATCAGAATGATATCAAAGCTGTTTTCGGGCGCATTCTTGAAAAGCTCCAATGCGGCTTTTCCGTTTTCTGCCTTGGTGACAACCGCACCTGCCTCCGTCAGCATATATTCCGCAATTTCAAGATTCAGCGTATTATCATCTGCCAAAAGGATATTCACACCGGAAAGACTTGCTAATTTCTTCTGCTGCGCTGCCACCTTCGGCTTTTCAAACGGCAGCTCCAGCGTAAAAGTGGAACCCTTATGCAGTTGGCTTTCCGCCGTGATGGTTCCGCCCATGCGGTCAACCAAGCCCTTTACGATTGCCATACCCAAGCCGCTGCCCTGATATTTTGTGCGCGCACTTTCCTTTTCCTGCGTAAAAGGCTCAAATAGCTGCGTATCAATGAATTCCTGCGACATTCCCTCGCCGGTATCACAGATTTTGATTTGAAAAACCACCTGCGTCTCTGTTTCGCGCAGAAGCGTAATTTGGGTCGCAACCAAGCCGCCTGCCTGCGTATAGCGAATGGCATTGGTGTAAAGATTGAAAAGGATTTTCTTGATATGATAGGGGCTGCCAATCAGCTCCTGCTCACATGCCGCCTGCACCTGAAAGGAGAACTCCAGACCGTTGTCCGGAAAAAGATTTCTGCTGTTTTCCATCGTTTCTCTGCAAAGTGCCACAAGCCGAAACGGAATCTTCTCCATCTGTATATTACCGGATTGCATCTCATTCATATCCAGCACATTATTCGCAAGGGAAAGCAATGCCGATGCAGATTTCTCTATCTTTTCTACATTTTCCAGTACCTTTGCAGTATCCGCAGGGTTGCTTTCGATGATGTGTGCCATTCCCAGAATCCCATTGATGGGCGTGCGAATATCATGCGACATATTATGCAGAATCTGCGCGCGTGCTGCCGCAATCTTCCCTTCTGCCTCCAGCTTGGAAATCTCCTGTATCGCATTTTTATTTCTCTGCTGTAAATGGCCGATGACACAGATATTGGCAATCAAGCCTAACAGAACAACGATTAGCTTATCTCTGTTGATTGGTTCAAAATAAATCCAACTATGGTCTATGGAAAAAAAGAACATAGAATAAAGCAAGGTCAGGATGCCGCACAGCGTCCCCACAAGATAGCCACACTGCACCAGAACCGCCGATAAAAACACAAATAATATAATATTGGGATTGGGAATGTTGAATCTATACACAGCTGCACACAGCAAAAGCTGTATTGCACACAATAATACACATTCCCTCCCCCTGCTTAAGCTCTTTTTCATCTTTATTACCCCTTTTTAAAATGTAAAAAGCTGTTCGCACAGGATTTTATTTTAATCTCTGTTACTCACAATTTGCACCACAATACAGTACAATTATACTGGTTTTTTGCACATTTTTCCAGTATAAATTGTTCTTTTTTTGAAACATTATCGTTATTTGGCTGATTATTAAAGAATTTTAATCATTAGACTGCAAAGAAAGCTCCCCCTCCTGCCAAACGCCGTAAACCTCCTCCAGAAGCGTAAACGGCTGTGCGCCGCGGAAGATTTCCGTCATTTTCTTTTCAAAGCTATCTGCCGCATCTGTTTCCACCAGAACGATAAATTCCACCTGCTCCGTATAAATCGTATCAAACAGCTCATGCCCATCCTGCAGAATTTCATACTGCACCTTTCCCGAATCGGAATATGCTGCCAGAACGGAATATTTCCGATACAAAACCAGCTCCGCAATCCCTGCCGCAAGCAGTCCCTCCTTCGCAGAATGACCATACGCACGCACCAGACCGCCTGTTCCCAGAAGTGTGCCGCCAAAATAACGCGTCACCACAATCGCCGTATCCTTGATATCCTCCCCCTTCAGCACGCTTAATACAGGCATCCCCGCTGTCCCCTGCGGTTCGCCGTCGTCGCTGAAACGCTGTAATTCGTTTCTCTCCCCAATCTGATATGCAAACACATTATGCGTCGCATTCCAGTATTTCTTTTTCATTTCCTCAATGAACGCCTTTGCTTCCTCCTCGGTTTTCACAGGGCGCACCGTTGCGATAAAGCGTGATTTCTTCTCCACAATCTCCGCCTCCGCCTGCGTCAGTATGGTTTTATATTTTTTCAGCATAAAGTCACCTTTTTTTCTGTTAATTTTTTCTTTTATTTTAACATATTTCCCTGTCCGCACTCAAGTCCGCTTTTGTATGGAATTTTGTTTTTCTGTCCATCCTAAGTCTATCGAAAGGAGAGGATATCATGTTCGGACGAGAATACAGAGATCTGGCAGATTTGCTGTTAAACAACGAGCGTGCAAAGCATTTTTACAAAAGCCTGCCGCAGGATATACAGCAGATACTCACCGAAAACGGCAGTGAAATCCGCACCATGACTGCCCTGCGGCATTTCGCCAAAACTGCACCGAAAACAGACGATTAACGAAAAAAGCGGCTGACCGAGGAGACCTCGGCTTGCCGCCTTTTTCTTGGTTCTTGGAAAATTATTTTTTATCAAAGCCCATCAGCTTTGCGCAGTTATTATAGAAAACATCCTTTATCTGTTCCTCTGTCAATCCGCTTGTCATAACCTTCATGGCTTCGACTGCCGCAGGATGATAGGGTGCATCCGTACCGAACATAATGCGGTCAGCACCAACCTCCTCATACGCCTCTCTGATTTTGGAGGGCATCGGCATGCCGCTCATTTCCAGATACAAATTGGGATAACGCTTTGCCATTTTCAGGGTAGCATCAATATATACCCCATGTCCATGCCCCATGTGAATCATGACAAGCTTCACATCGGGATGACGTTCTGCCAGAAGCGCAATGCTCCAGGGCAGAGAATAAGGGGGGTGTCCGCAGTGCATGAAAACGGGAATATTCAAATCCTTTGCCGCCTCCATGATAGGATCCATCAGCTCTGCATCTGCAACATAGGCATGCTTCAGAGGATTTGCCTTAATGCCCTTGAAGCCCTTATTCTGCACATAATCATAAATCAAATCTACCGCCTTCTGCCCGTCATAGGGGTTAGGATATACCATCCCCACAAAACGGTCGGGGTATTTCTCTACTGCATCCAGACAGATTTCATTCGGTTCAGAGCAAAGCAGTGTTTTTTCGATATTGAATTCATCCATCTGTGCAATCAGCTGCTCCGCGTTAATGGAAAGCTTTGCCCAGCCGCCGAATTTACCAATATGTGCATGTGCGTCTATTTTTTTAAATTCCTTTACATCCATTTTTTACATCTCCCTTAATTTCTGCATAATGCCTGCTTTATTGAACAATACCACCAGAACTGTCGCCAGAACAACGCCTGTAATTGTCTGCGAAGTCAGCCCCGGTACACCGCCGATGGCATACGCCCAATCGAACAGGAAAACCTTAAACACGGTATACAGGATAATCTGTACGATACCGCCCACGATGGAGCCGATCAACCAGTTTCCTTTTCTGTTTGGCATGATTTTATCAATAAACAACCCCATGACCGTTGCCATGATGTACTTAATGATAAATGTCGGGATAACCCAGTGCATGTAGCCGCCCAGAAGGTCGGACAGTGCTGCACCGATGCCCCCTGCCAACGCGCCCTTTCTGGTACCCAGAATCAGAACGCTCAGGAAAATCATACAGTCCCCCATGTGGGAATAGCCATGCAAAGAAGGAATCTTTACGGTATAAATCCCGATGAAGGTAATCGCTGCCATCATTGCTGTTTTTGTAATGTCTTTGACTGAATAGGTACTGCTGTTCATTTTACTTCCTCTCTTTCTTAACCCTTTCACCTTTTCTTTTGTGAAATCTCTCTGAATTGCTTACAATTCTATCATGGAAAGATACGGTATCCAATCCCTCAGGCATAACATTCCAGAATTGTATGGGTATAATTATACAGAATGTATCGGTGCAATTTTGGATTCGCTATACAATCGACTATCTTTTTTCTGTTCGTTATGTTATACAATCTGTAAAATAATTGCTTATACTTAGAACCGAAAAATGCCCCCCGCATCACTCTATTGTGACACGGAGGGCACCCTCTTCACGAAACAATCATGGTTTCTATTCTTATTTTCTTTTACAGAACAACGTAGTTCCCATTTTCATCCACATCCACGGTCAGCGTTGTGCCGGGCTCTACCTCGTCGGCAATAATCTTTCTTGCCAGCAGGGTTTCCACATGACGCTGTACCAGACGCTTCAGCGGTCTTGCACCAAAGGCAGGGTCATAGCCCGTTTCAATGATGTAGTTCTTTGCACGCTCTGTCAGCTCGCATTTCAGCTGCTTATCTGCCAGTCTGCCATTCAGATCCTTCATAATCAGATCAATGATATGGGTGATGTTATCCTTTGTCAGCGGTTTATAGAATACAATTTCATCCAGACGGTTCAAAAATTCGGGACGGAAGGACTGCTTCAGTAATGCTTCTACTGCCGCTCTTGCGTCCGCTGTAATCTCGCCGTTGGCATCAATGCCATCCAACAGATAAGAGGACCCAAGGTTGGAGGTCAGGATGATAACGGTATTCTTGAAGTCCACCGTTCTGCCCTGCGAATCTGTGATTCTGCCGTCATCCAATACCTGCAGCAGGATATTGAATACATCGGGATGGGCTTTTTCCACCTCATCGAACAGGATAACGGAATAAGGTTTCCGACGAACAGCCTCGGTCAGCTGACCGCCTTCCTCATAGCCGACATACCCGGGAGGCGCACCAATCAGACGAGACACGCTGAATTTTTCCATGTATTCGGTCATATCGATACGAACCATGTTCTTTTCATCGTCAAACAGGCATTCTGCCAGTGTTTTTGCCAGCTCGGTCTTACCAACACCGGTAGGGCCAAGGAACAGGAACGAACCGATGGGTCTGTTTGCACTCTGGATGCCGGCACGACTTCTCAGAATTGCTTCGGAAACCTTTGTAACGGCTTCCTCCTGCCCGACAACTCTTTCGTGCAGAATATCCTCCAGATGCAACAGCTTATCTCTTTCGCCCTCCATCAGCTTTGCAACAGGAATCCCCGTCCAACGCTCAATGATACGGGCGATTTCTTCTTCTGTTACTTTGTCACGCAGCAGGGTATTTCTGCCACTGTTTTCCTCTGCAAGGTGTTCCTTCTCCTGCAATTCCTTCTGGAGCTGAGGCAGCTTGCCGTATTTCAGCTCTGCCGCCTTATTCAGGTCATATTTTCTTTCTGCCGCTTCGATTTCGGCATTGACATCTTCAATTTCCTCTCTCAGCTTCTGCACAACGCCGATGGCATCCTTTTCATTCTGCCATTTTGCCTGCAAAGCAGAGAAGTTTTCACGCATTTCAGCCAGTTCCTTCTGGATTTCCTGCAAATGCTCCTTAGACAGCTTATCATCCTCTTTTTTCAGTGCCGCTTCTTCGATTTCATGCTGAATGATTTTTCTCTGGATTACATCCAGCTCGGTAGGCATGGAGTCCATTTCGGTACGAATCATCGCGCACGCTTCATCCACCAAGTCAATCGCTTTATCGGGCAGGAATCTATCCGAAATGTATCTGTTGGACAGGGTTGCCGCCGCAATGATTGCCTGATCCTGAATTTTTACGCCATGATAAACCTCATATCTTTCCTTCAGACCACGCAGAATAGCGATGGTATCCTCAACCGTAGGCTCATTGACCATAACCGGCTGGAACCGACGTTCCAGAGCAGGGTCTTTTTCCACATACTGTCTGTATTCATTCAGTGTAGTTGCACCGATACAATGCAGCTCACCTCTTGCCAGCATAGGCTTCAACAGGTTGCCTGCATCCATTGCGCCGTCCGTTTTGCCTGCACCGACAATCGTATGCAGCTCATCAATAAAGAGGATAATCTTACCTTCGCTCTTTCTAACCTCATTCAGAACGGCTTTCAGTCTCTCCTCAAATTCACCACGGAATTTTGCGCCTGCAATCAGAGAACCCATATCCAGAGAGAAGATGGTTTTATCCTTCAGGCTGTTGGGTACATCCTCCTTGACGATACGCTGTGCCAGACCTTCTGCAATGGCGGTTTTGCCGACACCGGGTTCACCAATCAGAACAGGGTTGTTTTTCGTCTTTCTGGACAGAATACGGATGACGTTTCTGATTTCATCGTCACGCCCAATCACAGGATCAAGCTTTTTGCTTCTTGCCTTTTCCACTAGGTCTGTGCCATATTTCTTTAAAGCATCATAGGTTGCTTCGGGAGAATCACTGGTTACTCTGGTGTTGCCACGGACGGTTGCCAGAATTTTCATAAAGCCGTCTCTGTCCACGTTGTACTGACGGAACAGCTCCTTCAAAGCGGCATTGGGTGCATTGACCATTGCCATAAAGATATGCTCTACGGAAACATATTCGTCCGTCATATTTTCTGCCAGCTTTTCTGCCGCGGTCAGTGCTTTTTCCAGATCAACCGCAACTCTTGTTTCGCCGCCGCTGACACGAGGCAGCCGTTTTACCTCATTCTCCACTGCCTGCGTCAAGCCGTTGACATTGATATTCATCTTCTGCAGCAGTCCCGGAATCAAGCCATCCTCCTGCTGGAGCAAAGCCAACAGCAAATGCTGCTGATCCAACTGCGGATTCCCATATTCAACTGCATTCGACTGGGCGTTTTGAATGGCCTCCAAAGATTTTTGTGTAAATTTCTGTAAGTTCATAACCATTCCACCTTTCAAATGTTTTTTACAAATTCAGGTGATGGGGGATAGCTCCATTCGGGTATCTCCTTATCACAAGACCTATTATATACTGTTAGCACTCGCTTGTAAAGAGTGCTAACAAAAGTTTTTTGTAAATTTTTTGTGACGAAAGCATGAACCGTTTAGACATATTTTCCCAGTCAATCTCCGATATCCATAAAATAAGAGGAAACTTTTTGCATTTTTTCGCGTCTGAATAGATGGAAGGAAAGAAGAAATCGCAATAAAAGGAGGCAAAAAGATGAAAAAGCTGCTGACATTGCTGCTTGCCGTTACCTGTGTATGCGGCTGTTCGCAAACGAAAAATCCCACAAATGAATCAAAAACAGCACGCATCCCCATGGTCATGGTGGATGGAGAACTCTACCTAGATACCGGCTATGACAGCACCATAGAAGGACGCTGCGGCGTAATGGACGGCGAAATTACGTCCACAGTCGATGGAACGGAACGCCCCATCAAGGATAACCAGTCCAACTTCGGAAAAGACATTGGCTATCAGTACGGTACAACAGAAGGTACGATTGAAATCTACCAGAATGAGAAATGGCGGATTTTCGCTACTGAGGATGTCCGAGAGCAAATCCAGTCCGAACACAAAAACGATATCATCCAGACAGAATAAACATAGAAAAAGCCCTTTTACTTTTATGTAAAAAGGCTTTTTCGCTTCAATAAATAGCCGCCGGAGCTTCTCTGTTTAGACCTTACACCCTTGCAAGCAATCTTTCCAGTCTCCACAGGAAACCGTTTTTCTGTATCTCGGATTTTGCAAACCGGATGGGATGGTCAATATAATACTGCTGCACGCCAATCTTATCTCTCCCGTTTTTCCCCTTCTTCACATAAGTACCCAAGGAGGTCAATTCTCTTGCCTTCACATTATCCATCAAAATCAAATCCAGATAGAAGGAAAATCAATCCTTGTGCTCCTTGGAAAGAATCGGGGCAGCAATTTCCACCCTGCGCTGCGATTTCCTGCAGCTCTCCCGCTCGCCGAACTGTAATGCTTTCGTGAATCAGCCGTTCCAGCTGCTGCGCCGCATTCTTCGCCCGCAGCTCCTGAATCAGACGGATTACACCGCTCGTCAAAATCATGGAGAAAATGATGATAGCAGTGGTGGCGTTTCTGGCAAAATTAGAGGCAAGCACAACATCGGTTGCCAAGGAAATCATCCCAAGCACAAAAAGAATAATATGAAACGGGTTGATAAAGGCACGACGCAAGCAGCGCAGCATGGTATCCTTCTTCCGTTTTGCAAAGCTGTTTTCACCGTATCTCCGGCGCATGCCATCCACCTGTTCGGGAAACAGTCCCTGCGGGGAAGCCCCAATCTCTTTATAAATTTCCGATATTTCACGATAAGCGTATTTTTTGATACAACAATCAATCAAGGTTGTTTTTGACACGAAATAGCTCCTCCTTTGCGATACATATATTGTTATTTTAACATCATTCACAAAAAACGCCACGCTTATATTCTTGCTTTTTTCTTGCATTTACACAAAACAGTCCTTTACCCTCCTGTATACGCAGTTTTTCAAACAACAAAGGCAGCTGCAATTTTTTCGTCAGCTGCCTTTGTTTCGTTCAGATATTTAATTATAAGAGCCCTTCTCTGATAGCAAATTATAGTGCAGCATACAGAGCATTTTCTTGCCACCACTTTTTGAATCATGCTTCGGAAAGCAGAGCACACCATCAGCTTTATCTCTCGATCGCAGCATTCGCAAGCCTACAATACTTTATTCCGTTTTTCTCATAAATCTCGAAGGCTCCTGTGACGGTTATCTCT
>UMAJ01006754.1_pt1 | contig 12948 bp, 16 predicted proteins | sample 1963671 | NCBI WGS metagenome assembly UMAJ01 (sample SAMEA4835912, study PRJEB28245) | human gut metagenome | biome: gut microbiome; material: fecal sample | place: Denmark | collected 2008 | reverse complement strand
CTAGATACAATAAAGATACTGTTGGGAAGCTTCAGAGACAATGTCGGAGCACCATTAAGAGCAACTAAAAAACAAAATAATTAAGAAACACTTACTTAGGTAGGTGTTTTTTTATGCAAAAATACAGAAAGGAGGAATATCTTATGACGGTGGAAGAAATAGAAATAGTTGTAACTGCAAAAGTTGAGGAAGCATTAAAAGAGTTTCAAAAGTTCTTACCAGCTATAAAACAAGCAATGAAACAATCACAAGAAGCATTTTCAAAAATGGATATGAAAGAATTTTCAAGAAAAGTAAATCAAGCTGGAGTTTTTGTTAAAAAGAAATCACAAGAAATGAGAAAAAGTTTAGAAAACAATAATATAAAAATAAGAGTAAACAATGATGAAGCCAAAAAACAAATAAGTCAAATTCAGAAAGAAATAGATAGTTTACAAAAAAAAATAAGTGAACGAGAATTGAAATTAAATTTAACGAATGGTGCTTTAAATAAAATAGAAGATGAAAAAAGACAAGAAGTAACAAAAAAAATGCCAGATGCAGCACCTAAAAGGATAAATCAATTTACACAGTTAAAATTATATCAAGATCCAAATTTTGTTGGATTAGAAAAACAAAGTGACAAATTAAATAATGAAGTAATTAGATATAACGCTTTATTAGACAGTGCTAAGGTTAAATTAAGAGAAATTAAAGAAAATGCACATTTTTCGAAAATAACAGGATTTGCTGGAAGTGTAAAAGACTTAGATGGTATTGTTTATAAAGTGAAACAAACAAGGCAAGAAATAGAACAAATATCAACTACTCAAAATAGATTGGGTAGTTTTTTTGATGTATTTAAACAAGAAGCAGAACAAATAAAACTTACTATACAGGCTGTAAAGCAAAGTTTTAACAATGTATTTAGCGGCAAAGCTTTTAAGAGTGATGATCAATTTGACTTAGGAAAAAGCGAAAATCAATTAAGATTAATTGATTTAAAAATAGATAAGTTGGAAACTAAAATAAAAAATGCTCAAAAAGGTAAAATTGAATTAAGCGATGAAGATATTGCAAAAGCAGAAGTGGAATTAGATAGATTATATAATCAAAAAGAAAAAATAAAAAAATCGGGTGGAGGAAATTTCTTTTCAAAGCTATTTTTAGAAGCTAAAAAGACTAAACCAGTAATTGAAAAAATATCTGTTCCTTTAGCAAATATAAAAAATCAAGTAAATAAAATGAGCTCAGGACTAAAAAATGGATTTGGGCATGTTATTAAATATGCTACAGCGTTATTTAGTTTGCGTGGAATATATTCTGTGTTAAGTAATTCTGCTCAATCTTGGTTATCAAGTCAAAATGCAGGAGCTAAACAGTTAAGTGCTAATATAGAGTATATGAAATATGCTATGGGAAGTGCATTAGTCCCAGTTATTCAATTTGTAACAAATTTAGTATATCAGTTAATGAGAGCAATTCAAAGTGTTGCATATGCATTGACAGGAGTAAATATTTTTGCAAAAGCTACAGCTTCATCAATGAAAAGTGCTTCTTCTAGTGCAAAACAAGCAAATAAATCTTTATCAAGTGTACATAGTGAAATTAATAACGTTTCTGATAACAAAAATAGTGGAGGAAGTTCAAGTAGGCCTAATATAGATTTGTCAAAAATGGAAAATATGCCTAGTTCAATAATTGATGCAATAAAGAACGGCAACTGGTATGAGGTTGGAGAAACAATTGGTCAAAAAATAAATGATGCAATGAATAGTATACCTTGGGATAAAATACAAAGCACAGCAAAAAACATAGGAACAAATATTGCACAATTTTTAAATGGTGGAATAAAAGCAATAAATTGGAGTCAAGTTGGAAATACATTTGCACAAGGAATAAATACAGCAATATATTTTGCTTACAATTTTGTAACAACATTTGATTGGAAACAGTTTGGAAAAGCAATTGGAGATAGTATAAATGGATTTTTTAACAACATAGATTGGGCAACAGCTGGAAAAATTTTAGGAGATGGGATAAAAGGAATATTTGACAGTATAGATACTGCTTTAGAAGAAATAGATTGGCAACAAATTGCTAGAGATGTTGAAGATTTCATCAAAAATATAGATTGGAGTGGAATTGTACAAGCGTTTTTTAGAGGTCTTGGTGCTGCTTTTGGAGGTTTTTCACTTTTTTTAGGAACACTAATAAGTGATGCTTTTAATGGTATTGGAGATTATTTCAATGATAAAATAGAAGAGTGTGGAGGAGATATTACAAGAGGAATATTTAATGGAATTGTAGATGCGATAGCAGGAATAGGGCAATGGATTAATGATAATATATTTGAACCATTTATAAATGGATTCAAAAATGCATTTGGAATACATTCACCATCAACAGTCATGGAAGAACAGGGGCACTTTATTATAGAAGGCTTAAAAAATGGCTTAACAGGTATTTGGAAAAATGTTGCTAGAATATTTGAAGAATTTTGCAAAAACGTAAAAACTAAGTTTAAAGAAATAAAAGAAAATATATTTGATACTTGGGAAAATGTGAAAAGTAAAACGAATGAAAAGTGGGAAGAAATAAAAGGAAATGTTACAAATACTTGGAATAACATAAATGAAAAGGCCAAAGAAAAATTTGATACCATTAAAAATAAGGTAACAGAAACATGGAATAACATTAAAAACGATCCAAGCAAAGCAGGAATGGCAACAGTGATATTTAATACTTTTTCAAATATAAATGAAAAAGCTAGAGAACAATTTGATGATATTAAAACAAAAATAACAGATAGCTGGAATGATATTAAAACTGATAAAAACTTGTCAAGTATGTCTGATTCAATTAAAAATACTTTTAGTAACTTGGGAAAAAACGCATCAGCTTGGGGAAAAGACCTGGCAGATAATATGGCCTCTGGAATAAAAAATAACATTCATAAAGTGACAAGTGCAGTAAGTTCAGTTGCAAATAAAATAAAAGACTATTTACACTTTACAGAGCCCGATGTTGGACCGTTAAGCAATTTCCATACATACATGCCAGATATGATTGACTTGATGGTTAAAGGAATAAAAGATAATACTAGCAAAGTAAAAAATGAAATAGAAAATTTAGCAGGTACAATGTCTTATACAATAAATACGGAGCCTTTAACCCAAATAGATACAACTACATCTCGAATCAAGCCGGTAAATGTACAATCTTCAAGTTTAGCAGAAAGATTTGAAGATGCTTTGACAGGTTTTAATTTTTCAAACAATACTGATAGACCAATATATCTAACAGTAAATGTAGGAGATAAAAAATTAGGACAAATATTGTTAGATGACTTAAGAGATAAAACAAGAAGAACAGGCAAAGATATAGAAGCTTTAATAGGAGGATAAAATTATGATATGGAGAGAACATGGAAAGACAGAAAATCTGCCAACACCAAGTACATATAGTGCAGATATAGAAGATACCGATAAAGATAGTTATACATCAAATGATGATGGTTCTTTAATTGATAATCCCATTGCAGTAGGAATGTTAAAGCTTTCTATGTCATGGGATTTTAATACAGAGGAAGAAGCCGAAGAATTATGTCAAAAGACATTTAAAAATCCATTTATACTAGATGTCAAAGTTCCAGTTGTAAAGGGTGGTTTTCTAGAGAATGCACAATTCAGAGTTTCAAAAAGAAAAGTTGAAATGATAAAAACAGAAAAAGGAACGGCAACAGAAAAAACAAAATGGAAAACATCATTTAATTTAATGCAAAAAGAATTAACAGATGCCCAAAAACAAATTGTCTTGGAGGTAAATGATGTATAAGGGATTAACAGACAAAGCAATAAAAACAATATATAAAAGCAACGCACTAACAGTTACTAATATTTATATAGATGATGTATTATTAAATCCAAAATATTTGCTAGATTTTAAACATGGTGGAGAATTGTTTGATGAAAAATTAGAACTAGGAAGTGTTCCGAGTCAATACATAGAGATGAAAATACATAAAAGTTCTGGAATAACAAGTGCTAAGACAATACGAATAGAATACGGAGTTTTAGTAAATCATGCTATAACAGTTGCAGAGTTAAATAAAATGCTAGTATGCGATCTAAATAAATTACAAGTAAAAAGTTTAGCAAAACATGATGATAGTTTTGAGATGATGCCAATACGGAATTTATAATGTAGATGACTATAACGATGAAGACAATAATGTAATAAACATAAAAGCAGTAGATAATATTATAAAATTAGATGCAGATGATGGATATTATGATGCTAGTGAATTGATAAAAGATAAAGGCTATGCAACTCTTAGTGAAATAGCAGCAAATATATGTGAAAAAAAGGGGCTTGAATTAGAAACAAGCTCTTTTCTTAATTCAGACAAAAAAATATATACTTATGATAACCAAATGAAAGCAAGAGAATATATGAGTTATATAGCAGAAAAAGCTGGAGGAATTTGTTGTGCTGGAAGAACTGGTAAAATTCAAATAAAAAAGCTTGGAGAAGATGCAGAAACAATTCCTCAAAGACTTTTTAAAACTTATAAATGGGGAGAAGAACATCAAATATCAAGAGTTGCATATGAAAATGGAACTGAAACATTTAAGGTCGGAGATGAAACAAAAGATACTCTTTGGATCAGGCAAGAAAATTTATTTATTAGTGAACAAGATGATATTCAAAAAATATATGATGCTATGAAAGAGTTAGTTTTTTATAGTTTTGAAGGAACTACAATAATAAACCCAGCTATTGATATTGGAGATATGATTAATATTGATGGAAAAAAGGTAATTTATCAAGGCGAAATGACATTAAATAAGCGATTTATAGCAGATATAAAAAGCAAAATAGCAATAAAACAAAAACAAGAAACAACAACAAGAAAACAAAATCAGAAACTTATAAATAGAAAAATTCAAAGTCAAATAGATGAAGAAAAATTAAAATTAACTCAGTTAGCACAAGAAACAACAGAAAACTCTCAAAAAATAACAGAGCATACACAAACTTTAGACAGTATAAGTAATAAAGTGCAAAGCAATGAAACTAATATAAATAATAATTATCAAGATGTGATTGGAAAAATAAATGATTGTGCGCAAAAATCAGATGTTGAAACAATATCAAAATCGGTCGAAACAATACAAACGGATACCAATTATGCAATAGATATATCTAAAGAAATTCAACAAAACGGTGTAACGAAAATCAAGACTTCGACAGGCTATACTTTTGATGAAGATGGTCTAACAATAGAAAAAACAAATGCAAAAACTAAATCAAAATTAAATGAGGCTGGACTTGAAATAAATGATGCAACAGGAAGTAGTGAAGAAAGTTTATTATTTGCAGGATATGATGAGAAAACAGGAGAAACAATTGTAAAATCTAAAAATATGACAGTTAAAAAATATCTAGTTGTAGGAAAGCATACAAGATTTGAAGATTATAATGATGAAAATGGAGAAGCATGGACAGGTACTTTTTGGCTAGAATAGGAGGAAAAAATGGGAAATATGAGTGGCAGCTATGGTGAACATTACACACTATGGCAATCTATAACGGTAAATTCACAAAATATAGCAGAAAATTATTCAAATGTTACAGTAAAAATGTATTTAACATTTGATGGAAGTTCATATTATGCTTTTACAAACAGTGAAACTTATGGAACAATGTCAATAGATGGATATCCAGCTATGACTTATGGTATTTCTAATCTAGCATTTAGTTCAGGACAAGCAAAAACAATTACGTTGGCAACTTGGAATGGAAATATAGGACACAGCGCAGATGGAACAAAAAAATTAGTCGTTACAGGAACGTGGGACACTGATACTTCAAGAATTGGAAGTGGTAGTTGTAGTACTTCTTCAATTTTGGCAACAATTCCGCGTACAAGTTCAATAAGTTGTAGCAGTGGAAATATCGGTTCAAATACAACTATTGTAATTAATAGAGCAAGTGCATCTTTTACACATACGTTAACATATCAGTTTGGAACATTAAGTGGCACAATAGCAACAAAAACATCTGCAACAAGTGTTAATTTTGCATTGCCAAATGATTTTTATAAGATGATACCTAACAGTAAAAGTGGAACAGGTACAATATCTTGCACTACATATAGTGGAAACACTGTAATAGGCTCTTCGTCAACATCATTTGTTGCAAATGCAGTAGAAAGTGTATCTAAGCCAACCCTTACAACAACTTTAACAGATACTAATTCAAAAACAATAGCATTGACGGGAAACAATAAAATAATGGTTTTAAATGCTTCTATAGGAAGTTTAGTAATATCAACAACTTTACAAAAAAATGCGGGAAGTATAAAAAGTGTAACAGTAAATGGAACAAATGTAGGAACTGGAGCAAGTATAACAAAAACGTATTCACCAGTTAAAACAAGTACATTTACAATAGTTGTAACAGACAGTAGAGGATATTCAACAACAGTTAAGTTATCACCTACAGTAAAAAACTATATTGTTCCAACTGTAAACGCAACGTTTTCAAGACCTTCGCCAACGACAGGACAAATTAATCTTAAATATTCAGGAAATTGGTTCAATGGTTCGTTTGGAAGTGTAACAAACACATTAACAGTAAGTTATAAGTGGAAATTAAGTACAAATAGTTCTTATACAAAAGGAACAACAACAATAACTCCAACTAATAGTGGCAATGCCTATTCAAGATCTTCTATAAGTTTAGGAACAAGTTTTACTTATACTAATTCTTATGACTTTGTATTAACAATATCAGATAAAATCAATACAATAACTTATTCTCAAAGAGTTTCGCAAGGATTGCCAATCATTCAGTGGAACAAGGATAAATTTAAAGTAAATGGAAAAGCATATATAAATTCACGACTTGTTAAAGCGTATATGGGTGTTGCTGTTGATTTTGATACAGCCTTAACAACAGGAATTTATCAAGTAAATTCAAGTACTAAAAATCCACCATACGCAAATCCGTACGGATTTTTAAGTACACAAGTTATGAATGGAGATACATGGAATCAACAAAGTAATTGGATATGGCAAGTTTTTTATAGTACAGCTACAAGTAGAATTTATAGTCGAAGAGCAGTTAACGGTGGTAATTGGTCAAAGTGGGCCAATATACTTGAAGTTACAACATTATATGACAATTCGTCAGGAACAACAGGAACAATAACTCTAAATGAAACAGCAGCTAATTTTACATATTTAGAGATATTTTATTTTTATCCACATTGGAATGGAACTCTGTATGGTTCAACAAAGATATATTCACCTAACGGAAAACTTTCAACGTTAGGAACGGATTTACAATATAATGATAATGGTACTATGTTCTTGAAATGGTTGAGAATTTTAATAAGTGGAACCGCATTAAACGTAAAAGCGGCAGGAAGTGCTTATTATGGTTCTACTTCAGGAACTGATACAGCAAACGGATTAAAAATATATAGAGTTGTAGGCTATAGATAGGAGGAAAAAATGGCACTAAAAAAGCAAGTAGAATTATATAATGGAATAATTACAAATTATCATAGAATAGTAAGCATAAACAAAATAACAAACAACTGTAATATTATAGAAGTTGCTTCTTATATATCCGAACAGCAAAGAGAAAAAGAAAAAGAATATTACAATAGCACAAATGAAAATAAAAGTATGAATATATTTATAGAAACAAGTTTTGTGCAAAAAGAATATTCGGAAAATGAAACTATAGAAGAATGCTATAAGTATTTAAAAACATTAGAACAATTTAAAGAAGCAAGTGATGTTTAGGAGGGTATACATGTCAGTAAAAAAGATAGAAAATTTTAATATACATGAAACTCCGGCAACAAACCAAAATGAGTTTAATGTAGAAACATATTTAAATAAAAATTTCGAAAAAACAAAAGAGACAATAAACAATAATGCAGAAGAGTTAGAACGACTACAAGTTGAAAATAAACAGCTCAAAGATCAAATACCATCACGGAACTATAAGCGGAAATAACATATATATTGAAAACAGTGGAACTCTTGACTTTGACTGGAAAATTAGAGGTGGACATATGCAAGCAACAAGAGACGGCAGACAGCTATTTAATAACACATTAAAAGGCTATGGACATTATGGAGCGGTTGCAAAAACTATCCTTACAGGTGTGAGATTATCTGTTGGTACAGATGCAACTGTTTCCGACCATATTTTCGGTTTATATGCAACAATAAATTTATCAAATTTTGTAGGGAAAACAGTACGAATGAAAGCAATGTTTAAATCTAACTCAAATTTAAAGGGTAGATATTCAGTAGGGTTATGCGACAGTAATGGAACGAATAGATTGGCAAAAGACAGTACAAACATTAGCGAAAAAGAAATATCATTTGTTATACCAAGCTTAGAAACAGGACAAGAATTTTTAGGAGTATGGTTTTATGCTAATTCTGAAGGAACGGGAGTTGCTGGTGATTATGTGGATTACACAGATGTAATAATAACAATAGATAATGAGAACATGACTTACGAGCCATACACAGGAGGGATACCATCACCTAATCTAGATTATCCTAGTGAAATTGAAACAGTCGGAAGTAATGTGAATTTATTTGATGGCGAATTAGAATCTGGGTCATTAGCGAATAATAGTGGACAAAATTATGCTAATGCAAAAAATACACGTTCAAAAAATTACATTGCTGTTGAGGAAAACACTACATATGTACTTTCAGATAACATAAAAGGTTCTTTCATAGTACACGCTTATGATGAAAATAAGAATTGGATTTCAATGATAGGGGCACAAAATTATACAGGACAATATATATTTGTTACTCCTCCTCAAACATCTTATATAAGATTTAGAACAAATGAAACTGATTTAAATGCAAAGATAAAATTAGAAAAAGGTACAAAAGCATCACCTTATTCGCCACACCGGAATGGGTAGTGCAAAAGTGACTGTTGAAAATAGTAACTTGTTAGATTTTAATGTTGAACAAAACAGCAAAGTAACAGTAAACAGCGACGGAACACTAACAATAAACGGAACAGGTGGATTTAGTTTAAATATAGATAAATTACAGTTAAAAGCAGGTATCACATATTATCAAAAAGTTGAGCTGATAAGTGGAAGTATTTCTGGTTCAAATATAAACAATACTTTTCTTAGTTTTGCTGGCTCCGTAGCATGGATTTCAAGTATAAACTTTTCACAAACAATTTTAAATGAAGATACAGAAAAAACATCTATCTGGGTAAATGCGAGTGCTATATTTAATAATGCAGTAATAAAAATATGGGCAAATACTGACGAGAGTGATTTTATATTACATCAATCTCAAACAGCAATAATGCCAATTCAACAAGAAATGCTTGATGGAGATTATACTGCAGATGTAGAGCATCATGAGTGGGGAAAAGCAATTTTAAGTGGAAATGAGGATGTTATCATAGATGGAACGTATTCAGGAATTACACAATTTAAGATTGCAATATTAAATGTAAAGAAACAATCAAATCCTTCAGAGATATGTGTATTATCAAATTATTTTTTAGGAGTGGAGTGGAACAACTCATGGACAAAAAATAATAGCATTGTGAATAGAAGTGATAATTCAGTAAGAGTTATGACAAGCAAATATACGACTATAGACGGATTTAAAGCTTGTCTAAAATCAAAATATGATGAAGGAAACCCAGTAGTAATTTATTATAAATTGGAAAAAACAATTAACTTAGAACTAACATCAGAACAAAAAGCAGTAAGAGAACAGAAATTATATACATACAAAAACATAACAAATATAAGTTTAAGTGATGAATTAGCAAGTATAGATGTAGAGTACAAGAAAGATTTAGAAACAGAACACAACAAGCTTCAAAACGAAATAGATGAAATAAAACAACTAATAAGCACAACAGAAACGAGTGCATTATTATTAGATAACTTACAAAAAGATGTGGAAATGGAGGTGGAATAAATGATAGTAGAATTATTAAAGAAATTAATAGTAAAAAAATATTACAAAGAAAAAGCAGACATAGAAAACAAATTAAATGTATTTTACGCAATGAGTAAAATAAGTGATGAAGAATATAGTGATTTAATATTACTAGTAGAAGATACATATATTGAAGTAGAAGAAACAGAAGAAGTTATAGAAAATACAGAGGAGGAATAGAATGTGGAAACAATAACGAGTTTTTTTACAAAACTAACTCCACTAATATTATCTATAACAGCATTAATTGTGGCAGTGATAAAATCTAAAAAAGAAATAGAAGAAACACTGCCACAAAAGATAAAAAAACAATGTAATATTGATATGTGCATTATAAATAGATTAGAGAGTATAAAAGAGTTTTTAAAAGCTGATAGAGTACAAATTTATGATTTTCACAACGGGGTACATTACGCGAATGGAAGAAGTGCATTAAAAACATCATGCAGTTATGAAGTTGTACGAGCAGGAATAAAAGGACATCAAAAGGAATTGCAATCAGTTCCATTAAGTTGTATACCTAGGTTTATCAAGGCTTTACTAAATCGTGGAGAATTAAAAATAAATGATTTAGAAGAAATAAAAAGTACAATGCCAGCAACATATGAGTTGAAAAAAGGTCAGGGAGTGGCTTCATTCTTTGATGTTATATTAAACAATAAAGAAAGAGAGGCAATAGGCTTTTTAGCAATTCAATATGAAAATAAAGATAAAGTAAATTTTACAAAAGAAGAAATGAATGAAATCTTAAAACTTAAGTTTTTCATAGAAGAAAACTTAGAAAAAATGGTTACAAAAAAGTAGGAGGTAATAAGTATGAATCCAACAACAATAATAGAAATAGCAATAGTTGTTATTGCAATATTAGCTTTTATATTATATCTTGTGTGGCAAATAAAGAAAAAAGGATTAAGAGCAACAGCAGTAGATTTAATAGTAAAAGCAGAAGATATGTTTAAGCAAGGTGATAATGAAAATAAATTAAATTATGTTATAGACAAGATAATAGTGTTAATACCTGCACCATTATCTTTTTTTATAACTAGAGAAGCTGTAAGAGAGTTTATACAAACAATATTTGATGAAGTGAAAAAAGCACTTGATTATGTGCCAAAGGAGGGCTAGTTATGGAAGATAACATACAAGTAGAAAATGTAGAGTTTAAAGAAGAACTATATCAAAAGAATATAGCAGAAAATGATTTTTCCAATTCAGAAACAGACGGAATAGGAGATGATGACGATGCAAGTAACTAAGATGTTAGTGCCAGAAAGCAAATATAATATAAAATGTCCTCATGAAATGACACCTGAATTTATTGTAATACATAATACAGCAAATGATGCATCAGCAATGGCAGAAATATCATATATGATAGGAAATAACAATAAAGTATCATATCATTGTGCAATAGATAATACTAGAATTGTACAAGGTGTGCCATTTGATAGAAACACTTGGAATGCAGGAGATGGAGGAAATGGCAACGGCAATAGAAAAGGAATATCTCTTGAAATCTGTTATTCAAAATCTGGAGGAGAGGACTTTGAAGAGGCAGAAAGATTAGCTGCAGAATATACAGCATATTTATTAAAACAATATGGTTGGGGAATAGATAAAGTAAAGAAACATCAAGATTTTGCAAATAAATATTGTCCACATAGAACTTTAGATTTAGGTTGGCAAAGATTTTTAGACATGGTTAGTTCTTATTTAGAAGACAAACCAATTAACAATGAAAAAATAGAAAGTGGGAGTGATGAACCAGTGAAAACATATCAAAATGGAAGTACAACAGAAGTTGTATATGCAGATACAGCTTGTACAAAAAGAATAGGAAGTTTGGATCCAAGAGAAAGATGTGATTGTTTTGGAATATTTAATGACAGAGCAATGGTAAGATATAATGTAAACGGAACAAACAACTACAAAATTGGATTCTGCAAATGGCTTGGAGGAGTAAAATAATATAAAAAGATTAGAGGCAAGTTGAAATTAATCAACTTGCCTCTTTTTTGCATTTTATAGATAAATTTGAGATATAAAACTATATTAATGAAAAAATAAAAAGCCTTTAAAACGATTCTGAAAAGCCGATTTTTAAGCATTTTTTGTCGAAAAAATATTATATTGAAATGTCAAACTTCGACAAACAATTTGAATTAAATATGCTATAATAAAAAGGGAATAAAAGAATGTCTGGACCAAGAAGGGAAGTCTTTGTACTTCTCTTTTATTAATTTCATAAAGTTGCCCAAATGCAACAAGATACATGATATACAGATAATTGGACAAACTAAATCCAGGTGATTTTATGAAAGTAGAAATATTATTAAAACAAGTAAGACTTGAAAAAGGAATGACACTTGAAATGCTTGCACAATTGTCAGGAATAAGTAAGGGGCATTTAAGCAAGATAGAGAGACAAGAAAGAGATCCAAAGATAAGTACATTAGTATTAATTGCTGATGCGTTGAAAGTTAATGTAAATGATTTATATAAAATTAGAAGATAAAAAAATTTTGGCATAAGAAATTGAGCTTTTTGTAAAATGTTGCCCGAATGTAACATGGTTAGTTATATTACTACATCATATTCGAAAGGAGAGGTAGTATGGATGTAGTAGAAAATGAAATAATTAAAGAACTAAATTATATTGATGAGAAAAAGTATCAACAGTTTAAGAAAAAAATGGGGAAAAAGGGGGATTATTTTAGTTTTAAAGAACTTGAAATATTACAAAAAATGTAAATGTTTTTTAGCGTAATTTTAGCGTAAATTAATACAAAAAACTTACTATAAAATGATAATATATGCTAGTCAATGTTGTGTGATGAAATGCTAGAGTATCAAGCAATACAGACACTTTTATATATGTCCCCAATATTGCTTAGATACTCCTTCCGACCTGGTGGCCCGAGTTCGATTCTCGGTACCCGCT
>UMAJ01073742.1_pt1 | contig 13053 bp, 16 predicted proteins | sample 1963671 | NCBI WGS metagenome assembly UMAJ01 (sample SAMEA4835912, study PRJEB28245) | human gut metagenome | biome: gut microbiome; material: fecal sample | place: Denmark | collected 2008 | reverse complement strand
TTCCCTTGCTCTCCTCGTGTGGGTACATATCCGTTCAGTCTAATTGTTGCATTCTTCTCTTCGATAGACTGTATCTCATAATTTATCAACCAGCTCCTTCCGTTTACATCCCCTACCCCCAATCCTGTAGTAATGAAATCATCCCCTATTTCAGGTGCCCTATTGAACATATTTACAGGCTTTGTCAAAATATCCCCGGGGTTTGGTTCTGCATTTAAAGTAATTGGTGTATTTATAGTTAAGGCTGCTTTTCCTGTTTCACCCTGTGGCCCTTGTGTTCCTTGCGGCCCTTGCGGCCCTTGCGGGCCCTCTACTCCGCTGACCTGTCCAGCATTTACCCATTCCTTACCGCTTCCGGTTCCTGCATCTGCTTGAACATACATATCATACGGGGCTGCGGTACCTACTAAATATGCTTGGTTGTCTGGAACAGACGCGGGATCCGGTAATTGATTCACGGCCGATACAATACCCAAAATTTCAAAACCGTTTCCGGATGGCCCTTGTAGCCCTTGCGGACCTTGCACACCTTGCGGACCTTGCACACCTTGCGGCCCTTGCGCGCCTGTGTCCCCTTTAGGCCCTTGTAAGCCTGTTGTTTCAACAACATATACAATTGAACATACCGCAGTAGTACCGCTTATTTGTGTAACTTTTCCGCTAATAATATATGAATTTACTGCCTGGTTTCTTTTATATGTAGAAGTAAATATATCATTTACTTGCGGCGTGCGATTAAAATTAGATATTTGTAAATTTATAACGTTGTTTAATGCCGGTATATCATTTGAAAGTATACCGTTGTATACAAGAGCTTGTGGCCCCGCAATTCCCTGCGGCCCTTGCGGCCCTTGCGGCCCTGCTAAGGGGAAATTCCCTATATTAAACCACTGCGGCCCCTCTTCTCCAGAAAATTTGCGAGTAAATATAGCAATTTCATATGGTGAAGTTTCGCCTACTGCGTATGCGTCACCGTATTCTCCTTCATATGTGTTGGCATCGGGCAAATCACCTTCTGAAGGCACTTGTCCAACCACCTTTATGCCGAATTCATTTAGTACGCCTTCTTCCTCGAGGATGTATTTTATATCCTGTTGGTTCCGGTATACCTGCTCCTCTAAGTTTCTATATTCCTTGTCTCCGATTTTGAGCATGCTTTTTGCTCCTCCCGTTTAATTTTTAAAGCATATTCATAATATTCTGTTGTCCAATATATTTCGGCATTTTTCATTTGAAGAACGCCGAAAATGAGCCCCATAATTATAGTGAAAAGATACGTTAGCATTGTTATATAGTCGAACGTTAAAATGGCTTGTGTGAGCGATACGGCCGCTAAAAGTGTTGTGATAAATATAGTGATGCCCTTGCTTCCGTATTGCTTGCGTGTCCATTCCTTCGGAGAGCGCGGGGCACGTTCGCTTTTATGTTCTATTCTTTCAAGTATTTCGTTCGCTTCTATATATTTTTTATTTTCCTTTACATTTACTTTTGCCTGTTGCATAAAACAATAGAATATAATCACGTTTAAGGCCGCTACAATGAGTTTAGTGACACAATAAACTATCCACCCAACTATTGTATCGGGCAAACGCATTTCAAGGCCTATAGAGCTACCCACCATCGGCAAAAATAACAAAGCTATAAGGCTTACAACCCCTATAATAATATAGTATGTATATAGCTTTATCTTTTCCATTATTCTATCCTTTTATCGATTTCACGATTGATTCCGGCTTTCTGTTTATAGGATTTATGCAGCGGCGAGAATATAAATTCGTCCAGTATTGTGCCGACAGCTACCATAATTAAAAGCATTTGAATATTATCCAGGCAACAATATATTCCAAGCACCACAACCCAAATTGTGGAACGGATATGATACTTGAAAATTACGTTTATTGCAAGGAAAATCGCGGCCATAACGAATGTAATTCCAAGCGTAAACTTTTCTGTCGTTTCTCCGTTGATAAAGGCGAGCACCGCATAATAAATAATTGGTGCAGTGAGTACAAGGAAAGAAAGACAGCCGAATAATATGGATAGATTAGCGTATTTTCTTGTTATTTGTGACTGTGCCATTTTCCCCTCCGTTATATACATGGTTTATTTTGTTTTCAAGCCGGCGCACTTCCTGGTTTAAACGTTGGTTCTCGTCTACCAGCTGCGACATGGCGCGCTGTACTTCTTTATAATCTGTTTTTTCTGCAAACTCTTTTTTTAAGTCTGTAAACTTCCGCAATATTTTTAAAGCGATGCCGACAACTGAAATAATTGCGGTAAGCGCCGGAAGTATTGCTATCAAAAGCTCCGTTATTGTTTCGGGTGTCATTGTTCGTCCTCCTCGTCCTGGTTTATTTGCGTTACATACCAAAGCGGCAACTCCGGTTGTACTATCTTAAGGAATAGATTTTCAAACTTGTTCAAAAATTCCGTTGTGACGTCCGTATCAAGCAAGTCCCACAAATAAGCGTAAGCATCTAATTTGCCGCGCTTTGCTTTTTGTGCTGATTGTTCATTGATATACGGAATTTCTTCCAGCGTTGCCGTGCTCGGCGTTTGCGATGGATTGTAAGCATGGTTAAAAATCGTGGTATTTCCTGTTGTCAAATCGCTGTCCGAAAGACTTCGCAAAGTGTCTTGGATTTCCATTCGCTTTTCCCATGTAGGGCCATTCGAGAAAATAATCGTAAATAGCTTGTATTTGAATTGGTTCAAATCGGAAGAAGCTATTACGCTGTTGCCGTATCTCGCATATAGCATATAATACAGCGTTGTTGCGTTCTCGTCCGTTATTTTAGTAGGAATTCCTATATCTTTATAATCCGTAATAAATGTTTCTGCAGAATCGTATACTTGCGTGAAATATAATTGCCTAAAATTCCCATATAAAGAACCTTGCATATTAACCTCCCTGCGCGGCCTGTTCGTCTTGGTCGCCCTCGTATTGTCCGCTTTGGTCTGTTTCTGTCGATATTATGCCGTCCATATTATTATCGATTCCTGCAGCCGGTTCCGCAACTTCGCACGACATCCCACCGCCCCAAATAGCGTTTGCAACATCGCAAAAGTGCTGACGGATTGCAAGACCATCGTCTAATATAAGGCCAACGTTCCCTGCGTTCATATCCTGCTCTGCTTCCAGCATATGTGCCTTTTTTTGGAATAGGCCACCCTGCGACAATCCGTATAATGAAAGTCTGTAATTGTCAAGACCTTGCATCGCTAAAAGATATTCTTCCGCTTTTGCTACCTCTCCGCCGGTCATATCCTGGAAATCTATATTGCCGATTACCGGTACCCATTTTTGCCCGGTTAATGCAGCCTTGTCGACAGCCTGGCTTGCGGCCTTAACGTTGCTATATTCATCCTGGCTGCTTACGCGCATGCCCTGGATGCCCGTACCGGATAATAGAGCCGTGCGCATGAACGGAATACAATCTGCCATTATATCGAGTATAGGGTCTTGTATTTGCTGTCGCGGTATAATGGTTTGGCTCATTTGTTTTGTGTAATCGTGGAGCAATACGCAAGCATTTATGCGTTCTTCATAGGTCAAAGGCTCTTCCGGTACTTCATAGTAAACCTTTAATTTCAAAGTGGAAAGCACTTCTTGCTGTCTACCAATCTCGGCGCGTTCGTCTTCTGTGGCGCCTCCAGCGAACGGCACCGGATGCACCGTGTTGAATCGTCCGTAAAAGTCTATCGTACCATCCAGCGCATACGGCATTATAAAAAACTCATCAAGCGCTTCCATATAGAAAAGACATAAATTCCCTTTATAGTATACCAGTCTTTCCAGTTCCTGCGAAGATAGTTTCGCGTATTGGTTGAACCAGCGATAGCGGTTTACGGCATTCTGCTCGTCCATGATTCGCAAAGATGCTTTTATCGCATCTTTTCTCCAGCTTTTTAGGCCTGTATCCATCTTTAGCGGCAAGCCTGTTTTTGGATCTATTCCTGCTTGCAAAAGTGTATCTAAATCATATATCGCCGCATTATTTTTTCTTTGAGCCATTCCTATCACCTCGCAATGCCTGTATCGCAATCTTTTGCGCTTCGGGGCCTAAATCGGCAATTGTGCCGCCGTCAATTGGGGTATTCATAATATCTTTTATCGTGGTTCTTTGTGCCTTGCGTGCTTCCCTGCGCTGTTCTGCTCGCTTGTTGGCTTCCTTCAATCGCTGTATATCTCTATCTGCCAGGCGTTCATAATCTTGCTGTGCTTTTCTCGCTTGTTGCAATTTTCCATAGCTTTCAGCCGATGGCATTTTTTGATATTGTCTTTCTCTGCTGGCGCTTATATCCTTTGAAATTGCCGCAAGTCTTTGGTTCGCTTCGATTCCTTTTTGCAATGCTTCCCTTTCCTGCTTATTCGGTATTGCCTTTTTAGAAGGAACATCTGCAGCTGCTTTCAAGTCTTTTGCGCTGGATTCCATTTCAGCGCTTAAACTTTCTTGCATGCCTTTTATAGCCTTTTCTTCCTTTCTAACCGCTGTTTTCCCGGAAGCTACAGCCGCGCCGGCCGCAACGCCAAGCCCGGCATTTATACTGTTTTGAAAATTAGTTGACATAGAAGCGTATGCCCTCCTGTAACACTCTTGCAATTTCAGTTGCCATATGTGCATCATCCGTTATATCGATTTCAATTAGTTGTGCCTGTACATAGCTTGTAGCTGTTGAATCGATATAATCGTTAAGCGTTCCTACCACTCCAACGGTAACACCGTTATATTTTATCTTGTTTTCAAGCGCTGTTATTTCCTCTTCTGTGCATGAATAGTATTCTACATAGGGAAAATATTTGTTGTTTATATTATAGGAAGTGGTGCGCGTGAGTGTTTCTGCTCTTGCTTTGATGGTTCCAAGCTCGAACCCGAACAAATCCTTTTGCGCTTGTATTCCCTCGCGAAACATGGATTGTTGCGCTATAACATCGAGAGTGCCGCCTGCGGCTGATAATGCCCCACCTATAACTGTTCCTATGCCTGGCGCTATCAATGTACCAGCAGCCGCACCAGCTCCAGCTCCTGCCAATGCTCCGGCAATACCGCTTGCAAGTTGCCATTTATTATTATACTCTTGCGTTTCTATTTTGCGTTGGAAAATATCTTGATAATATTTATTATTTAATTGATATGTTTCCCAAGCATTGTTCAAAATAGGCAATGAATAATCACCGCCGCAAATCAAACCGCGATAATCGTTAAAATCGCCGCCATATAATCCACCGAAAAGCGGATTTACTTTGATATACGGATTAAACGGAATTAAAGTGCAATCGACTTCAAATCCCTCGAACCCTCCATTCTTTGCCGGGGAGAATTCATATTCCCCGATCCCATTCGGAGATACAAAGCGGAAAAGCTCTGTTTCATTTGATATTTTATTGTTGGAATTATATTCGAGCGTTAAATTATAATATAACGAAAAGGATGCTTGCGAGATTTGGAAGCCCACGGCATAATTGACCTGTTGCCCTTCTTCCGTTTTATAGCAATATATTTTGTTATAATTCGTTATGTTCGTATCGTCTATAGGACAGTATGGCACCAACTGAATATCATACGCCCATCCCGCGCCGTTATATTTATTTATTAAATCCTGCGCCCATAGCATCCCGACATCGCCGCGATGGCTGAAAGTAGTTGCGCCGTCTGTAAATGTTACATCTTTGTATGGTATAGCAACTATTTCATATACAGAATCCTTTGTAATCGCTCTATCATAAGTAAAATCATATTGAAAATTCTCGCTATCTTCTACGCCCTCCGCTTCGAATGTAAGCGAAAGCATGTAAGAGCCATCGACAGAACTTCCCATTTGGTAATCCTGTATATATATACCGGATAAATCTTTTCCTGCAGTTGACATTCCGGTATTGGTATAGAAAGAGGCAATCATTTCCGTACCTAATACGGAAGAAGATGGAACGGCTGAACGCACTTGCGCATTTTTTTTCCATTCCGCTTTAATTCTATAAAATTGATTTCCTACTTTTATTGTTTTGCCGTTCTCTCTGTTTAAGTTGTTGTATCCGGTTTGGCTTGTGCTTCCTGTATATGAGTTTATACTGATTCCAGACACGGGGCCGCTTCCAAATCCTTGTGTGTATTCATACGCCAAGTTTTCCCAATATGCTTGTTGATTCGGTATTGTAGGCAATGAATTTTCATTAGTCCATTCCGGCCAGTTACCAGTTGCCGGCGTAGGATTATCCGGATTAACTTGCCCGGATTTGGTTAACCCTATCCAACGTGTGCCGCCTCTATAATTTATTGCCGCATAAAAAGTCAAGGCATCTTGCGGGGTATATATTAAATTATTATCTTCTTGCGAATAATAATAATATTTATAATCGCTTAGGGAATCGAGTTCATAATCTGCAGTTCGTGTAGATGGCTGGTCGGAAAATGAGCCATTATATTTGTTATATTCCCAGGTTGTATTTTCCGGTGCAGCTTCAGGACTATCGTTATAATACCTGGATAAATATAATATAATCCACGGAGTTTTTAGATTATTTTCCAAAAGCGTTTCGCTTCGTTTTATTTGGTTAAATCCCATATTTTCGTTATTGAAAATTAAAGGATTCGAATTCTGCAAAAATCCTTTCTGCACAAAACATATGCTTTGCTTTACTGCATTATAATTATCCGCGATTACATCACGGCGTAAACGGAGCCTTAATTGTTTCACTCTCGTCCTTGCCGCTTCTTCTACGAACCAACGCGATATAATTGCGCTGCTTTCTACAACTAAGATATAATCCGGAACGGCGTATTCCCAGTTTATAATATGCTCCGTCGTCACGCCGTCATTCGGATTAAAATTTGTATTCAATATCGGCAATCCCAATTGGTACGGCTGATAGTCTATTAAATTCTGTTCAACCTTTATGAGCTTATTATATAGGTTGTTATAATGCAATAAATACAAATCCGACATTTTAGTCACCTATAAAAATATTGCCCCGTTTTGGTATTCAGACGGGGCAAACTGAAGAAGAAAAAAGAAAAAGAATTAACCGCCAGCTTGTGTGGCTCGGATGGTCAAGAACGGATATTCCTTGAGATATTCAAGGGTGTTATGACCCCATGTAAGATAATGGTTTTCCGTGAGTGATTTTGCGTTAAAGAAGGAAGTCAATTGATGTTATCGTAAAGGCTTTTTATCCTCTACTTCTCATAGTTCCCTATGAGTTCAGCATATCTTTTCACCTTTCGGTGTCGCGGCCTCGTGGGGATGTTATTTCAATCCCTATGCGTTGCGGCTGGCTTTCGCCTTCACCTCTGATTACCCGGTCTGGGCTTCCAGTTTTTTTCCGCGATTTATAGTCGGCAATTCCTATGCAGCTCTACCGACTTCAAAAGCGCTCATAAACGGAACGGAGCGGCGATACATGATTTTGCAAACGATTGTCGCATCTACCGTATACGTTTCATTCGCAAGGTACGTTGCACCGTCCGGGAGCAGGTCGCCGGGGAATACATGATAATCTTCTTCGGATACCGTGTAAACCTTTTCGTTAAGCGCTCGAATCGTTGCATTGCTTGCGGCAACCGTTCCTCCGCTTGCATTTTTACGCCCGAAATATCTTGCGGGGAGCGTATACTCTCCGAATTTCTTAATAAGCGCATCGTTGTGGAAAATTGTGGGCAAATCAAGTTTCGTGATTTTGTTCACCCATTCGGAATTCCATACGATAATCAGCTCATCCTCGGAATAAGAACGCAAGTTTTGATAATCGTTGAAGTCTCGCGAAACGTCGGTCATTTCTACGAACAAATTCGCGATGGCTTCGGCAATCGTCTGTGCCTGGAGCCTGTTCTGTGCTTCTGTATCTCCTGCAACGGTCGGCAAAGTGATGCTTTGCGTTTGCTGCCCTACGGCGGATTCTGCGGTACCTACAAACGAATTGAAGAGCGTTGCATCGTAAATCCGTTTTGTATCACGAATCCAGCCAAGCATAACGGAGTTGAAAGAAGAAAATGCTCCCTCCGTGCTCCATGCTCTTTTTGTAAGATAGTTGTCAACCGTCAAAGAAATTTGCCGGAACACGTTCAGCGTGATTGCCTGGCACTGCGGAGCTTTCGGCCTGTAAATATTAAGCAAATTTTCGGCTTCAGCATCGTTTCCCCACGGTTCGGAAGTAAGCGCATCTGTCGAATAGTACAGCTTTGTATCGCCATACAGTCCTCCGTCGGTGCGGTTCTCTTCCATAAGCCTGCCGTTAACTCCCTCAATAGGGGAAGCATGTACGGTTTGCGCTATAACCATATTGTAGATTGTCGCGAATATTTCGTTCGCGTTCAACTGTCCAGTAAATGGATACGGCATATTTTAATTATCTCCTATTTGCTATTTTCCTGTTTGCGAATGGTGCGGAATCCACCGTTCTTCGCATAAGCTCTTGCGTGAACAATTGGGAATCTCCGTTAGCATAGTCTATACAATCTTGATAGACTTGTGCAACCCTTTCGGCCGTTTCATAATCCTCGCGCGTTGGATTGATATTGTGGCCGCGAGCAACGAACGGATCTTCGCCTCCCTGTTCCATAATCGCGTTCCGGAGGTCAAGCGTCTTTTGAATATATTCCAAGTTCGTCATTTCGTTGTCTTTGTTTCCGTACAACTCTTTGCGCAAGCCATCGACATCAATTTCCGGCGCTTCATTTTGCCGCTTCATGGAATCGGGCAAATCTGCGCCGTTAATGATGCTATCCAAAAGTTTTTTGTTCTCCTCTTTGAGCTTTGCGTATTCGCTCTTTGGAACGGAATTTTGTTTAATCTCTTTTATGGCTTCGATATAGTCCGCCGTTCCGTCGGACATCTGTTCGCCCGAATCGCTGATTGGTTCCTTAATTTCTTCCGGCATTTTAATAATCTCCTTTTTCTTTTTTTAAATCTAAATTTTCTTTGCGCAATCGTTCCAGTTCGTCACGCTTTGCTTTTCGCTTTTCATAAGATAATACGCACAAATCTATGATGGTTCGAATCATTATACAGATTCCGAATATTGATAAAAGCATAAATATTCCGCTGAAAATATATAGGAACATAAAATTACCCCCTAATATAATATCGCGTAAAGGGACATAATACATAAGTTACCCACTTGTGCGTACAGTGTCACGCTGCGGCCCCTCTTCGGGCCGACTCCGCAAACGTGATTATAACAAATATATGTATTCGCCGCTGCGGTATTAACTTGATTTTCTTTCTTCCGGTGAACCTAACATCGCATAGATTTCGTCACGCGAATATAAATCGTGTATTGCTCGCCACAGTCCTTTTATATCGGATTCATTCAGCGCTTGCAATGTTCGCCTTTGATTTAGAATTATACGTCCAAGCGGTGTGACTGTTTCGCCCTGTTGCATACCTATGCGAATATCTTGTTGCGCTGTTTTCAATACTTGCCGCAAAGCTCTTACTGAACTTACACGATTTGCGCGGCTTTCTCCCTCAAGGAATCGTGCAAAATTCCTTTCACTCGGGCCCGCCATATCTTTAGCTTCTTTTACAGCTGTTCGCCATCCGGCGCGTGTAATGATGTGTTCGTGTTGTATTCCTTTCTGTTCGGCTTCACGGATATAGCGCAAATATGTATCATATGATTTATCTAATCGTGAAGCCATATTACAAAATTCTCCTTTCTTCAAACATTTTCGTTTTTGTGTTAAAAACTACTGCTTTGTTATGTTCAAAGAAAAGACTATCTAACTCGCTAAATGAACCAATCTTTAAATTATCAACTTCCCTACCGTCTATTCCTTGATGTTTTACTAAGTAAAATTCCCCATCCTTACAGATTCCGTATTGCCCGAAATTATAGTATTTCATTTGGCATTTTTCATATTCCAAATAAAAAGCGCCTAATTTCTTAAATAAAGCTGTTTTTGCAAACGGCTTTCCACACCATGCTATGGAATCTGTTGCTACCATAAGTATATGATTTCCGTTATTAACCAATTCTTGGCAATAATCAATCATTCTTTGGTTGCTACGCGCAATTACAACCGCCGGAATATGCCCCAAAAAATAATTTCCTTTCCATATCCTTTGGCTTTGCATATATCCGATTGCGGAGTTTATCAACTGCTTGCTTTCTTTGTTTGTTTCCCTTAACTTGTAAAAGTGTTCGCATATCGGCGCAAAAGAATATTCCGATGATTCCATCAAAATAGTTTCTTCTTCGTCGTCTTTTACATTCTTTGCAGGAAATCTGCCATCAATAATAAACTTCTCTTTATTATAATGCGTATCAAATTCATTATAAATTGCTAAATGATTCGATTTAGCATAGAAAGCGAATTTAAATTTCTTGTTCGGTTCCTTTCTGCCTTTTACGATTTCATATGTATGATAATCCGGCAACGGCTTAGAAAGTTCATAAGGAAACGCCGACGATACATCCGCTTTATATACGTTATGTATGACTTTGTATTTGTGCTTTTCGTTCAGCCATAATATAGGTGCAGGAACAAACCTTTTGAAGCTCTTTTCGCATCTTCCGAACGCTGATACAATCGATAACCCATAAATATTGGAAAACATTTTATTTATTAGGTTATAGGCATAAACGCCGCCATGCCCATTTGAACGGCTGTTTAGCTTTTCAGCATCTACCGGAGCGCAATATCTTATGAGTTCCCCGTTCTCCCGGCAATATAAAATTATATTTTGTCCGAACGTGTCAACGCTGTATGCGCCATCTTCGAGCCATTCCATGCGAATCGTTTTGCTGTTCGGAACGTGCCCGACTTCATTGTAATGCTCGATTTTATTATTTAGTTGTTCTTGCGTTAAATGAATAAGGCGGCTTTCCTTATTCCAATAAATATTGTGAAAAGACATAATGCCCCCGTGGATTAGTGCCTCTGGTTGGGCGCCCGACACCTTTCCACGGAGGCAAATATCTATAGAGCAATGTGGCGGCTCTACAATAATAATTATATCTCTTTATTTTTGTTTGTCAATAGTTTAATCAAATTTATTTTCTTGGTTTTAATAATTGTATCTGTTTTTGGAATTGTTTAAAAGTTATCAAGTTTTTATACATATAACTGCGCGAATCAAATTGTAAAATGATATTGTCTCGCTGTTCTGTATTAAAAAGCTCGTCAAGGTATGGCCGCATCGGAATAACATAGCATTGCTCGCCGTTATACTTCCCTATAATATTACCATCCCAAACCGTGAACCACGTTGCGCGGTCTTTCCGGAATTTTATTACCATCTGTGGCCGTGTGGTTCTCTGTTTGCTAACTAAAGTATTATCCACTTCTATTTTGTTGGTGAACGTGGAAGCTGTAGGCATCAATATATCTGCTATCGTTCCTTTTCTGCGCTCCAAATATTTTTTAGATGGTTCTATATATTCAATTATTGCTCGTTTCTTTTTGAGTTTATATCTCCCGAATTGTTCGGGCAAAAAATTAAATGCGCATAATATATCGCTGGCTTCTTCCAACGTGTTCCCTATGCAGATAACACGGATGCGCTGCTTGGTGCTGCGCACAAGGTTTTCAAGCTGGTTTGTGAAAGCGTATACAATATCAAACGTGTTTTTTTCGTTCTGCTCTCGGTTCATTTCATCCAGGCATATATTATAATACATGTTAGGATCGTTCAAAAAATCCTTATCAAATAGGCCGCTTCCCTTATCGTTATAGAACGTTGAAAGGCAGAGAACACGCGCCATTTGTTTTTTATTTTTAATCTTGCCTTTTTCATCTCTTTCGGTTACTTCATATACAGCATCGCCGGTCGTTACAAGGTCTAAATTATAATATCTTCGTATATCCGGGTCAACCAATTTTTCCGCATTATTTTTCAAAAGTTTTTTGCATGATTCGTCAGAAAGTCGGAGCCAATAGAATGGACGCCCGTATTCTCTCCATTGGTGCACAAAGAAATGTGTTACAGCATATGATTTACCTGCTTCACGTCCACCCAGCAAAAAATAAAAAATCGCCCAATCATAGCCCAGTATAGAGCGGAGAGAATACCACTCGTTATTTATCTCCGCTCTTTTCTTGTCCTGTTTTAAAAATTCTCTTAACTTATTCATTTTTTAATTTTACCCAATTTTTTGAAATATAAGCGCTAATTTTTTTATCGCCATCAATTTTGGGATTATATAGTTTTAAATAAACTAAATCGTTTACAATAAATAATCTTTTAGTTTTATCCATTAACTCATATGCATTATTCATGTTATCTGCCGTTACTAAATAATAATTTATAAATTTGGAAGGTAAAATAGGATTTTTATCTTCACATTTTGCTATATATCTATGCATTTATCCATTCCTCCATTTTTATTAGTATATTATAATTTTTTCCCGGTAAGGTATGTCCCGGTAAGGTCTGCCCCGGTAAGGTCTGCCCCGGTAAGGTCTGCCCAGGTAAGGTCTGCCTCGGTAAGGTCTGCCTCGGTAAGGTCTGCCCAATTAAGGTTTGCCCCGGTAAGGTCTGCCCCTCTAAGGTTTGCCCAAGTAAGGTTTGCCCAGGTAAGGTCTGCCCCGGTAAGGTCTGCCCAGGTAAGGTCTGCCCCTCTAAGGTTTGCCCCGGTAAGGTTTGCCCCGGTAAGGTTTGCCCCGGTAAGGTCTGCCCCGGTAAGGTTTGCCCCGGTAAGGTCAGCACAGATAAGGTCTTTTAAACCATATTTTTCACACAGCTCTTTAATATTCATACCTATTCCCTCATTTTTATTTATATAAGTTTATAAATATCTATGCATTTATCCATTCCTCTGTTAATTCCTTTATACAAATATCAAGCTCTGCTCTTGCTTCTGCCATACTTTCCGTAAAGTATGGCGTATAAAAATAATCCGGGTCTGCAGCTTGTACCGCTTTTAAATATCCTTTTAAAATATTCAACTTAGAAATAATTTCTTCCAACTTGTCATCCATCATAATATATCTCCTTTAGCGTAGGTCGCCGCCCTGATTTGTGGTTAAATTATATCACACATTTAACCATAAGTCAAGGGAAAATGATAAAAAAAACCCACTAAATCCCGAAAAGGTATAATGCACTTTACCG
>UMAJ01041192.1_pt1 | contig 13203 bp, 6 predicted proteins | sample 1963671 | NCBI WGS metagenome assembly UMAJ01 (sample SAMEA4835912, study PRJEB28245) | human gut metagenome | biome: gut microbiome; material: fecal sample | place: Denmark | collected 2008 | reverse complement strand
GTGGGTGAGATCGGACTGGATTATTACTGGGAGGAACCAGATCATGAGATACAGAAGAAATGGTTCATCCGACAGCTGGAATTGGCAAGAAGCTGTCATAAACCTGTTATTATTCATTCCAGAGATGCAGCCAAAGACACCTATGACATTATGACTGCGCAGAAAGCACAGGAGATTGGTGGTGTAATCCATTGCTATTCTTATAGTGCAGAGATGGCACTTGATTATGTAAAAATGGGCTTTTATATAGGAATTGGTGGTGTTGTTACTTTTAAAAATGGCAAAAAAATGAAAGAAGTAGCACAAGCTGTTCCCATTGACAGGATTCTGTTGGAGACGGACAGTCCTTATCTGGCGCCGGAACCCAATCGTGGGAAAAGGAATTCTTCACTTAATATTCCCTATATTGCAGCACAGATTGCGCAGATCAAGGAAATGGAGTATGAGGAGGTAGTAAATATTACCAATCAGAATGCCAGACGATTATTCCATATAAATGAACAGTAAGAAAGGACAGAATATATGGCTACACTTGGAAATCCAACCAATACCATAGAGGTACTTCAAAAATATAATTTTAATTTTCAAAAAAAATTCGGACAGAACTTCCTGATTGACTCCAATATACTGGAACATATTGTGGATGCAGCTGATGTCACAGAGGATGATTGTGTCCTGGAGATTGGACCAGGTATCGGAACCATGACGCAGTATCTGTGTGAAAGAGCAAGAGAAGTAGTTGCAGTAGAGATTGATAAGAATCTGATACCGATTCTTGCAGACACGCTTTCTTCCTATCAGAATGTTACTGTGATCAATGAGGATATTTTGAAGGTAGATATCAACAAAATTGCACAGGAAAAGAATCAGGGAAGACCAATCAAGGTTGTTGCGAACTTACCTTATTATATTACGACACCGATTATTATGGGGCTCTTTGAGAGCCATGTACCATTAGACAGTATTACGATTATGGTACAGAAGGAAGTAGCTGACCGTATGCAGGTAGGACCGGGAACGAAAGATTATGGTGCTCTGTCCCTTGCTGTCCAATATTATGCAAAGCCGGAGATTATGCTGACAGTACCTGCTTCATGTTTCATGCCAAGACCTAATGTAGACAGTGCAGTAATTCGACTTACCAGATACCAGGAACCACCTGTGTGTGCACAGAATGAGAAGTTCATGTTTGATATTATCAGGGCATCTTTCAATCAAAGACGTAAGACTCTGGTAAATGGATTGTCTAATGCACCGGGATTAAGGGTGTCAAAGGAACAGGTTGTTGAAGCTTTGGAAGAGATGGAATTGTCTGCTACAATACGTGGCGAAGCGCTTACGCTGGAACAATTTGCCGATCTTTCAGATATTCTTGGAAAAACGCGATAATTATCGTAAACTCTATATGTAGTAGCGTTGACATAAGAAAATCGTTATGCTAAACTTTATATATTGAAGTTGTCTGTCAACAAGATATATTTTTCAAATTGTCAGATAATAATAGGCTGAAATTGAGATAATATCAGCGTCTTTTTATGGGTAGAGCGAAAGTGCCAAAAGGGGAAATGGCTTATAGAGGTGATTTTACTTGGATAAATATGAATATAAACTTCGTTCGGATGAAATAGTAAAGCTGATTGAAGAAGAAAAATATGTGGAAGCCGCTAATATAGCGGATATGATAGACTGGCGAAGAGTAAAGAGCATTACGATGTTGTTGAAGGTATCAGCTCTTTACAGAGTCAACAGACGAAATGAGGACAGTAAGGCAGTATTACAGATTGCATACGAACGTTATCCTGCGAACCGGGCGGTTTTGTACTCTTTGTGTGAAGTGTCGGTTGAGCTGGATGATGTAGTTGCAGCGATAGAATATTATAAGGAATTTGTGAAACTGGCACCACGGGATAATGGTGTCTTTACGTTGCGTTATCGTATTCTGGAAGCACAGGAAGCAAGTCTGGAAGAAAGAATAGAGCTTCTGGAAGAATTGAAGAAGAGAGATTATCAGGAAGAGTGGGCATATGAGCTGGCATATCTTTATCACAGGGTCGGACTGGCTACAAAATGTGTAGAAGAATGTGATGATCTGATTCTGTGGTTCGGGGATGGCCCATATGTAATGAAGGCAATGGAGCTTAAAATGCTTCATGCACCTTTAACGCCGATTCAACAGAAGAAATATGATATGGCAAAGGCCAGACAGTCACAGGAAGACTACGCAGCAGGAGATACTTATTCTGAAGAGAATTACAGTGAAGAAGAATCATATGCAGAAGATGGCTATGGGGCAGAGGCTGCTTATCCCGAAGAGAATTACAGTGGAGAAGAGTCATATCCGGAAGATGGCTATGGGGCAGAGGATGTCTATCCTGAAGAGAATTACAGTGAAGAAGAATCATATGTGGAAGATGGTTATGGAGTAGAGGATGCCTACCCCGAAGAGAACTATAATGAGGAACCATATCCAGAAGATGATTATCGTACAGAGGAGATCTACACAGAGGATACGTATCTGGCAGATAATGCAGAAGTAGATAATATAGACAATTATGCAGTAGAAGAGAATCAGTCTGTAAGCAGTGCTTATCGTGATACGGGTTCTATTGATATGAGTCAATATAATACAATTAATCTGCAGAAGGTTGTTGCAGAGAGTATGAAAGAACTTTTTGCAGATGATGAAGATATTTTCGCAGAAGAAAGAGCGGATATTGTGCAGCCTGAGGACATTCATCAGGAGAATGCGACAGAGGTAAGTAATCCATCTGCGGAAGATAATACAGAAGATAATACGTTGATACAGGAAGACCATGAGGAGCTGCCGCAATCAGAGCCGGAAACAACTGAGAAAGAGCAGCCGGTTCCTGTACATACAAGTCGTGTTGCACAAATGGTGACAGGCGTGTCAGAAATAGCACCGGAACCTCATACAGGAGCTATCAGCAAAGTATTTGTACCCGGTGAGGATGCCCGAGTGATCAGACAGGATACAGATATGGACATGCTTCGGGATATTACAGAGGAATCTGTACAGGAAGAACATGACCGTCTGGAAGAAAACGGCGAGAATGTATTTGACGAGCAGCCTACTTTACAGGAAGAGATTGCTTCTATTCCTATTCCTGTTCCTGAAGAAGAAGTTGCAGATGCAGTCCAGGAAGAAGAGCAGGATACGCAGGAAGAAGTATTCCATCCTATGACTGGACAGATGAATCTGGATGAAGTGCTGGGTGAATGGGAGAGAATGAAGCAGGAGAATGCTGCCAAGCACAAGGAAGAAGTACGTAAGCTGGTATTACAGCAGACTGGTAAGATATTCGAGAACTTCGATAATTCTGTTAAAAATGGAATATTTGGAGAATTAGAGAAGGAAGATGAGGGCGAAGTAGAAGAACTGACTGAGATTGAAGATACGCCAGATATGGAAGAGACAGAGCTTCAGGAAAAAATCACAGAGTCCCAGGCGTGGATGGATGAAGAAAACGAGACAGAATCTGTAGAATTATCCGATGCAGAAGAATCCATGGAAGAGTCTGTAAAAGAGTCGTATGAAGAACAGTCATTTGTACAGGAAGAAGATGCCGGGCAGGAATATTCTGAGGAAGAATATGAGCAGGAATATGCAGAATCTGAGGAAGAGATAGAGGAAGCAGCACCTGAACAGGAAGAATATCCAGAAGAGGAATATGTGGATGATAACGCAGAAGAAGATTCTGGAGAGATTCTTGAAACGCAGGAAATCAATTTGGATACTGCAGAGATCGGAGACCTGCCAGATAAGATCATTGAGACTACAGATAAAGAAACCAAGGGTGTAAGAAAAGAAGAAATCCGTGATTTCACCCCGGAAGAGCAGGAACTCTTTGAGAATTTTGCTGTAACAAAGAAGATTCGTAAGCAGATTATCTATGCTCTGGATAAGATGAGTCTGGCTGCCTATACAGGTAATGTCATCATTACCGGAGAAGCAGGACTTGGTACAGTTCGTCTGGCTAAGAATCTGATTCGTGAATATCAGGCACTGGATGCTAATTTCTCTGGTAAAGTAGCAAAGATCACAGGTGAAAAATTAAATCTCAGGAATCTGAGTGAAGTATTTGCTAAGCTGGGAAATGGTGCACTTATTATAGAAAAAGCCAATGGAATCACACAGGATAAGCTCTATGAAATGGCAAATCTGTTAAATCAGGATAATCTGGGACTGGTTGTCATTATGGAGGATACCCGTAAGGAAATTACCCATTTGTTAGAGAAGCAGGCATTTATTTCTGATTATTTCAATATCAGAATAGATTTGATGGAGATGGATAATAATGCGCTTGTGGACTATGCAAAGAATTATGCACTGGCGCTGGAATATTCCATTGATGAACTGGGAACGCTGGCGTTATACACCAGAATTGCCAACAGTCAGAGCGGTAATCATGTAGTAACGAAGGACGAAGTCAGAGACATCATAGATGAAGCAATCTGGAAATCCAAGAAATTCAATCTCAAGAACTTCGTAGATGTGTTACTGGCGAAGCGTTATGATAAAGAAGATATGATCGTATTAAGGGAAAGAGATTTTATGTAAACTAAAGAGAATGGGATGAATTCCTAATTCAAGTGGAATGGGGTATGTGCATGAGCAAAGTAGTAAAGCAGACAGAGGAAGTGTTTATTTCCGAGGCAGATCAGTATGTATTTGGACAGGGAACGCATTATGAGATCTATAAGAAACTTGGAGCACATCTGTGCACACATGATGGAAAAAAGGGTGCCTTTTTCGCTGTATGGGCGCCGAATGCACAGGATATTTATGTGATTGGTGAATTCAACGACTGGAATGAAACTGCCGACAAAATGGAGCGAATCGGTGAAGGTGGCATCTATACTACATTTATTGATGGCGTACAGGAAGGACAGATGTACAAATATCTGATAGAGCTTGCAGATGGAAGAAAGCTCTATAAGGCAGATCCTTATGCAAATTATGCAGAGTTAAGACCTGGAACAGCTTCCCGTGTATATGATCTGAACCATTTTGAATGGAATGATGAGAAATGGCTGACAGCCAGAGCCAAAAAGGATATGAACAAGGAACCACTTTCTATCTATGAGTGCCATATCGGTTCCTGGATGAAGCATCCGGATGGAACAGAGGATGGGTTCTATACATATCGTCAGTTCGCAGACAGAGTGGTGGAATATCTGAAAGAAATGCCATATACGCATGTAGAATTAATGGGTATTGCAGAGTACCCGTTTGATGGTTCGTGGGGATATCAGGTAACAGGATATTATGCACCTACATCCCGTTATGGAACACCTGACGACTTCCGTTATCTGATTGACCTTTTCCATAAGCATAATATTGGTGTTATTCTTGACTGGGTTCCGGCGCATTTCCCAAGAGATGCACATGGTCTGTGCGAATTTGATGGTACATGTCTGTATGAACACCCTGATAAAAGAATGGGTGAACATCCAGACTGGGGAACTAAGATATTTAACTATGGCAAGAATGAGGTACGTAATTTCCTGATTGCCAATGCCTTATACTGGATTCGTGAATTCCATGTAGATGGTCTTAGAGTAGATGCTGTTGCAAGTATGCTTTACCTGGATTATGGTAAAAAAGACGGAGAATGGCTGCCCAACAAATACGGTGGAAATGAGAACTTGGATGCAATAGAATTCTTTAAACATCTCAACTCCGTGATTCATGGTTCCTATCCGGGAGTTATGACGATTGCAGAGGAATCTACGGCATGGCCAAAGGTAACAGGTGAACCTAAAGATGGTGGACTTGGATTTTCATTCAAATGGAATATGGGATGGATGCATGATTTCTGCGAATATATGAAGCTGGACCCATATTTTAGAAAAGACAACCATTACAAGATGACTTTTGCCATGACATATAATGACAGCGAGAATTATATTTTGCCGCTGTCGCATGATGAAGTAGTGCATTTAAAGTGCTCCATGGTCAATAAGATGCCGGGATACGAGGTAGATAAATATGCCAACCTGAGAGTAGGCTATACCTATATGTTAGGACATGAAGGTAAGAAGCTGCTGTTCATGGGACAGGATTTCGCACAGGAGCGTGAGTGGAGCGAGGCAAGAGAGCTTGACTGGTACATGCTTCAGAATCCATTGAACCGTGGTATGCATGATTTTGTGGGTGAGCTGCTTAAAACCTATCGTAAGTATCCGTGTTTATATGAAATTGATAATGACTGGCTTGGATTTGAATGGATGAATGCAGATGATAAAGACAGAAGCATATACAGCTTTGTAAGAAGAACCAGAGATGGCAGGCAGCATATGTTGTTTGTACTTAATATGACTCCTGTAGAATATCCTAATTACAAGGTTGGTGTACCTATGAATACGAAATATAAGCTTCTGATCAATTCAGATGAAGAGAGATATGGAGGAGCAGGCCACAGAGTTCCAAAGGAAATCAAGGCACGCAAGGGAAAATGTGATAACAGGAACCAATATGTTGTGATTCCTCTTCCACCACTGACAGGAGTTGTATATCTATTTTAAACACAGATCCGATGTATTGAATTGCCAATACATCGGATTATTAAATAAAAGGAGACAGGAAATGGAAAAAGAGACAAAATGTATACAGGCAGGTTATGTACCAAAAAACGGTGAACCCAGAATGATACCCATTATTCAGAGTACTACATTCAAGTATGACACCAGTGAAGATATGGGTAAACTGTTTGATCTGGAGGCGGAGGGATATTTTTATTCCAGATTACAGAATCCTACAAATGATTACGTGGCAGCCAAAATCTGTGCACTGGAAGGTGGATCAGCTGCAATGCTTACCTCTTCGGGACAGGCAGCTACTTTCTTTGCAATCTTCAACATCTGCGGTGCAGGAGATCATGTGGTAGCTTCTTCTACCATTTATGGAGGCAGCTATAATCTGCTGGCAGTTACAATGAAGCGTATGGGAATTGAGACTACATTTATTGATCCGGATTGTTCAGATGAAGAACTGGAAGCAGCATTCCAGCCCAATACCAAAGCGGTATTCGGTGAGACAATAGCCAATCCTGCACTGGTAGTGTTTGATATTGAGAGATTTGCCAAGGCAGCACATGCTCATGGAGTACCACTTATTGTAGATAATACATTTGCAACACCTATTAATTGCCGGCCTTTTGAGTGGGGAGCAGATATTGTGACTCATTCAACAACGAAATATATGGATGGGCATGATGCGTCTCTGGGTGGATGTATTGTAGATTCCGGTAAGTTTGACTGGTTTGCCCATGCAGATAAGTTCCCGGGACTGACAACTCCTGATGAATCCTATCATGGTGTAACCTATGCAGAGAAATTTGGTCTGGGCGGAGCTTTTATCACCAAAGCGACAGCACAGCTTATGAGAGATCTGGGTGCAATACAGTCTCCTATGAATGCGTATTTCCTGAATCTGGGACTGGAGTCCTTGCATGTGCGTATGCCAAGACACTGTGAAAATGCACAGAAAGTAGCAGAATTCCTGCAGGCAGATGAGAATGTATCCTGGGTAAATTATCCGGGACTTCCAGGCAATAAATACTATGAAAGGGCAAAGAAGTACATGCCGGATGGCACCTGTGGCGTTGTATCTTTTGGTGTAAAAGGTGGAAGAAGCGCAGCAGAGAAGTTTATGGCACATTTAAAAGTAGCCATGATTGCAACTCATGTGGCAGACGCACATACCTGTGTTCTGCACCCTGCATCAGCAACGCATAGGCAGATGAATGATGAAGAGCTGGTAGCAGCGGGTGTAAGCCCTGATCTTGTAAGATTATCTGTTGGTATTGAGAATGTAAATGACATTATTGCAGATTTAAAACAGGCGCTGGAAGCAGCTAAAACAGAATAGAAAATTTATAACAGGGGCAGAAAAAGGGTTACTTTTTCTGCTCCTGTTAAGTTTTTGCCCATATTTGCCGAGATATAAGGTAAGACGATTAAGTACCACATGGAAGAAAGGCTTAGGTTAACAGGATGAATATTACTTTGGATGCAAAATTATCTTCATCTCCTGTAGCCGATACCGACAGAACAACTACATATAAGACGACTGCTGACTCCCTTCAGGTCGGGAACAGCGGATATTCATTAGACATTACAGATAATAAAGTTATGGATGACAAGGCGTATCAGGGTCACGGATTGACCGCACAGGATATTATGTCGAAGGCCGGGAACACAAATGTTAAGGCCCAAAAAGACTTTATGATTGTGATGTCTAATTCTGTTTCCGGGGAAGACTTGGAGAAAATGCAGGAAGAAGGCTTTCAGCCGGGAAGTACAGATGTAGAGACATATGTCAGTATTGTAGACAGGATCAAAGTAACGCTTGCAAAAGCGGGAGTGGAAATAGCAGGATATAATGACGATTTAGATACAGCAACTGTGGAAGAGATTACAGGCAGCCGCATTGATGCCAATGAACTGGTGGACAAGATGCAACAGGCGGATATTCCTGTTACAGAAGACAATATCACAGCGCTTGTAAAGACTATTGCACAGGGTATGGAGATAGGAGAGCTGTCAGAAGACGCTTTAAAATATCTGTTGCTCAATCAGAAGGCTCCTACGGTAGATAATGTATATGTAGCCCAGTTCTCCAGCACGGATTCTCTCCAGCAGGCAAAGGGCTATTACAGTGATTATGCAAAGGGGTACTATGCGAAGAAGGCAGATACAATTAATTGGGATGCATTGCAGAGTGGAATTGATTCTGTAATCCGACAATCTGGACTGGAGAACACCGAAGATGTTCAGAAAAATGCCAGATGGCTGGTAGAATCAGGTATTGAACTGACACCACAGAATCTTTCTTATCTGTCAGATTTAAGTCAGTTGCAATTTCCAATGGATGCACAACAGCTTCTGGATATGACAGTGACGGCTATGAGCAATGGCAAACAGCCGGGAAAAGCATTGATGACAGGGGAACAACCTGTCTGGCAGCAGGCAAAAGAGCTTGTAGAGCAGGCTGATTCCATCAGTGATGAAGCAATTCACGACACCATAGAAGCCGGAGAAACACTGAATTTCAAAAATTTAAGTGCTGCGCAGAAAGAAATTGATGCCAGAGAGGGTAGTGAGGCAGCTGCTGTAAATACTGAGGAGGTCTCTTTGCGGGAGATAGAAGCCAGACGCCAGATGGAAGAGATCCGACTGGTCATGACGCAGGAAGCCAACAGACAGTTATTAAAGAGTGGTTATCAGATAGATACAACAGAGCTGTCACAGCTTGTAGAGGCATTAAAAGCCACAGAAGCCAATATAAAAGCATCCCTGTTCCAGGGTGAGACAGAGCAGATCAATGAGCAGAGAGCAGCGTGGTATGAGGATACGCTTACACTGACAAAAGAGCTTGCAGCTATGCCGGCAGCGCTGTCTGGTAAGATATCTGCAAGTAAGACTCCTTTTACACTGGAAACACTTCATCAGGAAGGAAGCATCTTACAGAGTAAATATGACAAAGCAGGAGAATCCTATGAAGCCTTGATGACAGCACCACGTAAGGATATGGGTGACAGTATTCAGAAAGCGTTCCGCAATGTAGATGATATTCTGCAAGATCTGGGACTTGAGACAAATGACAGTAATCGAAGGGCTGTGAGAATCCTTGGATATAACAATATGGAGATCACACAGGATAGCATACAGTCAGTGAAAGAAGCAGACATGCAGGTAACGGGTGTGATTCGTCGAATGACTCCTGCTACTACATTACAGATGATCAGAGAGCAGATCAATCCATTGGATATGAATCTGGATGAACTGGAAGAATATCTGAATGAACAGGATAAGGACACAGGGTCAGATGCGGAGAAATTCTCTACCTATCTGCATAAGCTCGATCAGAGCCATGCAATTACAGAGGATGAAAGAGAAGCATATATTGGTATCTACCGTCTTTTCCGCCAGATAGAGAAAACAGATGGTGCGGCAATCGGAAGTGTAGTCGCTTCTGGGGCAGAAATGAATTTCAAGAATATGCTTTCAGCAGTGCGTACAAGCCGTCATAAAAATATGGATATATCCATAGATGACGGCTTCGGAGGTCTGGAGAAGCTGATTGCCAGAGGACAGGCAATTGACGAACAGATCATGGCAGGCTATCAGGATAGCCCATCCCAGGAGTATCAGCATCAGATGCAGTATTATGCTGCATTGTCCGGGGAAATCAAAGATGAACTGGTTCAGAAAACAGATGTAGATACATTGAAGGAAATGGACATTCAAGCCGATACTACAATAGAGCAGTTTGCACAGGAACTGAAACAGGCGTCTGAAGTAGACCAGTCGTCCAGACAGGATATGGAACAGGAGAGAGTACATAATTTCCGGGATTCCATGCAGTCTGCACAACAGGTTGAGGATAGTGTTATCCAGTCATTGATTGATTATGAACAGCCTGTCAGTGTGAACAATATCCAGGCAGCAGAATTATTACTTATGGAGAGAGGTTCCCTCTATAAGCAGATATTTGGAAGAAGCGGTGCTGCCAGCGTAGAAAATGACACGAGTGTCAATGATGCTTTTGATTCTGTCGGAGATATAGAACATGATACTCTATGGCAGAAGGCAGAGGATGCAGCCAATAACCTGACAGATAAGAGCAGTGCAGTCAGTGCATATCAGGAGCTGATTGGAGAAGCAGTCAGTGCAGTTGAAAATATGGTTCATACCTCTGACAATATCGTTGATGTGAAAGCTGCACAGATGTTGTATAAGGGCTTGTCTCTTGCAGGCAATCTTGCCAGGGAAGAAAATTATGAGCTTCCTGTTAATATCAAGGGTGAGTTGACATCCATTAACCTGAAAATATATCATAACAGCAGTCAGATGGGTAAAGTCACTGTTACGATGGATACAGATACACTTGGCAAAGTGGCAGCGGATTTTGATATCAGTGAAGAGAAGATTTCAGGTATGATCGCCTATGATAAGAAAACATCCGAACAGGATATAAAAATATTACAGGACAATCTTCAAGAACAATTCTCCAAAGCACAGCAGGAGAGTGGTCAGAACAAAAAGATATCCATTAGTCTGGCTGAAACAAAGACACTTGATCTGAACAGATTCGGACAGGATAGGGACGTAGAAGAGTCTGAAAAATTATCTACCAGGGAATTGTATCAGACAGCAAAAGCCTTTATTACAGCTTTAAAGAGTCTGGATCAGCAGTACGAAGCCTGACAGAATAACATTGCATAAAAGATAGGAGAGAAAGAACATGAGAATTAATTACAATATATCATCCATCATTGCAAGAAATTGCCTGAACAACAATGATACCCGTTTATCAGACTCTATCAAGAGATTATCAAGCGGCTACAAGATCAACAGTGCGGCAGATGATGCAGCAGGTCTGGCTATCTCCTTGAAGATGAGTGCACAGCTCCGATGCCTGAAACAGGCAAATAATAATGCCAATGATGGTGTATCTGTTGTAAATACAGCAGATGGTGCAATGACAGAGATGCATGAAATTCTACAGAGAATGAACGAACTGGCAATTCAGGCAGCCAATGGTACCAATGCGGATTCTGACCGTGAACAGATCCAGCTGGAGATTGACCAGCTGGTACAGGAGTTGGACAGAATTGCAGAAACAACACAGTTCAATGCACAGAATCTGCTGGATGGCAGTTTTGCCTATAAAGGATATACCAATACAGAGAATGTAAAAGTAATGTCCTATAGTGATGGCGTAACAAGTGGTACTTATATGATCAAGGGACTGGAATATTATCATGATGAAGATACCATTAAAGACTTTGATGCCTATATTAAACAGGATGCAAATGGTGAAGTAACACACGAAGACAGATATTCTGCAACAAGCGCAGATAAGGTACGCAATGCACTTGTAACGACAACAACGATCAATTCAGGTCTGAAGGCATTTCCGGATGGTTCCAGAGTTATTCTTGAAGATGAGAATATTGTAATCAAGGGTGAGAATGATTTCGAAGTGAAGCTTACCCTGAACAATCGCACCGCAGTGAAAGGCAGTGGTGTAACCACTACAAGTACAGTGAAATATTTCTCTACAGACAGCTTTAGAAATGTAACAGTACAGAGTCCTGACGGTACTGTAAAATACAATATCAGCGAAGTAAATTTTGTAAAGGAAACAGACAAGAACGGCAAACAGCTTCAAAACACGACAACCACGATCAATTCCGGTGCAACACAGAATCCATACAGTGGCTTGTCAGAGGACTTTGCGAATGCCTTTACAGATGAATTCGGCAATAAGGCGATTAAAGTCACGGACTGCAAGTTTGATAAGGCAACCGGTGAATTCATAGTCACAGCTGCAGCAACCGATGATCTGAAGACGACAAAGGAGAAGAAATTTAAGGTAGTCATAGAGAATCCGAATGGCTGGGACGAAACCAAGAGTGGCAAGTATGTGGATACACTGCCTACGACAGTTCAGGCTAATTATCTGAACAACTATCTGTATACGCACACAGATACGACAAGAACTACCTATACAGTAGGCAATACTGCTGATGATTCTAACAGCATTCTTCTGGATCTTACCGGAAAAGGCGCAATGCGTCTCCAGGTAGGAGCCAACGAAGGACAGGTGATCCAGGTAGAAATTCCAGCTCTGCAGGCGTTGTATCTGGGGGTAAAGGATCTGGATATTACAACGGAGGATAAGGCAACAGCGGCAATTGATATCGTAGGAGATGCAATCAACCAGTTGTCCGGTATCCGCGCTAAGATAGGTGCCTATGCGAACCGAATCGAACACACAATTACGAATCTTGACAACACAGAAGAGAATATGACAGCTGCTTATTCCCGTATTATGGATGTGGACATGGCAACAGAAATGACAGAGTATTCTACAGTACAGGTACTGGTGCAGTCTTCTACTGCCATGCTTGCACAGGCAAATGAAAGACCACAGTCCGTATTACAGCTGTTGCAGTAAAAATTGGGGATTTGTGTGTGTCTGTACATACTTGACATAAATTCAATATGCGCAAATAACATGCACAGAAATGAGGATTAGTATGACAACAGAGAAAAAGCAGATGTTCACAAGAAGGATTACACAGGCGAACAAAACACAGCTGACAGTAATTGTTTACGAAATGCTGTCAGCATATCTGGAAGATGCCAGGGCAGCACATGATGCCGGACAAA
>UMAJ01070024.1_pt1 | contig 13282 bp, 12 predicted proteins | sample 1963671 | NCBI WGS metagenome assembly UMAJ01 (sample SAMEA4835912, study PRJEB28245) | human gut metagenome | biome: gut microbiome; material: fecal sample | place: Denmark | collected 2008 | reverse complement strand
CCGTATGTATATTTTAATATTTTTTTCGATAAATTGCAATACTTTTATTCTTTTTTCATGTATTTTAACTTTGTTGCCATTCCTCCCCTTATATGTCTTTCTGCTTTATTTTCATTCAATATTTCTCTAACTTCTTTTGCTAATATAGGATTTATCTTTAATAGTCTTTCTGTTACATCTTTGTGTACTGTGCTTTTACTTATGCAAAATTTTTTGGCAGCTCCTCTAACTGTGTCTTTAGAATCTATAATATATCTTGCTAAAGTAATAGCTCGTTCTTCAATTGCCACTTTGTTTGTCTGTGGCAAGTTATACAAAACCTTTCCTCTCATTATGAAACCCCCATTGAATACTTTTGTTTAATTGTATTCAAATGAGGGTTGTATTAGAACTTAGGCTTATGCATTAGTTTTCATCATCTTGGGCTGATTTTAATCTTAAATAACCTAATTCTTCCCAAACATTATATGCTAAATTCAATCTAAACAATACTTTAGGCTTAGCTCCTGCTCTGTTTTTGTCAACAACACAAGCATAATATCTCACATCTGGATCTTTATATTTTTTTAATTCGAAAAATTCAGTATCTACCTCTTCTAACGAATATTCATATTTATTTAAATCTTCATTATGTATTTGCTTTATTAAGTATAATGTATCAAGAACCTCTTTTACTGTCCTACTTACAGCTAAGTCATTAATATTTAGATTTATTGGCAATGTATTACTTTCAGTTAATTGCAATGAAGATGCAATAAATATTTTTAAGTTTTGTGCTAAATTTGAAAGAATTGTTGCTGTCTTCTTAATTTCTTCTCCATTTCCTATATTCTCAGTATCTGTCTTAAGTGTATCATAAAACATATACTCTATTTTTTCTTTATAATAATAATTTAAAATAATTTTTTCTAACTCATCATTTGTGTGATTTGTAATGTTTACAAAATATATAGAATTTCTAATTTGTTCATCAAGCCATTCTGTAACCGCAATTGTTTTTCTAAATTCTGTAGAGACTTCTTTCAATCTTTGTGAAAACATTTTCTGACTTTCCCCTTCTCTTTTCTTAACATAGCCATCTTCATCAATTTCCACATTTTCACCATCATCAGGTCTAAATTTAAATTCTAGCAATTCACCTTCTGTTTTTGATAGCTCTTGTCCATGTAACTTTTGAATCTCTTTATTATTTAAAACAGTTGTTATTAAGCATAATTTCATTTTTTCTTCTGACATTTCATTAGAAATTACTAACACTTTTTTCTTGTGAATAAATGCAATATATGCAGCTAAATCAATTGTAAATCTACTTTTTCCTGAGTTTGAAGGCATTGCATATGCCATAGTTTCACCTTTTCTAATTCCTTTAAACACACTACTCAATATTGGAAATGGAAATTCCAAACCTGTCGTCAAACTGTTTTCTCCAGTAATAAAAAAATCAGTCATATTAGTATTTAATATTGATCTTTTAAATTTTTCCGTTGCCATAATTTGAGCAATTGCATCTTTTACCTCTTGTATTGTCATGCTATCATATAACTCATATTTTAAAATATCCACAACTTCCTTTTGAGTTTCTTTAATTGGATTAGATAAATAATTTTTTCTTATTTCAAATAACTTTCTTAATTCTACATAGGTTTTCTCAAAATCATATTTTACTTTTCGTGCTTTTTCTCTTAGCTGACTTTTTAGTTTGTATGTTTCAGAACTTTCTTTTGCAAAATTAAAATCATTTTTGGCTATTTGTGGTGCATATGCTTGTCCTTCTGTAAATAATATACTTTTATATAGATTTAACATATCATCACTTTCAAAATAGCAATCATCATGTACAACATAATACATTGATATTGCTTTAGGATTATCTAGTAATAACCCTATATATCTTTCCTCTAATTCTATATTAGACAATCTTTTAGGATAAATTTCATTTTCTTTATTGTTTTCTTCATCTTTGACTTTTTTTTCTTCTTTTTTTGTTTCTTCTATTGTAGCTGAATTTTTTAATATTATTCTTTTCTCATTTTTTAACTTATTTAAAATCGGTATTACTTCTGTATACCTTTTTTCATCAATTAATTCTTTCATTAAATCAACATCAGCTTCATTATCATCAGTAACTTTTATTCTATTAATTAATTCAATTAAACTCTCTATTCCTTGACTTTCCACTTAAATAGCTCCTTCCTCATTTGCTTTTATACTTTAGTTTTAGTATACACATATTCACATTTTATTTCAAGTTTTTTATTTAATTTCTTCTATTATTTCCTTACTTGATAATACAATTGTTGCTCCATCTCTTATTAACTCATTAGTTCCTTCACTAGCTGGATTAAAAATATTTCCTGGTACAGCAAAAATCTCCCTTCCCTGTTCCATTCCAAATTCTGCAGTTATTAGCGAACCACTGCTTTTAGTCGCTTCTACAACAACTACTCCATCTGATAACCCACTTATAATTCTATTTCTTTGCGGGAAATTAATTTTGTTTGGCTTAGTACCTAATGGATATTCTGATACAATACATCCTCCTGTTTGTATGATTTTTCTAGCTAATTCTGTATTTTCTTTAGGATATATTTCATCAATTCCACTTCCTAAAACAGCTATTGTTTTCCCTTTTCCACTGGCTATTAAAGCTCCCATATGGGCATATGAATCTATTCCAATCGCCAATCCACTAATAATATTTATTTCTTTATTAACTAATTCTGTTGAAATTTTAAGTGTCACTTTCTTTCCATAATCTGTTGCCTTTCTACTTCCAACAATTGCAATTCCTTTATTTTTTAAAATCTCTCCATTTCCTAATACATAAAGTTTTTTTGGTGGATCATAAATATTTCTCAACTTATTTGGGTATCTTTCATCTTCTATATTAATTTCTTCAATTTTCATATTATTACTCCCTTCAATTAAAAATAAAAAAAGGACAATCATAAAATTGCCCCCATTTCTATTTGTTTTGCATTTCTGCAGCTTTGATAATATTATTCATTAACATAGCAATTGTCATTGGTCCTACTCCTCCAGGTACTGGAGTTATAAAACTAGCTTTGCTAAGAATATTATCAAAATCAGCATCACCTGTTATTTTTCCTTCACTGTCTCTATTAATCCCCACATCAATAACAACAGCTCCTTCTTTTACCATATCTGCTTTTAAAAATTTTGATTTTCCAATAGCCATAATAACTACATCTGCATCTTTTGTATGTTTTTTTAAGTCTTTTGTTTTTGAATGACAAACTGTTACAGTTGCATTTTTTCTTAAGCAACATTGAATTAATGGTTTTCCTACAATATTACTTCTTCCAACAATTGTAACATCTTTTCCTTCTAGTTCAATTCCATATGCTTCAAATAATTTCATGATTCCATATGGTGTACAAGAAACAAATGTATCTTGATTTAAACATAGTTTTCCAATATTTAATGGATTAAACCCATCTACATCTTTTTCTGGTGCTATTGTTCTAAATGCTTCATTTATATCTAAATTTGCAGGAATTGGACTTTGTAATAATATCCCATGAATATCTTTTCTATTGTTCAATTCTTTTATCTTTTCTATCAATTCTTTTTGTTCTATTTTTTCACTTAATAGATATTCTTCAAATTCTATTCCAATTTCTTCACATGCTTTACTTTTGTTTCTAATATAAATTTGAGATGCATTATCGTTTCCTACCATTATTGCTGCAAATTTTGGATTTATTCCTTTTGCTTTTAATTCATCACATTTTATTTTTAATTTTTCTCTGGTTTCTTTGGCTATCTTTTTGCCATTCATCATTTCTCCCATGTTATTCTCCTTCTATTACTTTATATTCTATTTGTTCCATATATGGAAACATTTCTTTCACTCTTTTTAGTGTAAGCATTGTCATTCTTGGTTGAGGATTTTTAGGGTCATCTGACAACAATTTTTGTGTATAACAATTTTTTGCTGTTTTAAATAAAACATATCTGTTTCTAACATAAGTGTAATAAATTTGATAACCATTTTTCAAATCTAGCCACATATCTTCAAAAGTATATCCTTCCATATCTTCTCCTTTTTTATTTTATCATATCTGCAAATTCTTGCTCAGTTATAATTGTTACTCCTAAATTCTGCGCTTTAGTTAATTTACTTCCAGCATCTTCTCCTGCTAAAACATAACTTGTCTTCTTAGAAACTGAACTTGAAGTTTTTCCACCAAATTTTTCAATAATATTTGATGCTTCTTCTCTTGAAAAATTTTCTAAACTTCCTGTTAAAACAAATGTCTTTCCTGTAAATCTTTCATCTTCGTCATCTTCTTTTAATCTCTGTGTATTTACACCTGCTTGTTTTAGTCTAGATATCAAATCTTTTGTTTGTTCTTGTTCAAAGAACTCTCTTATACTATTCGCCACAATAGGTCCAATGTCCTCTACCTGGCTCAAATTTTCCACATCTGCTTCTGCTAAATTATCTATATTGTTATATGTTTTTGCCAATATCTTTGCAGCCTTTACTCCAACATGCCTAATTCCAAATGCTGTTATCAATCTATATAAATCATTCTCTTTACTTGCATTTATACTATCTATTAAATTTTGTGCAAATTTCTTTCCATTCTTTTTTAATGATGCTATATCTTCAAATTTTAAATCATATATATCTGCTATATTTGAAATCATTTTCTTTTCAAGTAGCACCCCAATAATATTTTCTCCCAAGCCATCTATATTCATTGCTTCTCTTGATACAAAATGAACTAAATTTCTATATAGTTTTGCTGGACATTCAATTCCTGTACATCTAACAGCCGCTTCTCCTTCTTCTCTAACAGCTTCTGCTCCGCAAACAGGACAAACTTTTGGCATTTCAAAGTCTTTCTCTTCTCCAGTTCTCTTAGAAACAACAGCTTCCACAATTTCCGGAATAACATCTCCTGCTTTTTGTATTATTACTCTATCTCCTATTTTTAATCCTTTTTCTTTAACAAAATCTTCATTGTGTAATGTAGTCTTAGAAATAGTTGAACCAGCAACTTTTACAGGTTCTAATATTGCCATAGGAGTTATAACACCTGTTCTTCCAACTTGAAATGTAATATCTTTTAAGATTGTTTCTTTTCTTTCTGGCGGATATTTATATGCAATCGCCCACTTTGGAACTTTGCTTGTTGTTCCCATTATTTTCCTTAAATTCAAATCATCAACTTTTACAACTGCTCCATCAATTCCAAATGTTAAATTTTCTCTATCTTCTCCTATTTTTTGAATTGCTTTTATAACTTCTTCTGTATCTTTACAAGGAATCAAAACAGGATTAACATTGAATCCAAGTTTTCTCAAATATTCTAATTCCTCATAATGAGAATTAAATTCTTTTCCTTCTATTTTTTGAACATTAAAAATATAAATATCTAAAGGTCTGTTCTTAGTAATATTGCTGTCTAACTGTCTTAATGAACCAGCAGCTGCATTACGAGCATTTGCAAAAGTTTCTTCCTCATTTTCTTCTCTTTCTTGATTCATTTCTTCAAAATCTTTTTTAGATATAAATACTTCTCCTCTAACAGTTATATTAATTTTTTCAGATAATTCTTGTGGAATTGTTTTGATTGTTTTTAAGTTTTCTGTAACATCTTCTCCAACTAACCCATTTCCTCTTGTAGCACCTCTAACAAATTTTCCATCTACATATTCTAATGCTGCAGATAAACCATCAATTTTAGTTTCTACAACATATTGTGGATTTTCTATTCCATTTTCCTCAGCTTGTTTTTTTACTCTTTCATCAAATGCCTCAATTTCATCAAAATCGAAAACATCTTGTAAACTTTGTAAAGGTACTTCATGTTCTACTTTTTGAAATCCTTCTTTAACTGCTCCTCCAACTTTTTGCGTCAAAGAATCTTTCGTAATAAGTTCTGGAAATTGACTTTCCAATGTTCTTAACTCTAGCATCATCATGTCATATTCAAAATCAGTTATTTCTGGATTATCATCATCATAATATCTTTTTGCATGATACTCCACCTGTTTTCTAAGTTCTTTTATTCTTTTTTCAGCTTGTTTCTTATCCATTTTTTCTCCTTTTTTCAAAAATTAAGGACATGTTTTCTAAAAACATGTCCTATTGATCTATGCATCTGCTCTTGCCAATATAATTAATCTTGCTTTACTATCATCTGTACATGTTGTTAATGAAATTTCTGTTGCTCCGTTTGTATCTCTGCTCATATAATCTGCATCATTTTCAGCAACTTCAAATTTATCATAAACTGTATAAGTTACTCTTTTACCACTTAAATCTGTAATATATATTTTGTCTCCATTACTTATCTTCTTATTATCTGAAAAGAATACTCCGCTTCTCCTATAATTATGTCCAGCTATAGTAGTATTTCCTGGTTTATTTAATCCAACACCATATAACACAACTACTGAAGTTTCTAATGCTTTTGGTGAATACTCAGATTCATCCAAAATTGGTGCTTTCAATTTTGTTGATGGAATTTCTATTGTTCCAGCTGTTAAAAAGCCATTATATTTTTTTGCATTATTTCCTGAAGAAGAATTACCACCAGTTGTATTCCCTTTGTCAATACCATCAAAAACTGAATTATCAATGTCTGTTGTATTATTATCTTTTGTAGTATTATTGTTCTTTCCATTTTGATTAGAATCACCAAAATTATCAACAAAATCTTCAGAACTACTTTTAATTATGTATGTTTCATAATATCTATATCCTAAATAACCTATAATTGCAACAATGGCAATTATTACTACTACTAAAAGTATTGTTAAAAAATTACTATATTTTTTATTCATCACAAATACCTCCAATTTACCCATATATATCTATTATAACATATCTTTATCTAAATTGGTAGTATTTTATACAATTTTTTCACCTAATTGAGTTCCTGCTAATAAATGGAAATGTAAATGACCTACTTCTTGTCCTCCATCTTTTCCGCAATTAACAATAACTCTATAGCCTTTATCTTTAAATCCTTGCTTTTCAGCAATTTCATTTATTACTTTATAAACCTTACTAATAATCTTTTCATCTCCATCATTCATTTCAGCTAATGAGGATATGTGTTTTTTTGGTATTACTAACACATGAATTGGCGCTGCTGGATTAATATCATTAAACGCAAGCACTTCATCATCTTCATACACTTTACTTGATGGGATTTCTCCTTTTATAATTTTACAAAATATACAATTTTCATCCATAGTTTTCCTCCTTGCGAAATTGGGGTCGGTCCTTTTTTTCGCATACTAATATATTTTTTAGCATAATATCGCTTTTATTCTTCTAACTCCTGAAGAACTTGATTCTTCTTTCTTTATTTTGAAGTGTCCTAATTCAGATGTGTTTGAAACATGAGGTCCTCCACATAATTCAAGTGAAACATCTCCAATTTTATAAACTGATACAATATCGCCATATTTTTCAATAAACATAGCTTCTGCTCCCATTTTTATTGCATCTTCTTTTTTCATTTCTAAATGTTCAACTGGAATTGCTTGGCTAATCCATTCATTTACTAAATCCTCTGTTTTTTGTTTTTCTTCATCTGTCATTTTTGCTGGATGTGAAAAGTCAAATCTCATTCTTTCTGCTGTTATATTACTTCCTCTTTGATGTACATGTGCTCCTAATACTTGCTTTAATGCTGCATTTAATAAATGTGTTGCAGTATGATACTTTGTTTCCATTTCTCCTGTTGATGCTAATCCACCTTTAAATTTTTGTTCAGAACCTGCTCTTGATTTTTCTTGATGTTCTTTAAATAGTTTTTCAAATTCTTCTTTATCTATTTTCATTCCATTTTCTGTTGCTAACTCTTCTGTTACTTCTGGTGGGAATCCATATGTGTCATATAATCTAAATACCATTTTTCCTGGCACGATATTTTGTCCTTGTTCTTTTACAGTTTCTATTTCTTTTGCAAATTCTTTTTCACCTTTTTCAAGTGTTTTTACGAATTTGTCTTTTTCTTCTAATATTACTGTTTTTATTGTATCTCTATTTTTTTCAAGTGCTGGATACATTTCTTTTAAATTTTCCACATTTATATCTATTAATGTTGATAATTCATCTAATGATATTTGTAATTTATTCATATGTCTTACCATTCTACGAATTAATCTTCTTAATATATATCCTCTATCAACATTGCTTGGTCTTCCGCCATCACATATTATCATCATACTTGAACGTAAATGTTCTGCAACAATTCTTCTACTTGCTATATTATCTACTTTTTGTAGCTCTGCTAGTTTGTCCATAATTGGTGCAAATAATTCAGTTTCAAATGGTGTTTCTTTTCCTTCTAACAACATTGTCATTCTTTCAAGCCCAAGTCCAGTATCAACATTGTGTTGTTTTAATTTTGAATATTTACCATTTTCGTCTTTATAGAATTCCATGAATACATTGTTCCAAATTTCAACATATTTTCCGCATCCACATGATGGATTACATTCAGGTGAACATTTTGGCTTTCCTGTATCATAAAACATTTCTGTATCAGGTCCACAAGGTCCTGTTTCTCCAGCTATCCACCAGTTATCATCTTTTCCAAAATAATATATTCTTTCTTCTGGAATTCCTGCTTTTTTCCAACATGATGCTGTAACTTCATCTCTTGCACAATCTTCATCTCCTGCAAAACATGTTACAGATAATTTTTCTGCTGGTATTCTTAATTCTTTTGTCAAGAAATCATAACTCATTTGAATTGATTCCTCTTTAAAATAATCTCCTAATGACCAGTTTCCTAACATTTCAAAATATGTTAAATGTCTATTATCTCCAACTTCATCTATATCATTTGTTCTTACGCATTTTTGATAATCTGTAAGTCTTGTTCCAGCTGGATGTGGTTCACCTAATAAGTATGGTACTAATGGTTGCATTCCAGCTGTTGTAAATAATACTGATGGATCATTTTCTGGTATTAATGGTGCTGATGGTATAACAACATGTCCATGACTCTTAAAAAAATTCAAATATTTATTTCTTATTTCTATTGCTTTCATTCTAAATCTCTCCTTTTTTACGTATATGATTATACTCTATATCTAGCAAAAAATCAAGTGTTTATTGACCTTTTTGTGTCAATTTAGTGTCAATTTGGTGTCGGTGTTTTTTTTGACAGCTTGTCAATTTTGGGACAGATTTCTTTTGCAAAAAAAAAGTAGGAGCCCACCAATTGGTGGGCTCCTTTTTTCATACAATTCCAGAAGCAATCATTATGCCATCCTCGTTGAAACGTTCCACAAGGTGTGACGTCGAGTAGCGGTCTGCATACACGAGCTTGCAAGGCTGCCCGTTAGGCCACTCCAAGGTTTTGTTCTTTACCAAGTACCATTCATTTCCATTGGAATCGATCTTCATACTCTGAACCTTGTTTTTTTTCATTTTGTTTACCTCCTGTTTTTTGTGCCATTTGACACTTTTCTACTTTTTATTATAACACTTTTTTACATTTTTTGCAAATTTTTTTACAAAAGTGCCTATTTCTTATACGAAAATATTAAAAAGGCTTCGATAAAAATCGAAACCTCTTTATTTTTAATACATTCCGCCCATTCCATTATCCATCTCGTGGTTATTTCCACAACCACATGCTTTTGGTTCTGGAGCATCTGTTACTAAGCTTTCTGTTGTAAGTACCATTGCTGCAACTGATGCTGCATTTTGTAATGCACTTCTTGTTACTTTAGTTGGATCAACTATTCCAGCTTTCTTCATATCAACATATTGTTCTTTGTCTGCATCAAATCCGAATCCTGCTGCAGATTTCTTTACATTGTCTAAAATAACTGCTGGTTCTAATCCTGCATTTCTTGCAATTTGTTTAACTGGTTCTTCTAATGCTTTTAATACAATTTCAGCACCTAGTTTTTCTCCACCTTCAAGTGATTTAGCTACTTTTTCTACTGCTGGTATAATGTTTACATATGCTGTTCCACCACCAGCTACAATTCCTTCTTCAACTGCTGCTTTTGTTGCAGATAATGCATCTTCTATTCTTAATTTTTTATCTTTCATTTCAACTTCTGTTGCTGCACCAACTCCAATTACTGCAACTCCTCCAGCAATTTTAGCTAATCTTTCTTGTAAATTTTCTTTATCAAATTCGCTCTTTGTTTCTGCAATTTGAGCTTTTATTTGTTTAACTCTTTCTGCAATTTTTGCTTTATCTCCAGCACCATCAACAATTATTGTATTTTCTTTTTGAACTTTAACTTGTTTTGCTCTACCTAATTGTTCAATTTGTGTATCTTTCAATTCCATTCCTAAATCTTGTGAAATTACTTCACCACCTGTTAGAATTGCCATATCCTCTAGCATTGCTTTTCTCTTATCTCCAAATCCTGGAGCTTTAACAGCTACAACATTTAATACTCCTCTTAATTTATTTAGTATTAATGTTGATAATGCTTCACTTTCAATATCATCACATACTATAACTAATTTTCCTGATGATTGCATTAAATTTTCTAGTAATGGTAATATTTCTTGAATATTGCTTATTTTTCTATCTGTTATTAAAATATATGGATTATCTACAATTGCTTCCATTTTTTCTGTATCTGTTACCATATATGGTGATACATATCCTTTATCAAATTGCATTCCTTCTACAACATTTAATTCTGTTTGTGATGTTTTAGATTCTTCAATTGTTATAACACCATCTTTTGATACTTTTTCCATTGCATCAGCAATTAAATTACCAACTTCTGTGTTATTTGCAGATATGCTTGCAACTCTTGCTATATCTTCTTTTCCGTTAACTGGTGATGTAATTTCTTTTAATTCTGCAACAGCTCCATCAACTGCTTTTTCTATACCTCTTTTTATTGCCATTGGGTCAGCTCCAGCTGCAACATTTTTAACACCTTCTTTTATCATTGCTTGTGCTAAAACAGTTGCTGTTGTAGTTCCATCTCCTGCAACATCATTTGTTTTTGTAGAAACTTCTTTTACTAAACGAGCTCCCATATTTTCAAATTTATCTTCTAACTCGATTTCTTTTGCTATTGTTACACCATCATTTGTAATCAATGGTGCTCCATAGCTCTTATCTAATACAACATTTCTTCCTTTTGGTCCTAATGTAACTTTAACTGTATCAGCTAATTTATTAACACCTTCTAATAAAGATTTTCTTGCATCTTCTCCAAATTTAATTTGTTTTGCCATAATAATCATTCCTTTCTTATTTGTTAATTTAGGGTCGGTCCTTTTTTGCGCATTATTTTACAATTGCTAATATATCTTCTTCTCTTAAAATAATATAGTCTTCACCTTCATATTTTACTTCTGTTCCTCCATATTTGCTTACAACTACATTATCACCTTTTTTTACATCCATTTCTTCTCTTTTGCCATCAACCATTCTTCCAGGTCCAACTTCTATAACCTCTGCTATTTGTGGCTTTTCTTGTGCTGAACTTGCTAGAATGATTCCACTTTTTGTAGTTTCCTCACTTTCTTTCATTTTTACTAATACTCTATCTGCTAATGGTTTTATCATAAAAATTACCTCCTTTATTTTGCCATTAATAATAAACTTTTTTTAAGTGCTGTTATATTATTAGCACTCTTTTTATTTGACTGCTAATAATATATACCCATTTTATTCCTTTGTCAATACTTTTATTTATTTTTCACAAAACATTCACATTCAAATTATTTTATGCAAGTTCCATAACTTTTAGAACAGAAAAAACGAGCATTTAGCTCGTTTCTCTATTTTATTTCTTTTGCAGCTCTTACTAGTCCTACAAACAATGGAGCTGGTCTATTAGGTCTTGATTTTAATTCTGGATGAAATTGTCCTGCTATGAAATATGGATGTTTTCTATATTCCACAATTTCAACCAATTTTCCATCAGGTGATGTTCCTGAACAAATCAATCCTGCTTTCTCTAATCTTTCTTTATATTCATTATTATATTCATATCTATGTCTATGTCTTTCTGAAATTTTTTCAGCTCCATATAATTCTTTTGCTAGTGTTCCATCTTTTAATATGCATGGATATGCTCCTAAACGCATTGTTCCGCCTTTTTTATCAACACCTATTTGATCATCCATTATATGAATTACTGGATTTGTTGTTGATTCGCTAAATTCTGCTGAATTTGCATCTTTTAATCCTAATACATCTCTTGCAAATTCTACAACTGCCATTTGCATTCCTAAACATATTCCTAAAAACGGAATATTATTTTCTCTTGCATATTTAATTGTCTCAATCTTACCTTCTATTCCTCTATTTCCAAAGCCTCCTGGAACTATTATTCCTTGTAAATTTTTTAATTTTTCTGGAGCTGTTTCCGCATTTATAGTTTCACAATCTATTAATTTGATATTTACTTTTACTTTGTTTGCAAAACCAGCATGATGTAAGCTTTCAATTACTGATAAATATGAATCTTCTAATTTTACATATTTTCCAACTATTGCTATATTTACAGACTCATCCCCAATGCTTCTTACATTGTCTATCATTTTTTGCCATTCTGAATTATCCGGAACATATCTATCTAATCTCATATGATTGCATACTTCTCTTGCTAATCCTTCTTCCTCTAGCATTAATGGCACTGCATATAGATTATCTGCTGTTTTATTTTGAATTACACTACTTTTTCTTACATTACAGAATAATGCTAATTTTTCTCTTATTGTGTCAGGAATATCTTGTTCTGTTCTACATACTAAAATATCTGGTTGAATTCCTAAACTTTGTAATTCTTTTACTGAGTGTTGTGTTGGTTTTGATTTTATTTCATTTGAACCAAATATGTATGGTAACAATGTTACATGTATATATACAACATCTTCTGGATTTTTTTCTAAGCCTACTTGACGAATTGCTTCTATTATTGATAATCCTTCTATATCTCCAACGGTTCCACCAACTTCTGTTATAACTATGTCTGTATCTGTGTTTTCAAAACTATATATTCTTTCTTTTATTTCATTTGTAACATGTGGTATTACTTGTACTGTCTTTCCTAAATAATCTCCTCTTCTCTCTTTTTCGATTACTGATGAATATACTTTTCCCATTGTTACACTTGAATTTTGTGTTAAGTTTTCATCTATAAATCTTTCATAATGTCCTAAGTCCAAATCGGTTTCAGCTCCATCGTCTGTTACAAAAACTTCTCCATGTTCATATGGGCTCATTGTTCCTGGGTCTACATTTAAGTATGGATCAAATTTTTGAATTGTTACTTTATATCCTCTGTT
>UMAJ01054455.1_pt1 | contig 13309 bp, 8 predicted proteins | sample 1963671 | NCBI WGS metagenome assembly UMAJ01 (sample SAMEA4835912, study PRJEB28245) | human gut metagenome | biome: gut microbiome; material: fecal sample | place: Denmark | collected 2008 | reverse complement strand
ATCCGTCAGTTCAACCTGATGTTCAAAACCTTCCAGGGTGTTACAGAGGATGCGAAGAACACCGTATATCTTCGTCCTGAGACTGCACAGGGTATCTTCGTAAACTTCAAAAACGTACAGCGTACTTCCAGAAAGAAAATTCCGTTCGGAATCGGCCAGATCGGTAAATCTTTCCGTAACGAGATTACACCGGGTAACTTCACCTTCCGTACCCGTGAGTTCGAGCAGATGGAGCTGGAGTTCTTCTGCGAGCCTGGCACCGACCTTGAATGGTTCCAGTACTGGAGAGGCTTCTGTATCAACTGGCTGAAGAGCCTCGGCATGAAAGACGAAGAGATGCGTGCAAGAGACCATTCTCCGGAAGAGCTGTGCTTCTACAGCAAGGGAACAACCGATATCGAGTTCCTGTTCCCGTTCGGATGGGGCGAGCTGTGGGGAATCGCAGACCGTACCGATTACGACCTGACCCAGCATCAGAATGTATCCGGACAGGATATGACCTATTTCGATCCAGAGAAGAACGAGAAATACATCCCGTATGTTATCGAGCCGTCTCTTGGTGCTGACCGTGTCGTTCTGGCATTCCTGTGCAGCGCTTATGACGAGGAAGTTCTCGACGCAGAAAAGAATGATGTTCGTACTGTGATGCATTTCCATCCGGCACTGGCACCGGTAAAAATCGGTGTGCTTCCGCTTTCCAAGAAGCTGAACGAGGGCGCTGAGAAAGTCTTTGCAGAGCTGTCCAAGAAATACAACTGCGAGTTTGATGACCGTGGAAATATCGGAAAACGGTATCGCCGTCAGGATGAGATCGGTACTCCGTACTGCATCACCTACGATTTTGATTCCGAGACCGATGGTGCTGTTACCGTCCGTGACCGTGACACCATGGAGCAGGAGAGAATTAAAATTGAGGATCTCGATGCTTACTTTGCAGATAAATTTACTTTCTAATCTGGCTTTTTAGTCCGGAAAAAGAGTAGAAAAAAAGGATTCCCACTCGCGGGAATCCTTTTTTTGTATACTTTGTATTACTCGATAATCGTACCTGTTTTTCCCTGGAATCCGGCGAGTGCGGAATCAATGGAAGTGATGACTGCGGTACGGCCGATGCCTTTCTCGAGGAAAGAAACAGCTGCTTCCATCTTCGGCAGCATGGAGTTTTCCCCGAACTGGCCTTCTGCGATGTATTTCTTCGCGTCAGCAACGGTGATGTGCTCCAGCGGTTTTTCGTCCGGGGTACCGTAGTTGATGGAAACGTTTTCCACGCTGGTCAGGATCATCAGCATGTCTGCGTTCAGCATTTCTGCCATCAGGCCGCTGGTGAGGTCTTTTTCGATGACTGCGGATGCACCCTTTAACTCTTCATTCTGCGGGAGAACCGGGATTCCGCCGCCGCCTGCTGCGATGACAACCTGTCCGGCATCGAGAAGAAGACGGATGGAGTCGATCTCTACGATATCCTGCGGCTTCGGAGCAGCAACGATTCGGCGGTAGCCGTCCTCGGTTTTCGTTACGTAGTTTCCTTTTTCTTCCTCTGCGTCAGCCTCCTCCTTGGTAAGTGTACGGCCGATCAGTTTGACCGGATTGTTGAAGGCATCGTCGTACGGATCTACTTCAACCTGTGTAAGAATCGTGGATGTGGTTTTGAAGATTCCTCTGCGGAGAAGCTCAGCACGGATGGCGTTCTGCAGGTCGTAGCCGATGTAGCCTTCGCTCATAGCGGAGCAGACAGACATCGGGGCTGCGCTGTAGTCGGTGTGCATTTTGCCGAATTCATTCATCGCCATGTGGATCATGCCGACCTGCGGCGCATTGCTGTGGGTGATGACAACATCAGCGCCGGCAGCAACGAGATCTGCGATTACTTTTGCGGAACGTTTTACGGCTGCTTTCTGTTCCGGCAGCGTCGTTCCAAGAGCTTTGTGTCCCAGTGCAACAACTATTTTTTTTCTTTTCATTGGAAGATACCTCTCTTTGCAGTTCATAGATTTTGATACGAAAAAACCAGGCATCAATATAGGACTATTATAAAGTTTATGGGAGCAAAAATCAAGAAGAAACCGACATTGCGCACATTGAAATGTTTTTCGGACTATGGTATTCTATAAAAGTATCTGAGTCGTAGGGATTTGAAACGTGAAAGGGAGGTCCCGGCATGAAAAACATGCGCACGTTACAAAAGCGGATCGCATATCAGCTCCAGCAGGGCAGTCTGGATGCGGAAGTTACAGGAATCACATGCGACAGCAGAAAAGTACAGCCGCAGAACGTGTTTGTCTGCATCCGCGGAAACAGGATGGACGGGCACGTATATGCAGAAGAAGCAGTCGAGAGGGGCGCTGCTGTTCTGGTTGCGGAGCGGGAACTGGAAGGGATTCCGGAAAAGGTAACCGTACTCGTAGTAAAGGACAGCAGAGAAGCACTCGCACAGCTTTCCTGTGCCTGGGAGGACGATCCGGCGCAGCACCTTGTGACAATCGGAGTGACCGGCACGAAGGGAAAGACGACGACTGCATATATGATTTACGAAATCCTGCGAAAAGTAGGGATCCGCGCAGGACTCATCGGAACGATCGAGACGAGGATCGGGGAAAAAAGCATTCCGTCAGAAAATACAACGCCGGAGCCTGTTGTGCTGCAGAAGCTGTTTTCTGAAATGATGCGGGAGGGCTGCACCCATGTTGTGATGGAGGTTTCCTCGCAGGCGGAAAAACAGCACCGGTGTGATGGATTTACGTTTGATTACGGTGTGTTCACCAACATTGGAAACGACCACATCGGCGCCGGGGAGCATGCATCGTTTGCAGAATATCTGTCCTGCAAAAAGAAGCTGTTTCGCACCTGCAGAACCGGAATTGTAAACCGGGATGACAAAAGGTTTCCGGAGATCATAAGGCAGAGCACCTGCCGTCTGGTGACATTCGGATGCAGGGAAAAAGCTGATTTTATGGCAGCAGATGCAGCACTCGATCAGGCGCCCGGCGTGCTCGGTGTCTCATACCGGGTGCAGGGCGCAGCGGATTTTCCAGTACGGGTAGATCTGCCGGGTCTGTTTTCCGTTTCCAACTCGCTTGCCGCCATTGCGGTCTGCGCGCAGATGGGAATCCCGGAAAAGGCGATGCAGGAGGCACTTTCCGCAGTCCGCGTCCGTGGGCGGTGTGAGGCAGTTCCGGTGTATCCGGAAATGACGCTTCTCATTGACTACGCACACAATGCGATGAGCCTCGAAAGCCTGTTAAAGACACTGCGGAAATACCATCCGAAGCGCCTGATCTGTCTCTTCGGCTGCGGCGGAAACCGCGCGCGGGACCGGAGATTCCAGATGGGAGAGGTGTCGGGGCGTCTGGCGGATCTGACCGTCATCACCTCGGACAATCCGCGGGATGAGGAACCACAGGCGATTCTGGACGATATCCGGACGGGAATCGGGAAAACAGAAGGCGCTTTCGTTGAGATTGCAGACCGTAAGGAGGCGATCCGGTATGTGATCGAAAACCGGCAGCCGGGCGATCTCGTGGTGCTCGCGGGAAAAGGCCACGAAACGTATCAGATCCGGAAGGGAAAACGGTACGAAATGGATGAGCGCGTGCTGATCCGGGAAATACTGGAAGAAAGTAAGGGGAATGTATGAGCAGCGTTTACGCTGATGTAATCGTAGATATCACAAATGAAAAACTGGACCGGACCTTTCAGTACAAGGTTCCGCCGGAACTGACAGGGGAGATCGGTCCGGGAACGGCGGTACAGATTCCGTTTGGAAACGGAAACCGCACGATCACCGGCTATGTGCTTTCCGTCGGAAACGAGCCGAAATATCCGCAGGACCGGATGAAGGCCATCCTTGCGGTACAAAAGGATGCGGCGACTGTAGAGACGAAGCTCATCGCGCTCGCCGCGTGGATGCGTCATACGTACGGATCGACGATGATCCAGGCGTTAAAGACGGTGCTTCCGGTCAAAGTAAAGGCGCGCGGGAAAGAAACCCGCGAAATTGCGCTTCTTGCAGATCCCGCAGAGTGTGAGGAGCTGCTGGAAAACTACAGAAAGAAAAATTATAAAGCGAGAATCCGTCTCTTAAACGCGCTGCTGGCCCAGCCGGTTCTTCCAGGGCCGGTTGTGAGCAAGGAACTGAAAATCACGGCAGATACGCTGCACGTGATGGAAGAGCAGGGCGTGTTGGAAATCCGCCGTACGAGCACCTGGAGAAATCCGGTATCTGATGCGGCAGGAAGAACAACTGCGGGAAAACCAAACGAACAGCAGCAGGCCGTGGTGGACGGCATTCGAAAGGAATGGGAAGGGCAGAACCGCCCCTGCCTGATCCGCGGTGTGACGGGAAGCGGCAAAACGCTCGTCTATATGGAGCTGATGGAGCGAGTGCTGAAGGAAGGAAAACAGGTGATCGTGCTGATCCCGGAGATTGCGCTGACGTATCAGAACGTGGAGCGGTTCTGCGCACGGTTTGGAACAAGGGTCACGGTGGTCAACTCGCGGATGACACCGTCCGAGCGCGCCGACCAGATGGAGCGCGCGCGGCGCGGGGAGGTCAGTATTATGATCGGTCCGCGTTCCGCACTCTTTGCACCGTTTCCGGATCTTGGGCTGATCGTAATCGATGAGGAGCATGAAACCTCCTATAAAAGTGAAGTGACGCCGCGCTACCATGCAAGGGAGACCGCCGTGCGCCGCGCCGGGCTGGAGCATGCCCATGTGGTGATGGGTTCGGCAACGCCGTCGGTGGATGCTTCTTACGCCTGCGAGACGGGAGCGTACGCGCTGTTCCGGATGGATGCGCGGTACGGAAATGCAGCACTTCCGTCCGTATGGATCGCGGATATGCGGGAAGAATTACAGATGGGAAACCGTTCGATTCTGTCCGGAAAACTGCGGGAAGAGATCGAAAAACGGCTTGAAAAAAAGGAACAGGTTGTACTGTTTCTGAACCGCAGAGGCTATGCGGGCTTCGTCTCATGCCGTGCATGCGGCTATGTGATGAAATGCCCGCACTGCGATGTATCACTGACAGCACACAATAACGGAAAGCTCGTCTGCCATTACTGCGGTTATGAAACACCGCAGGTACATGCGTGCCCGTCGTGCGGTTCCCCGTACATCGGCGGCTTCCGTGCCGGCACACAGCAGATCGAGCAGAACGTGAAAAAGCTGTTTCCAAAGGCACGCGTTCTTAGGATGGATGGCGACACGACAAAAACGAAAAACAGTTATGAAGAAATCCTGTCCTCATTTGCGGCGGGGGAGGCCGATATCCTGATTGGAACCCAGATGATCGTAAAAGGCCACGATTTCCCGAATGTCACGCTGGTGGGAGCGCTGGCGGCGGATCTCTCCCTGAATGCAGTCGATTACCGTGCCGGGGAGCGTACGTTCCAGCTGCTGACGCAGGCAGTCGGCCGCGCCGGAAGAGGCGAAAAGCCGGGAATGGCAGTCATTCAGACGTACCATCCCGAACATTACAGCATTCAGACGGCGGCAGAGCAGGATTACGGGACATTTTACGAGAAAGAAATGGACTACCGCCGTCTGATGGGATATCCCCCGGCGGCGGAGCTTCTGGCGATCCACGGAGCCGGGGAGGATGAAGCGCATCTGACGCAGGCGATGGAATACATTCGCAGATATCTCATCCGCATCCGGGGAAACCGCGAAGTCCAGATCATCGGCCCGGCAAGTGAGGCAGTGTCGAAAATCAATGACCTGTACCGCATGGCCGTGTATGTACGCGCGCCGCAGGAAGAGGTGCTGGCAGAACTGCGGGAAAAACTGGAGCGGTATATCGAGATTAACAAAGGCTTCCGTACCGTTTATTTACAGTTTGACTTCAGCAGAAAGTATTAGTTTTTTCATACTATTTACACATAGATTATTTATAATAGAAGAGCAAAAGAAAGGAAAAGAATTATGGCAATCAGAGAAATCAGAGTCGTAGGCGACCGCGTATTAACGAAAAAATGCAGACCGGTGGAGAAGATGACACCAAGAATCAGCGAGCTGATCGACGACATGTTTGACACCATGTATGAGGCAAACGGTGTCGGCCTTGCCGCACCGCAGGTCGGCATCTTAAAGAGAATCGTAGTCATGGATGTAGATGGAACCCCACATCTTCTGATCAATCCGGAAATCCTGGAGACTTCCGGAAGCCAGACAGGAGCAGAAGGATGCTTAAGCCTTCCGGGAAAATCCGGTACAGTAACCCGTCCGAATTACGTAAAGGTAAGAGCACTGGACCGCGACATGCAGCCGTTTGAACTGGAGGGAACCGAACTTCTTGCCCGCTGCATCTGCCACGAGTGCGATCACCTCGATGGACATATGTATACAGAAAAAGTAGAAGGCGAACTCTGGGACAACACGTACGATGAGTATGAGGAGTACGAGGACGAAGAGTAAGTCTTAAAATAAAGGAGATGACTTCAGATGAAAGTGGTATTTATGGGAACCCCGGATTTCTCCGTGGGAACACTTGAGGCACTCGTGGAGGCCGGTTATGAGATCACAGGCGTTGTGACCCAGCCGGACAAACCGAAGGGCCGCGGAAAACAGATGATGCCGACACCGGTGAAAGAGGCAGCCGAAAAACACGGCCTTCCGGTCTATCAGCCGCGCCGCGTGCGGGATGCAGAGGCGATCGAAGAGATCCGGAAAATGGAGCCGGATGTGATCGTTGTCGTTGCATTCGGCCAGATTATTCCAAAAGAGATTTTGGACATGCCGAAATACGGATGCATCAACGTTCATGCATCCCTGCTTCCGGCTTACCGCGGAGCAGCGCCGATCCAGTGGGCTGTCATGAACGGCGATGAAGTGAGCGGCGTAACCATTATGAAGATGGATGAAGGCCTCGACACAGGCGATATGCTGACGAAAGTGGAAGTTCCGCTTGCAGCAGATGAGACCGGCGGCAGTCTCTTTGACAAGCTCGCCGCAGCCGGAGCAAAACTTCTGGTGGAGACACTTCCAAAACTTGAAAAAGGCGAAGTGACACCGGAAAAACAGCCGGAGATAAGCACTACAGAGTATGCGCGGATGATCAAAAAAGAAGACGGAAAGATCGACTGGACGAAGAGTGCCGTTGAGATCGAACGTCAGATCCGTGCGATGAGCCCGTGGCCGAGTGCTTTTACAAAAGTAAACGGAAAGAACCTGAAAATCTGGGATGCCAAAGTCATTGCCATGTTCGGCGGCGATCTGTTCTCGAAAATTCCGGGACAGAATCCGACGAAGAGTGCCGGAAAAGTCTGGGTGGCAGATGAGACAGGTCTCCATGTAAAGACGGGAGACGGCATTCTGGTGATCGAGGAGCTGCAGCTCGAAGGAAAGAAACGGATGAAAACCGCCGATTTCCTGCGCGGCTATGCGATCGAGCCGGGTACCAGACTTGGCGAATAAAAGAGAAAAAGCAACCTGAAGTTGAGGCGGGGAACGGCACAGCGGTGTGATGGCTGCTGTGCCTGAGAAAAAAGGAGAAAAACGATATGGGACTTTTTTATGACAGTACGTATCTGCTGGTGATTCTTGCCGCACTGATTTCCATGGCGGTATCCGCCCGCATGAACACGATTTTCAGCAAATATCAGACCGTCCGCTCGTACAGCGGCATGACGGGACGCGAGGCGGCGATGCGCATTTTGCATCAGGCCGGCATCTACGATGTGACCGTCCGCCACGTATCCGGTAAACTGACCGATCACTATGATCCGCGGACAAAAACCGTGAATTTATCGGATGCGGTTTACGATTCAACCTCGGTCGCAGCAATCGGTGTCGCAGCGCATGAGTGCGGCCATGCCGTACAGCACAATACGGATTACGTGCCGCTGAAAGTAAGAAGCGCCATTGTTCCGGCAGCGAATCTTGGATCCCAGCTTTTCTGGCCGCTGTTCCTGATCGGACTGATTTTCAGCCTTCCGATGCTGGTGAAAGCCGGTATCTGGCTGTTTGTGCTGGCACTGGCATTCCAGGTGGTAACACTTCCGGTCGAGTTCGATGCGTCGAGAAGAGCATTAAAAATGCTCAGTGAGGGCGGTATGGTGACAGAGACGGAACACGACGGAGTCAAGAAAGTACTCTGGGCTGCAGCCATGACATACGTGGCAGCGGTGATCGGTTCTCTGCTGCAGCTGCTCCGGCTGCTGATTTTATCCGGAGCATTTAGGAGAAATGATGACTGATACAATCAATACAAGAGAGCTGATTATGAACATTCTGCTTGAGATGGACAGGGAGAAAACGCCCTGCCATCTTGCTGTAAGGGACGCCCTCGATAAATACCAGTTCCTGCCGCGGCAGGACCGTGCGTTTATCAAGCGGGTCTGCGAGGGAACCGTGGAATACGGTATCCAGAATGACTACATCATCAATCAGTATTCCAAAATCAAGATCAACAAATGCAAGCCGGTGATTCGTGCGATCTTACGGATGTCGGTGTACCAGATCCGTTTTCTTGACGCAGTACCGGATTCGGCAGTCGTCAATGAGGCGGTGAAACTGGCGGAAAAGAAGCATTTTTACAACTTAAAGGGCTTTGTCAACGGCGTTCTGCGCACGATCGTGCGGGAGAAAGATCATCTGCCGATGCCGAAGGAGAACAATACTACGCAGTATCTTTCCGTGAAATACTCCATGCCGGAATTTCTGGTTGAGGAGTTCGTATCCCAGTACGGAAAAGAAACGGCAGAAACGATGATGGCGGATTTCCTAAAAGAAAAACAGGTGACGATCCGTATCAACCGCTGGAACAATACGATCGAGGAGACGAAGAAAAGCCTGGAAAGCCAGGGGGCAGAGCTGGAAAAAGCGCCGTATCTTGGCGAGGCGTTCTATCTGAAAAACTTTGAGACGATCGCATCACTGAATGCCTTCCAGGAAGGCCGGTTCCAGATTCAGGATGTGAGCTCCATGATGGCGGCGCATCTGGCGGATCCAAAGCCGGGTGACCAGGTGCTGGATCTCTGCGCGGCACCGGGTGGAAAGAGCCTCCATGCAGCAGATAAAATGAGAAATCAGGGATGCGTGGAAGCGCGTGATCTCACCGAATACAAGGTCGATCTGATCCGGGAAAATGTGCAGAGAGCAGGTGTTTCCTGCGTCGTGCCGAAGGTAAAAGATGCGGAACAGCTCGATGCGGAATGGATCGGAAAAGCGGACGTTGTGATTGCGGACCTGCCGTGCACCGGATACGGCGTCATCGGCAGAAAGCCGGATATCAAATATTACGCTTCAAAAGAAAAAGAAGAGGAGCTGGTACGGATTCAGCGGGCAATCCTTGCAAATGCCGCATCGTACGTAAAGCCGGGCGGCACACTGCTGTACAGCACATGTACCGTCAACAGAAAAGAAAACAGCGAGAATGCCGCATGGTTTCTGGAACAGTTCCCGTTTGAAGCAGTCAGTCTGGATGAACTGCTGCCGGATGAGCTGAAAAGCGGAGAAACGGCCAAAGGACAGCTGCAGCTGATCCCGGGGGTACACAAGACAGACGGATTTTTCCTTGCAAAATTCCGGAAAACAGAGAAAGGACGGGCGTAACAGATGGATATTAAATCAATGACCTTAGACGAATTAAAGGACGCCTGCCAGCAGATGGGAGAAAAGCCGTTCCGTGCCAAACAGTTATACGACTGGATGCATCATCGTCTGGCGGGCAGCTACGATGAGATGACGAATCTCTCGCTTGCCTTCCGGGAAAAATTAAAGGAACAGTATCCGCTTACCTGTCTCGAAAAAGTGCAGGTGCAGGAGTCCAAAATCGACGGAACGAGAAAATACCTGTTCCGCCTTAGCGACGGCAACGTGATCGAGAGCGTCTGGATGAAGTACCACCACGGAAATTCCGTCTGCATCTCATCCCAGGTCGGCTGCCGGATGGGCTGCCGCTTCTGCGCGTCCACAATCGGCGGACTCGTGCGGTGCCTGACTCCGTCGGAGATGCTCGACCAGATTTACCGGATTCAGGAGGACACCGGGGAGCGGGTCTCCAATCTGGTTGTCATGGGAACGGGTGAGCCGATGGACAACTACGACAATCTGGTGCGCTTCGTGCGGCTGCTTTCGAGCCAGGAAGGACTCAACATCAGCCAGAGAAACATCACCGTTTCCACCTGCGGAATCGTACCGAATATGTACAAATTGGCAGATGAGGGACTCCAGATCACCCTGGCACTTTCCCTTCATGCGCCGAACGATGAAAAGCGCCGCGAGCTGATGCCGATTGCCAATAAATATTCTATTGATGAAATTCTCGATGCATGCCGCAATTACTTTGCAAAAACAGGCCGTCGGATTACATTTGAGTACTCTCTCGTTGGCGGGAAAAATGACAGCGAAGCCGATGCAAAAGAGCTTTCCGCGCGGATTTCGGATATCAACTGTCATGTAAATCTGATCCCGGTCAACCCGATCAAAGAGCGCGATTACGTGAAATCAACGAAAAAAGTCGTAGAGAATTTCAAAAATAAACTTGAAAAATACGGAATTAATGTTACTATTAGAAGGGAAATGGGCGCCGATATTGACGGAGCCTGTGGACAGTTAAGAAAAAGTTTTATCGATAAATCAAACGAACAGCCGTAAAAAGCGGCTGTCAATACAGGAGAAAAAAGCATGAAGGTATTTTCTGCAACCGATATCGGACAGAAACGGACGATGAACCAGGATTTTGTGTTTGCCTCCGCCTCTCCGGTCGGAAACCTTCCGAACCTCTTTGTCGTTGCAGACGGCATGGGAGGCCATAACGCGGGCGATTTTGCTTCGCGTTACGGTGTTTCTGTACTGGTGGAATCTGTAAAAAGGGATACGAATTTCAACCCGGTGCGGATCATTCGGCATGGAATTGAAGCAGCAAACAGCCAGATTTTTGAGCAGGCAAAACGAGATATATCCATGGAAGGCATGGGTACGACGATGGTAGTAGCTACGGTTGTCGGCAACTATGCCTACGTTGCAAACGTAGGAGACAGCAGGCTGTATCTGGCAGCAGATGGCACGTTTGACCAGGTGACGCAGGACCATTCCCTGATCGCAGAGATGGTGCGCCTTGGAGAACTCACTCCCGAGCAGGCGCGGAATCACCCGGACAAAAACATTATTACCAGAGCAGTAGGCACACAGGATACCGTAAAGATTGATTTCTTTGACATTCAGCTTGAAGAGGGCAATCAATTGGTGATGTGCTCGGACGGCCTTTCCAACATGGTAACGGATGAGGAGATTTTCGAACTCATCTGCCGAGAAGACGGTGAGGACAAGGCGAAACGTTTAATTGATAAAGCAAATGCAAATGGCGGCAGAGACAATATCGCAGTCATTGTCGTTGAACCATTTACAAACGAGGTGAAAGAATGTTAAAAGAGGGCGTTATTTTAGGAGAACGATATGAGATCATAAGCCGGATCGGTTCCGGCGGTATGGCTGATGTCTACAAAGCAAAAGACCACAAGCTGAACCGCATGGTGGCCGTCAAGGTTTTAAAACCGGAATTCCGGGAGGATAAAACCTTTATCCGCAAGTTCCGCACGGAGGCACAGGCCGCAGCAGGACTGTCCCATCCGAATATTGTAAACGTGTACGATGTCGGGGAGGACCGCGGCGTTTACTATATCGTCATGGAGCTTGTCGAGGGAATTACTCTGAAGGATTACATTGACCGCAAAGGAAAACTGAGTGTAAAAGAGGCAACCAGCATCGCCATTCAGGTTTCCCTTGGTCTTGAAGCAGCACACAACCGCAATATTGTACACCGCGATGTCAAACCGCAGAACATCATCATTTCCACAGACGGAAAAGTAAAACTTTCCGACTTTGGTATTGCAAAGGCAACTTCTTCCAATACGATCAGTTCGAACGTTATGGGAAGCGTACATTACAGCTCTCCGGAGCAGGTGCGCGGCGGATATTCGGACTATAAGAGTGATATCTATTCCCTTGGTATCACCATGTACGAGATGGTAACCGGAAGAGTGCCGTTTGACGGCGACACCACCGTTGCCATCGCAATCAAACATCTGCAGGAGGAGATTGAATCTCCATCCAAATATACCCCGAACCTTCCGTTCGCACTGGAGCAGATCATCTTAAAATGTACCCAGAAGAGCCCGGACCGCCGTTACAACAACATGGCGGAGCTGATCGACGACCTGAAGCATTCTCTGATGGAGCCGCAGGGCAACTTCGTAAAAGTAACTCCGTTAAGCTCCCACGCCGAGACCGTTATGGTATCCGCAGAGGAATTAAGCCAGATCCGTTCCGGCGCAGCAGCAAAAGCAAATGCGCAGACGGCGGAGGAACCGGCCCGCAAGCGCTACAGCAAGATCGAGGATGAGGAAGAGGACGAAGATTACAGCTACGAGGACGAAGAAGACGAGGAAGAGGACGAAGAAGAGGATGACCGCGATTCCTACGATGAGGATGACGACGATTCCTACTACGACGATGACGACGACGATGAGAAAGCCGGAAACAAACTCGAGAAAATCATCACCATCGGTGGTTTTGCGATTGCAGCGATCATCATCTGTATGCTGATCTACTTTATCGCACAGGCAGCCGGTATTGTCGGAGGCAAAGGACCGACCGCGGATGCTTCCAGTGCATCCTCCGCAAGCAGCACCTCCGTTACTTCTTCCGAAAGCAAAGACGAAAAAGTAACCGTTCCGGATCTGACCAACAAAACCGAGGCAGATGCCGTCGATCTGGCAAACAGCCTGAACCTTGGTGTAGTCAACGGCGGAACCGAGGCATCGGATGTCATTGAGGCAGGAAAGATCTGCCGCCAGGATCTGAAACCGGGAACGAAAGTCGATAAAAATGCAACGATTACGTATTATGTAAGCTCCGGAAAAGAAACCGTAACCATTCCGACCGGCATTGTTGGAACACAGAAAGACGCTGCAAGTGCTGCACTGACTCAGCTGGGACTGCAGGTTTCCACAACAGAGGATTTCAGCGATACCGTTGCAGAAGGCTTGGTTATTTCCGTTGACCCGTCAGAGGGAAGTCAGGTTGCGCCGGAATCTACCGTTACGCTGGTGATCAGCAAGGGATCCAAGGACGCGGAAGAAATTGCAATCCGTGATGTAATCGGCCTGGATGAGGAGACAGCAAAATCAATCCTGAGCGATTTCAATATTATTGTGAAAACAGGAACCAGCAGCAAGGTGGCCGAGGGCGAAGTCATGGAGGTTGACCCGGCAATCGGAACCAAAGTAAAGAAAGGTTCTGACGTTACGATTTATGTCAATAGCCCGAGTGCACAGCCAACGACGCCGGATGAGAATACACCGACCCC
>UMAJ01062169.1_pt1 | contig 13595 bp, 14 predicted proteins | sample 1963671 | NCBI WGS metagenome assembly UMAJ01 (sample SAMEA4835912, study PRJEB28245) | human gut metagenome | biome: gut microbiome; material: fecal sample | place: Denmark | collected 2008 | reverse complement strand
GAAAATAAAAAGATTTAAAATTATCTTCCAAAGGTCTTGATAAAAAAATTCTATTGTTATAATAAAATTAATTATTATTAAAAAAATAATAAGAGGAGACAAACAAAAGATGTTATATACAGACCAAGAAATAAACAAAAGGCTAAAAATAGAAAATAGAATAAGAAATATACTATATGGAATTATGTATGCAGTCTTAATTATAATAATGGTATATAATATATCATTAATAGCTCAAAGTATATTAAAACCAAATAAAACGCCAAGCTTTTTAGGAGTAAAAACTTATGTAATAATTTCAGGAAGTATGGAACCGAATATAGAAATAGGAGATATAGTAGTAGGAAAAGCAGAAGAAAACTTAGATATAGGAGACGTAATTTCTTACAGAAAAGGCCAAAGTGTAATAACACACAGGATAACTCAAATAAACAAAAATGAAAATGGTGAGATTGAATACAGGACACAAGGAGACAACAATAATGTAGAAGATGAAGAATCAATAAAACCATCAAATATTGAAGGAAAAGTGATAAAGATAGTTCCTAAATTAGGTAAAGTAACATTAATACTACAAAACAAGGTAATAATAATATTTATATTTATTATTTTTTACATATATGTATCTAGAAACTATAAGAAAAACAAAAAAGTAAACGAAAGACATTTAAAAAGATTAAAATACGAAGAAGATAAGTAAGTTGAGATGAAAGAGTAATGAAAAATAATAAAAGTAGAAATAATAGAATAAAATTAATGTCACCTCAATTGATGGTGGTATTAGTAATTATAACTACAAGCATTGTTTTAATATTCTCTTTATCAAAATACAAATCAACAGTTGCAAGTGAAAATAGTGCTAAAGTTGCGGCTTTTGTGTTAGAACTTCAGAGTGACTCCATATTAGACATACCAATAGAACCAATTGCACCAAATAGTAAGCAAGAAATTTTATTTGAAGTAAGTAACCAAAAAGATCAAAAGCAAAGCGAAATTACAATGCAATATACAGTCGAAATATCTAGTATGGCAAACTTGCCATTGAGCTTTAAGTTATATAGATATAATGAAAGTACTAAACAATATGAGCAGGTAAAATTGACAGCAAATACAACAGACCAGATAAAGTATGGATTTAGTGAACAAGTAAATCACAAATATAAATTAGAAATAAACTGGAATACTAATGCTGAAAATTACAATAGCTATGAATATAGTAAAACAATAGATAAGATAAAGATAGCAGTTAATGCTATACAAGTTGATTAAGAGAAAGAATGATTAAAATGAGAAGAAAATTGGGCGATAAGAAAATGAAAATAGATATCAGAATACTGATTTTTGATGTTGCTATAATTTTCTTTTTTATTTTTGCAGTTTCAATGTCAAAATATGTTTTTAAATTGAAAGATGAGCATCAAATAGAATCATCAGCATTTTATTTTGCAAGTGATATTGCAGGGATAGAGAAAAAATTTTTTAGTACAGAAAATTGGAATGGAGATAGTGAACTTCAAATTAATTTTGATGTTGAAAACTATGAAAATCAAAGCTTGATAACAAAAAAAGATATAAAATATACAATATCAGTTGAAAAAATAGATGATACAAATAATGAAATTACTGCAGAAATATATAAGTACAATACAAAAATTTCTGGAGAGCAAACTTTAACTGGAAATGCATTATCAACAAATGATTATGTGATAAAAGTTTCAAAAAATAATAGCACTATTACAGCAACAGCATTTAATTTGAAGGTTAAAATAACTTCTGTATCTCCATATAAAAAGGAATTGGTAGGAAATATAAAAATAAATATACCACAAGAAAATAATGAAATCAGTACATTACTTAAAGATAATGGTGATTATGTTTCATTAAGTATTAAAACAAATGATTATTTGGAAGATAAAATTATTACTTATGATACTACTAAATTAGTATTGGATAGAGCTAATATTTTATTAAAAGATATTAGCATAAAATCATCAGAAAATACTAATATTTTTATAATCACAAAATCAAGTTTTGAGAAGGATTCTGAGTATGAAATTAATTTTGTGAAAGTGGACTCAAGTGCTAGTGCTGAGTTAGGTACAGAGATTGTTGTTGATTAAGTGGTGATAATTTAGGGTCGGTGTTTTTCTTGACATCTTGTCAAAAAACACCGACCCCAAATTGATACTAAATTTACAATATTATACAAATTAATCCGCCAGAACCCTCGTTAACAATGCGTTCCAAAGTTTCTTGAAGTTTAATTTGAGCTTCTTCAGGCATTTTAGCAAGTTTTGTTTGTAAGCCCTCATTAACAAGTTCATTTAAACTCTTACCGAAGATGTTAGAACTCCAAATACTTGTAGGATCATTTTCAAATCCAGAAAGAAGATAATTAACCAATTCTTCAGATTGTTTTTCGGAACCAACAATAGGAGAAACTTCAGTTTCAATTGTTGCACGGATCATATGAATTGATGGAGCTTTAGCACGAAGTTTAACTCCAAAGCGTGAACCTTGTTTAACCAGTTCTGGTTCTTCTAAAACTAGTTCATCAATTGAAGGTGTAACAATGCCATAACCTTTAGTTTTAACTTCATCAAGAGCATAAGCAATTTTATCATATTTTTTCTTGGTGCAAGCTAAATCACTCATTATAGAGAATAAATCACCTTCATCCGTAATTTGCATTCCAGTTATTTCTGAAAGAACTTGGTAGAATAATTCATCTTTTAATTGGATAGATATGCAAACTTTTCCAGTACCAAGCATGATATTATCAACATTTGTTTTTGAAATGATGTCAGTCGAATTGATTTTTGATATACAATTAGAAACATCTTTTAAAGCAGAAATATTGGTAAAAGCATCTTTTAATTGTTCAAATAGTTTAGATTTTAAAGGATGAGAAAAATCTAAGCTATTAATCCATTTAGGAAAAGAAATTCTAATTTCATCAACTGGAAACTCATAAAGTAAAGTTGCAAACATTGAATTTATATCATCAGCAGTAAGTTCTTCACAATTAATAGGCATAACATTTGTATTATATTTTTCAGATAATTGAGTAGCTAATTCTCTTGCTTCAGGAGAAGATGGATTAGCAGAATTTAATAAAATGATAAATGGCTTATTAATTGCTCTAAGCTCGTTAACTACACGTTCTTCAGCTTTTACATAATCATCACGTGGGATGTCAGTAATACTACCATCTGTTGTAATTAAAATTCCGATAGTAGAATGTTCCTCAATTACTTTTTTGGTTCCAATTTCTGCAGCAGTTTCAAAAGGAATTTCATCATCAGACCATGGAGTTTTAACCATTCTTGGCATATCATCTTCCAAATATCCAATTGCATTGTCAACTAAATAGCCAACACAGTCAACTAAACGAGTTTTTAATTTCAAATTTTTATCTATTGTAATTTCTACAGCCTCATTAGGAACGAACTTTGGCTCAGTTGTCATTATTGTACGACCACCGGCACTTTGTGGAAGTTCATCTTTTGCTCTTTCCTTTTTATACTCATTATCTATATTAGGAATAACAAGCAAATCCATGAATTTCTTGATAAAAGTAGATTTTCCAGTTCTTACAGGTCCAACAACTCCGATGTAAATATCACCATCTGTTCGTTTGGCTATATCTTGATATAAGCCTATATTTTCCATCTATAATACCTCCTTGATAGACAAACTTTTATTAATATATATGGTAAAGTAATTAAGAATATGACAGAGGCATAAAAAATGTTGCTAAAAAAAATAAAATATGATAGAATAGGTCTATTGAAATTCATATAATATACTAAAAGAGCTGCAAATGCTAGATTTACAGCGTGAAAGGACGAAAAAAATGGATAAAAAACAAGAAGCGATTGATATTCTAAAAGAATATGATCAAGAGCATATTATTAGATTATTAGAAAAATTAGATAGTAAAAAACAAGAAGAATTAATAGAACAAATACATAAAATAGATTTTCATCAAATGTTAGAGTTATATAATAATACGAAAAGAAAAATAGAATTTAAAGAAAGTAAGATAGAACCATTAAAATATTTGGACAAAGCAAAATTGACAGAGCAACAACATGAAAAATTTGATAAACTAGGAGCAAAAGTTGTAGAAAATGGACAATATGCTGTTGTTACAATGGCTGGTGGGCAAGGAACAAGGCTTGGTCATCCAGGACCTAAAGGAACTTTTAAATTAGATGTTTATGGAAAAGGAAAATATTTATTTGAAATTTTAGTAGATAATTTAAAAGAAGCTAAGCAAAAATATGGAGTAACAATTCCATGGTATATTATGACAAGTAAAGAAAATCATGATGAAACTGTAGACTTTTTAGAGAAAAATAATTATTTTGGATATGATAAAAAATATGTAACAATATTTACTCAAAGTGAATTACCTTTAATAGATGAACAAGGAAAATTGTTGATAGGAAAAGACTTAAAAATAAAAGAAGCATCTGATGGAAATGGTGGAACATATTCATCATTAAGAGCAAGTGGATGTTTGGCAGATATGAAAAAAAGAGGGATTAAGTGGGTATTCATTGGCTCAGTAGATAATGCACTATTAAAAATGGTAGATGTTACATTATTAGGAATGGCAATTGATCAAAATGTACAAATTGCATCAAAATCAGTAGTAAAAGCAAATCCACATGAAAAAGTTGGTGTATTTTGCAAAATGAATGGGCATCCAAAGGTTATAGAATACACAGAACTTCCAGAGAAAATGGCAGAAGAAGTAGATGAAAATGGAGAACTAAAATATGGTGAGTCACATATTATGTGCAATTTATACACGATAGATGCTATTGAAAAAATTAGTAAAGAAATATTAATGTATCATAGTGCACATAAAAAAAATTCTTATATTGATGAGAATGGAAAAGAAGTTGTACCAACAGAACCAAATTCATATAAATTTGAATCATTTATATTTGATGCATTTGAGTTTTTCGATGATATAGCAATTCTTAGAGGAAAGCGTGAAGATGACTTTGCTCCTGTAAAAAATAAAGAAGGAGTAGATAGTCCTAAAACAGCAAAAGAATTGTATGAAAAATTTTGGAATTGTTAAATTGTTAAATTGGGGTCGGTCCTTTTTTTAGCAATGCAAAAAAAGGACCGACCCCAATTTTTCACTGAATTAAAATATGGGGGTAAAAATGGAAGAGTGCAAAATTAAAAATTTATATAATTTAGATGAAACAATAGCAAAAGAATTGTTAGGAAAATTCGAATATCCATGGGAAGTTTTGCCAGAAATTAATGATTTTATATTGGAGATAGGACCTAAGCTAGATCCAGAAGTTTATGAATTGAAAGGCGAAAATATTTGGATTGCTAAATCAGCAAATGTATATCCTTCAGCATATATAAAAGGACCTGCAATTATTGGAGAAAATGCAGAAGTTAGACATTGTGCATTTATTAGAGGAAAAGCTATTGTTGGAAACAATGCTGTTGTAGGAAATTCAACAGAATTAAAGAATGTTATTTTATTTAATAATGTTCAAGTACCACATTATAATTATGTAGGAGATTCTATATTAGGATATAAAGCTCATATGGGAGCTGGTTCAATTACTTCTAATGTAAAATCTGATAAAAAATTAGTAATTATAAAAGATGGTTCTGAAGAGAATGAAACAGGTTTAAAGAAAATTGGAGCTATGCTAGGTGACAATGTAGAAGTTGGATGTGGTAGTGTATTAAATCCAGGTAGTATAATTGGGAAAAATACTAATATTTATCCCCTTTCATCTGTTAGAGGAGTTGTGCCTGCCAATAGTATATATAAAAATCAAAATGAAATTGTAGAGAAAAAATAAAAGTGAAATTTTAAGTCATGCGAAAAAGGGGTCGGTCCTAAAAATAACATGTTATTTTTAGGACCGACCCCTTTTTTGCATTTTCAGATTTGCATTACATTTGTTGATTTCCAGGTATAAAATAATCAACTACACCGTAAATTAAAGCCCCAATTATGGCAGCCATCCAAGAAATTGAATAACCAGCAACAAAATATTGTGTAAAATATAATATAATAGCAGCTAAAGCAAATCCTACAAAACCTTTACCAAATGGACTAGCATGTAATCCTGTAAATTTTATAATTAAATAATCCATTATTGTTAAAACAATTGCAGCAAGAGCTAAAGACCAGATGTTATTAATAGTGAAGTTAGGTGTAAAAAATGCTGTTATAGCTAAAACGATAGCAGCAGTAACTAATCTACCAACTATTTGCCATACTGTAGAATTTCCAGTAGTGCTATTGCTTTGAGTATTTGACATATCAAAAACCTCCTTATTTGTTTTTATCATTAAAATTTTTCAAGGTTATACAAATATTATTAGCAACAAAAAAATTATTATACAAAAATCGTATAAATAAGTGAAATTTGCAAAAAATATATTTGAAAAAATGAGGTGAAAAAATGTTAATTACTTTTTTTAGAGCAATAGTGTTATACATAATAGTTTTAATTGTTATGAGATTGATGGGAAAAAGAGAAATTGGTCAGATGCAACCATTTGAACTTGCAATTTCTATTATGATTGCAGACTTAGCTGCAACTCCAATGGCTGAAACGGGAATTCCAATTACAAATGGAATTATGCCAATTTTGGGCTTATTAGTAATGCATTTAGTTATTTCTATGATAAATTTGAAAAGTACTAAAGCAAGAGAAATTATTTGTGGAAAACCATCTATATTAATATTTAGAGGAAAAGTTGATGAGAAGGTCTTGAAAAGAGAAAGATTTACAATTAATGAACTTGAAGAAAGATTGAGAGATAACAATATTTTTAATATTGGAGATGTAGAATATGCGGTGCTGGAAACTAGTGGACAAGTAACAGTGATTCCTAAGCCTAATAAAAGACCTACAACACCCGAGGATTTTAATATTGAACCAAAATATGAAGGGATACCATATGATTTAGTTGTTGATGGAAAAGTTATGTATAAAAATCTAGAAAAACTAGGAAAAAATTATGTATGGTTAAAAAAGCAAACAGAGAAATTTGGAATCAAGCCAGAAGATGCCTTGATTGTTACTATTGATGGGAATAATCAATTTTTTTGCCAAGCAAAGGAAAAGGGGGATAATAGCTAATGTTCAAAGAAACTGTAATTTGTATTATAATTGTAGTTGCGATTTTTTCTTTAGACATGTTTACTCAAAATTATACAAATCATGCGGTTGCTGACATTTCGGATAGATTTTCTAGTTTGCGAGGAAATATTTTAAAAGAAGATAAGGATCAAATGGATGAAGAGTTGAAAAAATTAGATGAAAATTGGAATAAAATGCATGATAAACTTGCATATTATATTGAACATGATGAGCTAGAAAAGGTTGATACTGCTATTGTTGATGCTAAAAGCTTTGTTGAAACAGAAGATTATCCATCTGCTGTGGCAGAAGTAGATAAAGCAAAATTTGTTATGGAACATATTAAAAGAAAATATGCTTTTAATTTGCAAAATATTTTTTAACTATTGATTTTATTAATGTTATATATTATAATACGTATGTGCTTGCTTCTATAGCTCAGTCGGTAGAGTGCAGCCTTGGTAAGGCTGAGGTCACGGGTTCGATTCCCGTTGGAAGCACCAAGACATGTTTTCGTCGAACTTTTTGAAAGTCTTGATATAACTTTATTTTAAGATATAAAAAATGACGAACACAAAAATCTTAAACCGTTTCAAAAGAAACGGTCTTTTTTTGAACAAAAATATTGAAAAAAGGAGGTTTTTGTGTTATGATAAGCGTAATTAAAAAGAAAATCATAATTACAAGTGAATTACTATCTAAAATTTCTTGGGCTTGTTCATTTGAAAATGTAACACCAGAAATAATAGAAGGTAATTTAAGAATTATTGATAAGACTAACATAGCTTATGTAGAGCCTCATAGAGTAATTATCAAAGAAAAATTATACTTATTTTTCAATGATGTAGATTACTTCTATATAGGAGATTTACTTCATAAGTACCCAATCTCGAATTTGCGAGATTATATACATAGTAGTTAATTGATATTTTTAGTATTATGATTTCTATTCGCACATTGAAAAAGTAAATATGAGATAGAAATTAAGAGAATGATGCCGTAATAGGAATTATTGTATATTAGAGATGTCAGTTAGTCTACAAAACTATCTGACATCTTTTTGTTTTTGCAAAAAAAATTAGAGATAGTAAAAATACACAAAGGAATATTCTTCTATTCCTAGAAAGGAGGACAATATGCAGGAAACGAAGAATGCTGGAATTTACATTCGTGTAAGTACCGAAGATCAAGCACGAGAGGGGTTTAGCTTAGGAGAACAACAAGAAAAATTAGAACAACTTTGTAAATATAAAGATTATAAAGTATTTAAAATTTACAAAGATGCAGGAATAAGTGCAAAAGATATGGAACACAGACCTGCTTTTCAGCAAATGTTACAAGATATGAGAGCAGGAAAAATAAACTATATTGTAGCTTATAAACTAGATAGAGTTACTCGTTCTGTAAAAGATTTAGAAGTTTTAATATCTGATTTAGAAAAACATAACTGCTATTTAGTTTGTGATAGAGATGATGTAAACACTTCTACTGCAAATGGTAGATTTTTCGTAAGAATGCTAACAGTTCTATCTCAATTAGAAATTGAAATTGTTAGTGAAAGAACAAAATTCGGTTTAACTGGAGCTATAAAATCAGGTCATATACCAGGAACTTGCCCTCTTGGTTACAAAAGAGACGAATCAAAGAAAATAATAATTGATGAAACTACAAAAGATGTAATATTAAGAATTTTCAATATGTATTTAGAAGGTAAAAGTTTTCAAACAATAGCTAACATTCTAAATGAAGAAAAAGTATTAACACCAAAAAATTGGACTGATGCAACAATAGAAAAAATTATAAACAACAAAATATATGTTGGAGATTATGAGAGATACAAAAGAGTTGCTAAAGAACAAGGAATTGAGACAGTTGTTTATCACGATGTAGTAGAACCTATAATAACAAGAGCAATGTATGAAGATGTTCAAAGGCAAAAAGAAATAAACCAAAGAGCTTATTGTAGAGATAGAATTTATATCTTTATGCAAAAGTTGGTATGCCCTAAATGTGGAAAAACAATGACTTGTAAAGGTGCAGGTGGTAAAAAGAAAAAGTATATGTACTATCATTGCGAGGATTGTAAGCTCTATATTAGAGAAGATTTAGTAGAACAAGAAATAATGCCTTTAATTATGGGGTTAATAGAATATGATATGACAGTAAAAAAATACTTTTACCCTGTGCTAGCAGATAAAAAAGAAAATGATACAAGTAAACTTGATAAGGAAATATCTTCTCTGCAAAGTCAAAAGAACAGAATTAAAGAAGCATATTTAAAAGGTATTGTTCAAGTAGAGGACTTTTCAGAAGATTATAAGGTTATTGAAGAAAAACTAAATGTATTAGAACAAAAAAGACTTGAAACAATAGACTTAAATAAGCAAACTTTTAATCCTCAACATTTAATGGCAGATAGAGATGTTGAAAAAGAAAAGTTAATTCGTTCTAATAAGTTTTACGATATGCTTATTGCTGAATGGAATAACAAGAACAAAGAAGAAAAACAAGAATTTATTTCAAAGTTTATAGAAAGTATTACTCTTGAAAAGGACTCAAAGGGAAATTTAGAACTTAAAAATCTAAAATTAAGAAGTAGTTTTCTTGAAGAAATAAACAAGTTAGTAGATAATGGAATGTTTGATGTTAGTATTCCTTGTGAGAAAGGAAAAGAAGAAACAGATGTAAGAGCAACCATATTGATGGATAAAAAAGACTTAAAGGAATATATGGATAGGTTAAATGATTATTATGAAGTTTCCTATTATGAAATGGCAAGACTTGATGAACCTAAAAAAGACTATCAAAAGAAATATTTTACAATAGAAGAAACAAATGATGAAGGAGAAAAACTATTTAAACTAGTTGAATTAGTAGCTGATGATAAGCAATTTCCTATTCAAAAACCAAATAGAATTCTTGGTGCAATCCGAGTAAAAGAACGAGAACAAGCTGTTATCTAAAAAAATAAAAAAGAAATTGGAGGAATTGAATATGAAAGAAGAAAATAAAAAAATAACTTACTCTAAAATTGGAGATTATTATGTGCCTAATATAATAATGCCACAAGAAAGCGAAGAAACAAAAGGAAAAGATATTGGAAGATATGGAAGATTAAGGCTAAATTATTTAAAAGAGAATAATAAAGTTTTATATCAAGAATTATTATTAGATAATAAACTACACGAGCATCTAGTTAAAACAGATGAAGAAACAAAACAAAAAATAAATGACCTAGTAAATAAGTTAGCAAAACAAGAAAATATTGATGAAAATTTAAAAGCAATTAATCAATTAGAGTGGGTACAAAAAATGAATAATATTCGTAATCGTGTAGAAGAAATTATATTAAATGAAACGATATATTGTTAAAGAAATTTTGATAGGAGTGTATAGCTTTATGTATAGCCTTTTGTAAAGCCACAAGTATAGCCACTGCAAGAATATATGAAAAGTTTAATGTATAGCCATATTTATTATCTATAAGTGTAGCGAGCATAGGCTTTGGGTAGCCACAAAACCGACAAACTTCGTTTGAAAGGGGACTAATGTCCCCTATAACCCCTATCAAAAATGAAACAAAAAATTTAAGAAAAGGATGTGAAAACTTATGAGAAATAGAACAGTAGAAATAAATGTTAGAGTAAACGAAACCGAAAAAAAGAAATTGCAAAGGAACGCTAAAAAGAGTGGATTAAGTTTATCAGCTTATTTAAGAAAGACAGGATTAAATCAAGAAATTTATGAGATACCTGATAGAAAACTTCAAGATATTTATACTTTGATATGCCAAATAAAAGATAATCTCTATAAAATAGATTTAGACAGAATTGATAATGGTATGGAACAGGTAAAAGAAAAATTTTTAGAAGTATTTAATCCGTGCAAAGATGGTGGTAATAATGGCAACAACTAAAATATGGGCAATAAAAGATAGTTTATCACGAGTAGTAAATTATGCTGAAAATCCAGAAAAAACAATTTTTTCTGATTTAAAACAAGTATTGAAATATGCTGAAAACGATGAGAAAACCATTGATAAAGATGAAAAAATGATGTATGTAACAGGAGTAAATTGTAATAGAAAAAGAGCATATCAAGAAATGTCAGCAGTACAAAAAAGATTTGATAAAACAACAGGTAATATTGCCTATCATGCATATCAAAGTTTTAAAACAGGTGAAGTATCTCCTGAAATTGCACACGAAATTGGAGTTAAACTTGCAAAAGAAATGTGGTCAGAATATCAAGTATTAGTTGCAACACATTTTAATACTGGCACATATCATAACCATTTTGTGATAAATTCTGTTAATATGTTTACAGGAAAGAAATTTGATTGTAATAAAGGTGCATATTATCATTTTAGAGAATTGTCAGATAAACTATGTGCTGAATATGGATTAACAGTTATTGAAAAGCCAAAAGGAAAAACTCCAAGAAGTATTTATTTTGCTGAAAAACGAGGAGAGCCAACTAAATATAATATAATGAGAGCAACTATAGATCAAGCAATGGATATGTGTATAAATTTTGCTCAATTCAAAAAGATAATGCTAAACAAAGGTTATATAATAAATGATGATTATAATAGAAAGTATGCTACTATTCGCTCTATAAATGATAAAAAAGCAGTAAGATTAAAAACACTAGGAGATGAATATACACCTGAAAATATTACAGAAAGAGTAGAAAGTAACCCTTATTGGAAACAAGATTTATATATGGACTTTATGCATCCAAAGAAAAAGAGTAAAAAGCATAAAGTATATAATTACTATGGAAGTTTCAAAAACATTAAAAAACTTACTGGTATAGATGTATTATTCTTAATACTTTATCATTTACTAGGATTACTTCCTAAAAAGCAGAATAACTACAAACCACTATCTCCTGAAATGCAAAGAGAAGTTAGAAAGATGGAAAGATATTCAAAACAAACAAGACTTATAGTAACAGAAAACTTAAAAACTATTGAAGATGTTAATAATTATATTTTGCAAACTAAAAGCAATATTCAAGAGATTACTAATCTAAGACAAAAATACAGAAATAAGCTAAGAAATTGTAAAGATGATGAACTTATATTAGAATATAAGAAAAAACAAAATGAATGTACTTCTGCTTTAAATCAATATAGAGATAAATTAAAAACAGCAAGTGGTATTTTAGAAGATGTACCAAAAATAAAAGAAGTAATAAAAATTGAGCAACAAATGAAAAGAACACAAGAAGAAGTGACTAAAACAAAGAAAAAAGATAAATATGCAAGATAAGAAAATAAAGGCTATTATGACAAATAAAACATAATAGCTTTTTATTTTATAATATAGCAAAAATTACTATAATTGAGTTTACATCTATTGAAAATTTTTCGTATTTATGTTTAAATATAAAATGTAAAAGTGAAAATAAGAGGTTTTATTTATGAAACAAATGACCAAAAAAGAATTAATTGAGTATTTTATAGAACAACTAGGCAATAATGAAGTTTTAGGGCAAGTAATGTCAATAGAATCAATTAGAGAAAAATTAAATAATGTAATTAAAGATGTTACTTATCATGATGAACCAGGAAACTTTGCTGGTGGATGGGTAATAGATGAAAAAGGAACAGGAACTGTTAACTTTGATATAAGAAAAATATCATTACGAGAAGAAAAGCAAATTATTGTACATGAATTATTGCATGCTCTTTCTACAAGTTCAAAAACACAAAAAGTTGGAAAATATTACACTGATAAATTGGAAAAGTGTGGAATCCACTTTTTGAAAAGAAGTTATAGAAATGATAATTATAAAATTGCATATGATAAGAGTAACAATATAGCAATTAATGAAGGAATGACGGACACATTAGCAGAAATGATTACTGGAGTAAATCATGATGGCTATAATACGGAAAAAGATATTTATAAAATAATTGCAACTATTGTTGGTGAAGATACAATGTTAAGAGAATATTTCTCTGAAAGTATATCAGATGAAAACTCTATTTTTCAAAGGGGACTTGTAGAAAAATATGGAGATATATTAGGTGAAGATATTAATACTGATTTAATAAAGGTATTATATTTATCCGATCATTTGCTAAATTTGAATAGAAATGATGTTATACATGGGCTTAATGAAAAAGGAAAAGCAATTCAGGAAAAAACTAGAGATGAGATAGGTAATACATTAGGAAATATGATTGAAAGGATTATTGATAATGAGCAAGATTTCACTAAAAAATTTGAGATATTAGCTAAATTTAAAAATGCTGAATATATTATTTCATTTGATATAATACGCAGAATATCTAAAAAAATACAAAATGAATTGATAAATAGTAACGACATTGACTATACTAAAAAATTGGAAATGATTAGAATATTAACATCACATTTTGAAAAAGATAGTATTGAAGAAATAATTTTTAATATACCAGAAGCAAAACAATTAACACCA
>UMAJ01035862.1_pt1 | contig 13904 bp, 19 predicted proteins | sample 1963671 | NCBI WGS metagenome assembly UMAJ01 (sample SAMEA4835912, study PRJEB28245) | human gut metagenome | biome: gut microbiome; material: fecal sample | place: Denmark | collected 2008 | reverse complement strand
GATGAGCTTAATAACATATTAAAATAAATAATCTTAAATCATGATACCAGCATTATTGTTGGTATCTTTTTTATATATTCGATTAACTAATTGACATATAGTAATTTATAAAACATCATTTAATATAATTTAATTATGAAAAAATCCTATAAGAATAATCCACTTTTTTAGTGAATACCTTATAGGATCTAATTTATTATGTAAAACTTTATTTTTTATTTTTCATGTTGATCTAATACTTTAAATAGGTACTTTGCAACATTATGAGGTCCTTCATGCTCAAGGCCAGGAACGGCAAGCCTTGTATGAATTTCACCTACAGGCTTATGTGTTTTAAATAAGCATGTAAAATACTCATCAAGTAATGGATTACACAATTCTTGATTTTGAGTAGGTCCAAATGGATTAGCAAAATAGCTTGTAACAAGTCCTTTTTCACTTGTAGTACCCTTAGCAACACGAGCACCAGCCTTAAAGCAATTAATAGCATCTTCTACATTATCAAATAAATGAACAACCTCTTTGTCAGTATTATAATTATTAGCATAGAATACCATATCAACCTCATAACCCTTCATTATTTGAGGATACGTTGATACCGGAAGTACAATTCTAGAATTAACCTTATCTGGGTTTAAGAAAATAGCACGATCCATTTCCTTATAAGCATATCCATTTTCAAGGTCATCTAATCTAACGAATGCACCAGTTTCTGTTCCATAGGCCATAACCTTACCATTTTCAATTTTAAAGGTTCCCATATCATCAAAAACAGTTTGCATCGAAACGATATTTTTTCCAGCAACCATTCTTAAAGCCTCAAGTGATTCAGATTTTCCAGCACCACTATCACCAATTAGAACTACTGTCTTCTTCTTACCATTTTTTAAGGTAATATTTTGACAAGCACCATGAATTGGTAGGAAGCCATGCTTTATTTGCTTAACATTATGAAGTGTTAGAAGCATCTTTTTCATATAGCCAAAATAATCTATTTCTTCCCCATATGGTGCAAGACCAATATAAATATCATTCTCCTTATCATAATAATAACGAGATTTACCTTCAATAGGTGCACCAAAAATATAAATTAACTCAGGCTTTTTACCACTTATTTCATCCATATGAACAAATTCAAATAAATTAGATAAAGCAATACCATGGCTCATATAATCACGATGAAAATAAACATAAGCTAAAGATGCACCAACATGAGCAGGATAACAATACCAATCATTCACATCAAAATTAAGTGAAGCTAGCTCGTTAACATCTGTTTCATAATAAGTACCTGTTCTAGTATTTCTTCTACTATAGCTAATGAATGTTGGCTTAATTAGCACTGAATCAATAAAAGGAAGACCTGCTAAATTTTGATATAGTGGATAATTTTTAGTCCATGTATTATCGCAAATTGATAACGATGCATTAATACCTGCCGCTAACTGACGATAAATATGAAAATTAGTTCCTTGAACCTTTTGAGAAATAGAGCGATATACCTTTAAAATTAGAGCATTAAACTCCTCATTAGCTTCAATAAAGCTTAATGATTCAAGGCTATTTCTATTAGCCTCACTACGCATTAGGCCATAGCGTTCAAGATGACGCCAATAATCATAAAAGTTTTCAACTAAAACATATAAATTTTCATGTTGAAGTAAAATCTTTTTATAGGCATCTGACATTTCCATTACTTCCTTAATTGAAAAAGAAAGTAAAAATTTAAACATATTGATATATGATTTAACCGGATTTCTTACAATTTTAATAAGACTAATTAAGGTTTCATTCTTAGTACGATTAAGATGCTTTAAATAGCCCTCCCAAACACGGGCAAAGGCATCACTTGATAAAACCTCACTTTCAGTTTTACAATAAGACTCACTAAAATTAATAATAATTGATTTATCATTTAAAATATATTTTTCTTCCATAATATCCTCCTAGAATAAACCTTTAATTTCACCATTTATAACATCCATCTTTAAAGCTGCTGGTTCCTTAGGAAGTCCTGGCATACGCATAATATCGCCTGATGAAGCAACGATAAATCCGGCCCCAATTGATGGCGTTACACTATTAATTGTAATCTTAAAATCAGAAGGTCTACCAAGTAACTTAGCATTATCTGATAAAGAATATTGCGTTTTAGCCATACAAATTAAAGCATCTCCATAGCCAAGCTTTGTAAGACGAGCCATTTGATTTTTGGCGTCAGTCGAAAATTCAACTCCAGAAGCTCCATACATTTCCTTACAAATAGTTGTAATCTTCTTTTTTAATGTATCTTCTTTAGCATATAGATATTTAAAATTATTAGGCTTAGTATCAATTTCCTTAATAACCTTTGATGCCAAATCTAAAGCCCCTTCGCCACCAAGTCGCCAAACATCAGATAAACTAATTGGATGATCATTTTTCAAAGCCCAATCCTCTAAGGCATTAATTTCAGCTTCCGTATCAGATGTAAAGCGATTGATTGCCACTACATAAGGAAGACCAAATTTTTTAATGTTTTCAATATGACGTTCAAGATTTTGGGTTCCCTTAATTAGGGCATCAACATTTTCTATTTTAAGATCATCGTATAAAACCCCACCATGAAGCTTTAAAGCTCTTATTGTAGCTACAATTACAACCGCACTTGGTTTAATATTTGCTTCACGACATTTTATATCAAAGAACTTCTCCGCACCTAAATCAGCACCAAAGCCTGCCTCCGTTACAGTATAATCAGAAAGAGACATTGCCATCTTAGTTGCGATTTGTGAATTACAGCCGTGGGCAATATTTGCAAAAGGACCACCATGAATTAGGCAAGGAGTTCCTTCAAGAGTTTGAACAAGATTAGGACGAATAGCATCCTTCAAAATCATCATTAACGCACCAGTAATTCCTAAATCCTTAATGGTTACAGGTTCTCTATCATACGTATATGCAACAACCGTTCTATCTAGGCGACATCTTAAGTCCTCCATATCGCTTGCAAGACAAATAATAGCCATAATCTCGGATGCAACAACGATATCAAAATGCTCCTCACGAGGAACACCATTAGTAGGACCACCTAGGCCAATAACACCACTTCTTAAAGCTCTATCATTCATATCAAGAACACGATGCCATATAATTCTTGTTGGATCAATTCCAAGCTCATTTCCTTGATAAATATGATTATCTATAATAGCAGATACTGTATTATTAGCCATTTCAATTGCGTGGAAATCACCCGTAAAATGAAGATTAATATCCTCCATAGGAACCACCTGTGCGTATCCACCACCTGTAGCTCCACCCTTAACACCCAAAACCGGTCCAAAGCTTGGTTCTCTTAAAGCAATCATTGCTTTATGTCCTAATCTATTAAGTGCATCAGCAAGACCAATTGTTGTCGTTGACTTTCCTTCTCCTGCCTTGGTAGGATTAATCGCTGTAACAAGAATTAGCTTAGCATTTTTATTACCTCTAAAATTTTCATCTACCTTAGCCTTATAATTTCCATAGCATTCAAGCACCTCTTCGTTAATTCCTGCTGTTGCAGCAATTTCCTTTATCGGTTTCATTTTATGTGCTTGAGCAATTTCTAAATCAGTCATCTTCATTACACCCCTCATTCAAAAAAATAAAGCAGCAACAAAAAGTTACTGCCTCTTAACTAGTAGCGTAGATAGTGCATAAAAAGTTACATTTAACATAATTAAACACCATCCTTTTCTTTCTTGTAGTACCAAATTTACGGTTTGGCGTAGAAACTCACTTACCAATTAAAGCAATTATACAAGATAACCAATAATATGGTAGCACAATTTTCTTCTACAAACAATATAAAAATGATTTTTTTATTTTTTTCACTTAGATTTCACATTCATCCATTGTTTCTTTTATGATATGAACAGCCCTATAAACTTCATCAAGAGTAATTGATGAAAGAGTTACTCTTATTCCTGCACCAATTGGTAAAATATAAAGATTCTTCTTTTTTAGAAGCTCAAATAGTTTTTGAGGATTCTTACAAGGGATTGTTACAAAGAAGCCACAATCATAAGGATAATGCTTAAGACCTACTAAGGAAGCTTCCTTAATAAAAGCATTAGCTCTATCAATTAAAAGCTTACGAGCATATTCAAGCTCACTTGCGAAGGACTCACTATGTTCAGTTAAAACCTTCGTAATAATATTTTGTCCTAAAGTAGATGTCCCACTCCACATGCCTCTAGCACTAAAATCATTTGCCTGCTTAAAATCAGAAATAGCCGTCAATGACCTACTTAATCCTATTTGAGCCCCAATACGAAGACCATATAAGCCTAAGGTTTTTGATCCTGAAAATGCTAAAATAGTCATAACATTTTCATTAAAGTTTTTAAATAACATAATATTTTTTCTTGAAGCATCAAAGCCACGCTTATCATAATCAATATATGCCATATCATAAAGTAAAATAACTGGAGTTCCATCTCTTGATACCGAATTTAAAATATCTATAACACTAATCCATTCAACATAGCTCATTGAATAGCCAGTTGGATTTTGACATGGGTCATTAATTACAATTAAAACTCGTCCTTGCTCATGCTTTAAAAGCTGAACCTTGTATTCAAAATCACGCAAATTAAAGCCACCATTTTCATCAAATAGTTCGTATGTTTCATAACCTAAATGAGCCTCATTTGCCATTTGAATATAATTAGTCCACATAAGGGAAGGAAGTAATACCTTTTGTCCACAATCAAGATAATTACTAAAAGTATTACAAATAGCACCGCTTCCACCAGGAGTTGCAATACAACCTAAATGCATACTTTCCTTAATCTCTTTAAGATGCTCCTTAAATATCCACTTATACAAAGCCTCATGATATTTAGGATCTCCTGCAGTTGAACCATAAGAATACTTCTCAGAAGCTGATAATTCTAAAGATACAGCCTCAACTGATTTAAATGTTAAAAACTTACCATTTTCATCATAAAGCATACCAATTGTAGAATCAATAACATTAGGATTTAACGCTTTGGCTTCACGTGCTTCCTTGCCAATTTGTAAAGCATTTCCTTTCGATTCCTTTTTTTTAGCATAATCAGATAATATAGACATTTATAACCACCACTTTCTTATACTATTGTAGCATTATATATCTTTTTTTTAAAGTTAAAATATTGATAAAATTATATGTACCAAATAGGACATAACCAACAACATTTATTAATTAGCTTAAGCGTATCATTCATACATAATACAATTCCCTCATGAGTAATGCCATATTTATCTAGTATAACAAAGTTTTTATCCAACTGATTAAGACTAATTTCTTTTTTTATTTCAATAGATAAAAGATCTGAGGCTTCTGTATAAACTAAATAAGCTTCATGTTGTTCTTTGTCACGATAATAATAAAAATAAAGATTAGAATCATAACCATGATTTTAAAATAGCAATATTTAATAATAGCAAATAATACAATTTACATGTAGTTTTTTAGCAAAATAACAACATCGCATATCATATAAAAAAATAAAACAGGACTTTTTTTTATAATTTAAACTGTTTAATTGATTATTTATCAAATAATTTAATATTTTATATACTATATTTTGTTGCCTTACCATTGCCAGACACCTTTACATATCCTTTACTTTGTAATAATTTAAGTAAACGTAATGTTTTATCCTTTGTATAACCACATGACTTAGCTATATCACTACTTGAAGCATGTATACAATTACTTAAATAATTTATAATTTGTTCTTCATCAACTGAGACATTTAATTTTAAATCAACTAATTGATTCATATTTTGTACCTTTCTAATATTTTAGATAAATGTCGTAAGTTGTGTATATATATTGACAAGTATAAATAAGGAAGTGAGGGACAAGCCCTCACTTCCTTATTTACAACTATATACACCGGACGGCAAGCCGTCCACAACGTAAATACCTAAAACATACATTTTAATTTAATTTTTTGTGCATATCTACACTAATTTATTTTTAATTTTCATCTTTGTCAAACAAAGAACCTAAGAACAAGAATAAAGCGTCTAACAAAACATACAAAAATATTGTAAGTTGTGCAACAATAATACACGTTAATATTATTAAACCCATTATAGCCACCTCTATTCTATCAATCTATCTTTCTGAGATGAAGAATCAATACTGATCGTAGAGTTACCCTCAATTTTAACAGAATCACCCCTAGAATCAATTTTTATCTTATCATCAGATAAATTTACTTTTTCATCACTTGAAGAAGAATTAGACCTCTTAGACTCCATTTTTTGTTTAGAATCATAATCATTTACACAAGCAGATTGAAACATCTGTACCGAATTTTCACGATTAGTAATTAGATCAACAAGCTCCTTATGATTATCATATACACCTTTTACAAGCGTTATTAAAAAGCCAGTACCATATACAAAAAGTCCTACAACGATTATTAAAAGTCCATATTCCTTACAAAAAGCAGCACACCATTTAAAAACACTTTCAACACCATTCCAAAAGCCTAATATCATCATATCACCCCTTTAAAACCGAACCTTTAAATCATCAATAGTTATTACATTATCATCATTTTTCTTCTTTTCAACTTTTTTCTTTTTTATAGACTCATCAGAAACTTTTTCTTCCTTTTTAACATCTGAACGCTCATACAAGAATTTAAGCTGAGATTTTTTTATCTCATTATTTTTGTAAAAGCCATTATCTTGCACAACCATAGCACAAGTTTTTGACATACTATTAAGCTCATCTACAACACATGACCATTCGTTTGTATCGTGAACACCCCAACAGACATATAAAGGAAATGTTATTATATATTCTTTACAAAAAGCCTCATTTTCTGTTACACCTACCATATCAATTCTGTTTGTATAATCGAGAAATGTAGTTTGAAGATATCCTAAAGAATTAATAAAATCTTCAATACGTTTATAAAAATATTTCATTTTACGATATTCTGAGGACGGCTCATTTATCCAATCATTATAAGTGACATATTTTTCCTCAAATTTACCATATAAATCATATTTTTTCTTACGTTCATATTTTTTTCTATAAACGCTATCAAGCTTACATTTTTTCTTACGATAATATACCAATAAATTACCCAATACACCAATCGTTCGAGTATCTTTAATAAGAATATTATTAGTAGATAAATTTCTTTCGTTAGAACAATACCACAAATTCATCATAACCAGTATAAACATATTTTAAAGTAATATTACTTGAATAAGCGTCACCCACTAATAAAGCATTTAACACCTCAATAGCATTAGCTTTCCTTTCATAAAACTTCCTAAATACTGGATTTCTACTTTGAATTCTTACAGATTCTACAATATCTGCCTCAAGTCTTTTATCTATTTTTTTGACTAGCATTTCACATCGCTCCTTTTTTTCTATCTTGATAAAGTTTTAAATATTTTTCACGTTCTAAAATATAAATACCAAAAATTATTTTATTTTCTGCCATTTCTAAAGGCATAAAAAATATTATAGCTTTATTTTTAACATTAATTACATCAAGCATATCACATTGACCTTGAACAATTTTTTTATATAAAATTTCTAAACATTCTTTTATAAATACTCTGTAATTATACATACTCAATTCATCAATAAAAGTACGAGAAATTTTAAGTTTAACTAAACTAGCAAGCTGAACTTGCAAAGGCACACTATCGTCATTAGCTATCTCTTCTAATTTATCTTTAAAATAAAGTATTTGATATAATAAAGGTACTAAAGCATAAGACCAACTAGAAGTAAGAATACTTTCAACAATTTCAAAATTCTTATTTAAATCTTCAACAGATACATTATTTTTCATTAATCTAACCTCATAAAATAATTTAAATATAAGCCAGATTCTTTATCACAATATCTTTTCTTAACTTCTAATAGCCAACGTTCAAGATAATCAATAACATAACGATTCCATATCATATCACGTAGTATATCAGAAATTTCACAAAGCATTTTTTAAGTTTTTTCAAAGTCTTTTTTTAAATTAGAAATATCTTTAGGTATAATTCCGTCATTATAATGCATTCCGTCAATATTAGCATAACAAGGAGCTACACTAACAATCTTACCTTGCTTATACAATTCAATAAATTCTTTTTTAGAAATAGGTTCCCAAACCTTAAATTCACATTTTTTCTTAGCCATTATTTATCACCATACCTTATATCGCCACCAATAAAATTTCTTTTAGTCAATTTACAAGCTTCAAATACAGAATAACTACCAGAACAAACGTCCATAACATAATCATTTTCATTTGTTGTTGCTAAAATTAATTGTTTTTGTAATTCTAAAGGTTTTTGATGAGTATGAATCTTGTTATCAATTTTTTCATTCCAAACATCTGGTATATTATGCAAAGTCCAAGTATTTTTAGCTTTTTTAGGCTTCTTTTGAAGTATCAATAAATACTCAGATTTTCTTCTTGTACGATAACCCATACCAATTTTTTCTTTATTCCAAGTAATTAAATCAACACATTCCAATTCATTAACATTATTAAACCAAGACTTAACGCCATCAACCAAATGAAATTTATCTATCCATAAAAATAAATACCCAGACGGCATTAATACTCTAACAAATTCTTTAAAAAAAGCTTGTATTGTATTAAAATCCATTTGATCTAATGAACATCTTTCTTTACCACGAGAAATACCCTCATTTCCATACTTCATTTTATCCAAAATACCTCTATATTCTGGATCAAAAAAAATTGTCTTTATACAATCTTTTCTTACATTTTTTAATAAATCAAAACCATTAATTAAATTTTTATAATTAATTTTTACATTTGAATTATCGCTTAAAACTAAATTATCCATATATTATTACCTCTTTAGCATTAAATCTATTTTTACCATTACTATTAATACTTCTTTTTGCTAAAACTTCTTTAATCGTATATTTACTATCAGAAAATAATCGTCTTACATATTCCGTATCATTATTACTAAGTACAACGAAGCAACCTTTTTCAATTAGTTCATCACAAATATTTTTTAAATCTAATAAATCTTTTTTATTAAATCCGTCTTTAACATAAGAAGTAAATCCACAATTTTCATAATCATAAGGTGGATCAAAATAAATAACATCACCACTTCTACAATCACTAATACATTTCCTAAAATCTTCATTTCTAATTACAACATTATTACTTTTTAAATAATTACTTAAATTATAAATTTTATCTTTCATTACAATATCAACTTTAGATAATTGTTTACCTTTAGGCACATTAAAAAAGCCTTTAGAATTAACTCTATATAAGCCATTAAAACAAGTCTTATTTAAATAGATAATTCTTGAAGCTTTTATAACATCAGAAACATCTTTATAATCATTTAATCTATCTATTTGTCTAACCTCATAAAAATAATTAGAATTAGAATAATGATTATTTTCGTGAATAGTAAGTAAGTAAGTAAGTAAGTAAGAAATTTTGGTTTTTCTTTTATCATTTTATACACATTAATAAGTTCAGAATTTAAATCATTAATTATTGTATTTTTATATTCAAGTGCAAATGCGACAGAACCACCACCAACAAAAGGTTCATAATATCTATTACAACCATTTAATTTTGGTTGAATAATAGGTATTAATTCATCTAATAATTGTCTTTTTCCACCAACCCATTTTAATACAGATTCCATTATTTATTACCACCATACAGATTATGTTCATAATATACTTTATCTCTATTCATTAAATTATCTTCTATAATTACGATAAGTCGAAGCATCTAAAGCATTAAACTTCTTTTTAGGAACATTATCAAATGCACCGAATACATCTTCATCATGAAGTGATTGAATAGTATCTAATGATAATTTACGTTTTTTATATTTCTCATCATAAATATCAACCAAATATCTCATTTTAACAGATACTTTTCTTAAATTACCTCTATCAGTTTCCCAACCTTTTTCTTCAATAGCTTTACGAGCAAAATTAACAGAATCAATAAGTGTTCTTCCTTTAAATCCACGATTTTGAGTAACCATTTCATAAGCCTCACAGAAACACTTCATATTATATAAACTTTCTTTTGAAAACCATTTAAAAGTAGTTTTCACTTCACCAGTTACTGAATCTTCAATCTGAATTTTACGTCCTTTTCTTTTAACATTCTCTACATACATTAAATATCTTTCATCAGCTGTTTTTTCTGTAACATATTTTGGCATTCTAACCACCATTTAACCTTTCATTTTTTAAAATTTAACTTTTGATTTTTTTTATTACCAAAACAAAAACCTTTTAAACAAACATCACATCTTTTAATTGAAAGAATCAAAACATTTATTTTTCACATCAAATAAACAACGGATAAATAAAAAAGAACATTATTTAATAACATTCTTAATTACTTTTATTATGTTTATCAAACAAGCTTTTCACCTTTTATAAGGCTAATCGTTTAAAATCACTTATTACAGCTGTATTTATTATTCTGACAAGCTTAATAAACGAATTCTTTTATCTATTTCAGATTTATAAGGGAGCTACCCCTTGTCTAGCCCAACTAGACTACTTCATCTGCTATTTTTAGAGTGCAGATTCTCTTTATTTTTCGTTGTAAAGTGTTTTTCTTTGCAACGTTAGTATTCTTAATTAAGAGGCTTCATAACTTAACAAAATGAGTAAACAAACAAACTAATGAATCATAAAAGAAAAAACTCATCTTATTGTGTGTATCGTAATTTAATTTATAAGCAAATATCTAATTTCAAGGAGATGTATAAATTTTAATTCTAAAAAGGAAAAGAATTAAAATAATCATTATGGAATCAGAAGCAAGCACCTCAATAAAAAACTTCTGAGAAGCCTTTTAATTAAGAATACTAATTATGACATAATTAACTCTAATCATCACAATTAGTCAACGTTATCAACAACGTATTAATATATGTATTTGTCAAAGAGCTTGATTATAGGACTTACATATTAATCAAACCTTTGACAAACCACCAATTCCAATATATAATAAAAGTGCGAAAGATATTATATAAATGGAATCGGTGATTGAAAATGATTCAATCATAAAGCCTATTTTTAATATTTTTAGAAAATTGGTTATTTATGATGATTCATATTTAACCATTTTTTCTATATTGTAAGTGTCAATCTTGACCCCCTACGCTATTATTATAGCATTATAGAAAGGGTTATGCAAGACCCTTTTTAATATTTTTTATCTTTTTTTGAAAGGAAGTTTTAATATGAATTATTCAAAGAAAAACATTAAATATCTTGTTAAGAAAAACGGAACAAAAAAACAATTCGAAGAACTAACTGGAATAAGCATTAACACACTTAAAAACATAATTAATAAAAAATCAACACCATCTATTGATACTTTAATTCAAATACATGATACTTTAGGAATATCAATTGATGACTTAATATTTAAAGACTTAGAAGAAATTAATAACAACAATAAGGAGAATAGTTAATATGGAAAATCAACCTAAATACTACAACCCAGAATATGACTTCGTACAAAGCCTTAATCTTGAAAGAGGAAAAGAATATTTTTTAAAAGTAAATTACGAGCAATTAGAAAGAATTGTAAAACACTTTTCAACAACAGATTATGAATCAGAAGAAATAGATTATTCATTAGATTTTAATACTTCTTGGCAAGACTTCGTACATATTGTAAATAAATATAAAAGATTCAATGCTACACACTCTAACAAAAATACTTGGTTAGAAAATTTAAGAACTACTTATTTTCTTTTTAGAGGAATACCAGATTCAAAAAGAAATCAAGCAACTATATATTTTCAATTAAAGCTGCCTAATATCAACTCTTTAGATCTAGAAAAGAATTATGGAATATTAGATACTTCTATTGAATATCAAGATAAAGCTTTAATTATTGAATATTCTCATATTTCAAGATTCAGAAATCTTAAAACTTTTATCAATCAAAAACAAGAACAATTACAATATTACATTGATAATTATCAATCAGACAATTACAACATCAATAAAATATCTGGTGCAATATGGATTGATAGATTAACCATACAACAAGCAGATACACTTACAAAAATGAAAGAATTATTTAATTTATCATAAATATTGATTTTCAAATAAATCAGATTTATAAATTAATTCTTTGCTTCTACCCACAACACGATATACCATAAAATTCATTGTATAAATAAATTTTTTATCAGAACCATATTTTTCAAATAATTTATTTTCAAAAAGTCTTTGTTCAGAATATATTAATAAATTATTTTTCGAATAATCAGATAACATATAAGGCAATTTAAATTTTATTTCATCTTATGTATAATACCTTACATTTAATCTTTCACTACCCACAACATCATATTTTCTAGTAAGTATTGTAGTTTCATAAGCAAAAACATACAAATACTCAACTTTATCATTATTTACAAAATTAATACCATTATTTTTCATTTTAAGCACCTCACAACACATTTTTATTTATTAATTACTCAATCTACTACTTCTAACTTAAAAGCTTATCCAAAGCTAATATTTAACGGATTGACCGGACATAACCATTATTCAACAATAACTATACATAACAAAACATAAGCATAAATATAATTCATTACAAACTAGAAAAGATTTAAAAGATTTTTTCTAGTTTTTTTATAAAGTCATACGTAAGATATATGTATGAGTATAATATTTTTTTGAAATATATTAATATAAAGGAGATTTTAATTATGAATGAAAATATTTCAACTAAAGACTTACTAAATTTAATTTTAGGAAATCAAGAAACACCAACAATTGAAGAAAATAAAGAAATGGATCTAAATGAAGCAATTTCTTATTTTCTAAATCATCAAATTCAAAATTCTGAAGAAACAATAAAATATTATACAATTGAATTAAATTGTTTAAAGCCATATTTCAAAATGTACAATATAAAATCAACTAAAGACCTTAATAATGAATTTGCTAACAATCTAATCAGAATTAAAAAGAATGAAGGTATTAAAAATATTACTATTAATAAATTAATAAGTGCTCTAAAAATTATGCTTAATTTTCTAGTAAAAGAAAATTTAATCACAAAAAGTCATATTACCATACCAAACATAAAGTTTAAGCAAACAAAGCTTGTAATACCAACTCAAGATGAACTTATTAAATTTAAAAATTATATTGATACTAAAGCTTCATTAGAATATCAAGTAATTTTTTACATTTTAATTGATACAGGACTTAGACGAAGTTCATTAGCTAATCTTTTAATTTCAGATATTAATCTTGATGAACAATCAATAATACCCTCACATACTAAAGAACATAACGAAATCAAAGTTTACTTTGGTAATAAAACTAAATATCTTATTTCTACTTTTATTGAATCAAAGAAAAAATTAAAATCAAAATATTTATTTCCCAGTAAAAATCCACAAAAGCCTATAAAGCCAACTTCAATTACTCTAAATTTTATAACAATTAAAAATAAACTAGGAATAACCTCAATATCACCACATAGATTAAGACACTATTTTGGAACTAATTTAATAAGACAAAACGTCAATCCCGAAATAGTCAGAAAATTATTAGGACATTCTTCACTTCAAATGACACAAAGATATATTGACCTTAATGATAAAGACTTAAAAACAATTTCTATCAATTATTCAATAGCAGATAATATTAATAATAACTAAATTAGATTTTAATCTAGTTTCATTTTATAATCTTAAAAAGCAAAAAACGCTTAGCTAAAACAATGATTAATGTTTTAGCTAAGCCATTTTTTAAATATAATATAATCAATAAAAATTAAGCTCATTCTAATAAATACTAGAATTATATTCTTGTTCACGATAAATAACATCCCATTCATCAA
>UMAJ01082116.1_pt1 | contig 13985 bp, 14 predicted proteins | sample 1963671 | NCBI WGS metagenome assembly UMAJ01 (sample SAMEA4835912, study PRJEB28245) | human gut metagenome | biome: gut microbiome; material: fecal sample | place: Denmark | collected 2008 | reverse complement strand
CAGTCTTTGGAAAGGAACATTAAAGAGCCTACGGTAACGGAGCTTCTCTGCGGCATAAGGGAAACATATTTAAAGAAAACAACTGATTATGCCGTTGACCCCATGCAGCAGCTTTACGCTCTGCACGGCAGCGCCGTCCACACCATTAACGAAGGTCATACGGAAGGCAATATTTTAAGCGAAGAACGCCTTGCTGATGAGGTGACAAGCGGCAAATTTGACCTGTACGGCCAGATTATAGACCTGAGCGATAAAACGCTTGGCGATTACAAAGTTACAAGTTCCTATAAACTTATGCGTGCTTTGGGCTACTACAAAGTGGATGTGCCAACAGGCGAAGTATATAAAACAGGTTTAAAGAAAGGCCAACCCAAGACGAGGAAAGAATGGCGTACTGACGGCGTTCGCCATATCTTAGACTGGGCAATACAGGTTAACTATTACCGCATACTTTTAGAGCAGCGCGGCTTTAAAGTTGAAAGCATGAAAATACAGGCATTTTGCCGTGATTTCAGTTTGCGTATAGCAGAAGAAAGAAATATCAGGAGGCAGGTATATATTATTAATATTAACAAAATATCCGACCGCTGGATTAAGCTGTACATGGAAACCAAAGCAAAACGGTTAAAGGAAGCTCTCGAAAAAGGCTACTTACCGCAGCTTTGCACGCCTAAAGAACGCTGGAATGACAGGAAGTGCAAAGACTACTGCGCAGTTGCCGGTAACTGCCCTTACGGGAGACTGGTAAAAGCGGGTATGAAGCAGGCAGCGTAAAAAGCTGCCTGCTATTTTTATGCCTGAAAGGAGAAAGCATTATGAGTTTATTTGATAACGCACAGAGATTTCAAACGCTGGGGATAACAACCGAAACTATCAATAACGGCAAATTTCAAAGAGAAATTTACGAAGCAATGCGCCGATTTAAATCGCTTGACTGGGGCGATGTATCGGAGGCTGATACCGAAAGCAATAACGAAGCTGTTAAAACTTTTGGTATGGTTTTAGGGGCATATAATACCTCAAAGGGCAAAATATGGATTATTGCTGAAAGTAGTACCGGCAATGAATATGACAGGCTGACAGTTTTATTTCCAAATGAATATTGATGTCCACATGTCCTGCGGAAAAAAGGTGTAAAAAAGCCTGAAAGCAATGGCTAACACACCATTTTACTGCTGGACATCCGGACATTGGACATAAAATCATAAGGAGTTGCATACAATGGAAAACACCAATATTGCTAAAAAATTACTCGCCGTTATGGCTGAATGTGCTTATGTGGCCAAAAACGGATTGAACAGCTTTCACAAGTATAAATATGCTACGGCAGAAGATGTACTGCAAAAGGTTAATGAAGCGCTGACAAAAAATAAAATTGCCAGCATAGCCGTGCCGGAACTGATAGAATTTAAAGACGTTACCAATCTTAAGGGGAATACCGAGCATCTGGCAACGGTAAGGGTCGAGATAAGCCTTATCGACAGCGACAGCGGGGAAGAAGTAAAAATTTATGGTATAGGCAGCGGTCAGGACGCAGGCGATAAAGCCGTTATGAAAGCACAGACAGCAGCAACGAAGTATGCCTATATGCTCAGCTTCTGCATTGCCACCGGTGATGACCCCGAAGCAGACAGCAAGACTGACGAGAATAACTATGCTGAACCGCAGAGTGCACAAGCAAAACAAAAGCCTGCTGCTAATAAAGCAAAGGTAAAATCGAAACCTGCACCGGCAGGAAATGAAATAACATGCGCAGGCTGCGGAGAAGTTATTACAAGCGATAGGGTAATTGAATATTCTATTGCCAAATTTGGGCATCCGCTTTGCATGGATTGCCAGAAGCAGACAAATAAAGCAGCGTAGCTTTATGATGTTATGTATGAAGATTAATACTAAATAAGTGTAAAATTTCAGTTTTACACTTATTTTTTTATAACTTAATCTATTTGTAAAGTTCTAAACCCACAAGGTAGATATGGATTATAGTAAAAAGTGAGATAATTTATATAAACTTAATATTGCGTTTAAGAGGGTGATGTATTGTTTGCTATCCAATATAAACAAATTGGGGCGCGTATAGTTTATTACAGAAAACTAAAAGGTATAACGCAAGAAAAATTAGCAGAAAATGTTGGAATTTCACCACAATATTTATCACGAATTGAAAATGGAAGCTATCCAAAAAGTGTTTCTTTATCTACTTTGATAAGAATAGCGCATAAGTTGGATGTGCCTATAAGTAAATTAGTGGAAGATATTTAAATTAATCAATGTGCGTGTTTTCAATTATAGTAGTGATTACTACGAAATAATAAAATTAGTAGGAGGAATAATAATGGCTAAAAATTGTATTTTTTGCGGAGAAAATCTTAGTGATGAAGCTCTTTTTTGTTCAAAGTGTGGCAAAAAGCAAGTATCTGAAGTTGTAAATCCTGTAGTAAATAAATGCCCTAAATGTGGTGCAGAATTGAGTGTGAATTCGATATTTTGTTCTAAATGTGGAGAACAAATTATTTTAATAGACAACAAACCTAAAGATTTGAAAGAGAGTATAAGTTATATTTTGGATCCAAATATTCAAAATAAAGAAAAAGTTTTAAATTGGGATTTTTTAAAAAATCAATTTTTGACTTTTGAAGGAAGAATAAATAGACAGGATTATATATTTAAAAATCTTTTTATTATTTTTATAACTTTCATAACTTTATTAGTTGTAGAAGAATATGTTAATGAATATTATATGGATACACTTGATTATATAATATGCTTATTTGCATTTATAATATTGATTGGTTCAACCGTTGTAAATTTATCTTTAACTGTTAGACGTTTACATGATTTAAATCATAGCGGTTGGTTATCACTTTTATTTGCAATACCAATAGTAAATGGGTTATTAGCAATTTATCTCTTTTGCTTTAAAGGAACAACAGGAACAAATAAATATGGTGAAGATTTATTAAAATAATTATTAAAAAAGGAGAATAACGATGAAATTAAAAAAAATAATTATTACAATGATTGCCTTACTATCTATAGTTTTTGTTGGTTGTGGAAATGATAAAACACCAACGGAAGAGATTTATGAAATGTACATGTATCCTAAAACGGAATTGGGAAAAATAGGAAAATATATTAAAGAAACAAATGATCCTCAAAATAGTAAAATAGTTGATCACTTAAATGAGATGATTGAGCAGAATGATTCTAATATAAAACTATTGTTAGATGATAAATTAAAAATAGAAGAGATAAAAAATTCTCAGCAAAAAAGTCTATTAAAAAATTTTTCTAATGCAACTGTTGAATATTTACAATATAACAACAGAGAATTATATGCATTAAGAAACGGATTTAAAAAAGATAAAAAGTATACTATTGATGATAGAGTGTTTATGAGTGATCTTTTGCTCATGGCTTCAGAACATGGATTGGAGCCAGAATTAGATAATAGAATAAGGCAAATTTATGATATATTAAAAACTTTTGAAAATAAGGAACCAGAAAATGAAACGGTAAATGAAATTAAGAAAATAAGAAATAATGGTGGCAATACTTCTTATAGATTATTTAACCCAGGCAAATATTTGAATAATGACCAAGAATTACCAATGGTTATGACTAGGCAAGGAGTTAGTTGGTATGTGGATTGTAGGTCAGCTGAAATAATAGAAAAAAATGGAAATGCAACTACCGTTAGATTTGATTTGCTTATAGTGAATGATGATGGAATGGATCGTCAGACTAATGAACTAAGGCTATGGACAGGTAAAGGAGTTGCTGTAGAATCTAATGCTAGTGGAAGTTGGCAGTCAATTAATGAAATGACTGCAACTAGGGCACAATATAATGCGGGTTTAATTCTTATTGATTACTTAGGATTAAATTAATATTTTCCGTTACACCTTATTTTCAAAATCAAATGTAAAAGATAATAAAATAACGCAATTTATCAGACAATTAATTTGTTTGATAAATTGCGTAAAGTCGCTTATAGAGCAGGGGTTGTACATTACACAAAAATAATTTTGTGAAAGTAAAAATAGCAGAAATCTAGCGTTTAAAAGGATTTATGCAAAAATAGTTATTAGAATTATCTGGGGTATCCCGCCTGAGAATATCTGATATAGAACGCGGCAAAGGACCATATAACATTGAATCTTTGATGTTGATATGCAAAGCTTTAGAAATAGATATGCAGATATTGTTTAAGGATGATTAAAGGAGGAGCAGAAAATGGCTGTTAAATATGCTACTGAATATATGTGTACCTATTGTGGCACAAAGCAAATCAGAGGTCAGGGCTCAGGCAGGCCTATGCCGGGTATTTGCCCAAGAAGAAAAAACGGGCAGCCTCATAGATGGGTTGTGAACAGAAAGCATCAATATACAAGTTTATATAGTTAATAAAAGATATACTGCAATTTTGTAGAATATTCTTTGTCGTTAAATTTAAATATAAATATCTTAAAACTTGTACCTTGTTTACAATATCTATTTAGAATAAATATAATGAAATAGATATTGAAAATAAAATATAAATTTAGGAGGTTTTAGTATGGGATTTTTTTCAGAATTAGCAGGTATGGCTGGTAAGGCAGTTGTAAATACTGCCAATGAGGCAAGAGAGGCGCAGGAAAGAGGACGAATGATGGGCGACTCAGAATTATTAAGATATTTTAAAAATTCAACTGGTGCTAAAAAAATTGGATATGCAAAAGCTATGGAGGAACGTTGGAGCAATTCGGAAATACAAGAATTTCGTAGACAGGGATTAATTTAAGACTTTAATTAGGAGAAACTATGGGCTATCGAGATAAGTATTTTGCCGAAAATGCTTCTAATCATGGGTGGTATATTTGTGTACGCTGTGGTCGAAGTTTTAGAAAAGGTGATATAGATATAGATCATATAATTCCACAAAGTTATGGAGGAAGTGATGATCTGAGTAATTTACAATGTATGTGTAAAAGTTGTAATAGATCTAAAAAAGATAGTTTAGCTGATACAATACCAGATTACATCAAAAATAATACAGAAAGATGTAAAAAAGGAATATTGAATTGGTTAGAAGGATAAGCTATATGTACCTCTTTTCTAAATAAAATTAATGGATGTGAGTATTATGTATAATTACACTTTTGGAAGCAAAAAAACTCTGATAATTATATTTTCTTGTTTTTTGATTTTTTTATTGCTTGGTTGCGGAAATGATGAAAGCGTAAATCAAAAAATAAAGACAGAATATAAAGAACCAGCATATGCTTGCACGATAGATATGAATACAAGAAGTGGTTTTCCTTTGGATCCAATTTTAATAGAAAAGGTATTAAAGGATGATGGGAAAAAACAATTTAAAAAATATAAGAGGTTTAAACCGACTGTTTTTTTAAACAACAATACGAATTATCCAGAAGTCTATTCAAAAAGAGAATACAGTGATAAATATGGTGATGTATATGCTAAAGGATTTGTTTCAATCCCTACTATAAAATTAGAAGATGAATTTCAAAAAAATGGGATTAAACATTATGGCGTTAGTTGTGATATTATTTTAGTATCAGAAACGGCATCTAGAAAAGAGAAAGTGGTACAAAGTGTAAACTATACAATGCTTATACAGAGGACTATAGAAGGTAAAATTTTAGTATATGAAGCATTAGGAGAGTTTAGAAATTTTTCTCCGGAAGATACTACCTTTTATAAAAAAGCAGATGATGTTATGATGAAAATGGGAGAAATTTGTGCTGATGTTTTAGAAAGTTAGATGCTTACACCTTATCTACACCTTATTTTGCAAAATCAAATGTAAACGATAACAAAATTACGCAATTTATCAGACAATTAATTGTTTGATAAATTGCGTAAAACCGCTTGTAGAGCGGGGCTTGGGCATCATGTCAAAATGAAGTTAAGAAAATAAAAATGGCAGAAATCGAACTCCTAAGCGGTAGGTCGGCAGTTCGAATCTGCCCGGGATCACCAAGTAAATATGCGCACTTGCAAGTAATTGTAAGTGCGTTTTTTAATGCTTTTGGAGCAGCAAGACCAAATTCAAGACCAAATTTGAAGATAAAGAAAAATCCGTCAGAGCGTTTTTCATGACTAAATACTCAGACAAATTTAAAATCAAAGTAGTACAAATGGTGCACAAAGGTAATAACGTAGAATCTGTAATAAGAATGTTAAATATTCCATTACATTCTACTCTATATGCTTGGCTTGTCAACTACAACCATGGAAGCATTAACCAGATCTTTCATAAAAAATCGTTCATATTCTCTGAATTTTAAACAAAAAGTCCTTGAACTCCGTTGGCAGCATGGGTTATCATTAAAAGAAAAACGGCTGCCCTTTTCTCTATTCCTAATCTTTCCTCTATCTATCAATGGAAAAAGCAATACCTTGCCCACGGCAAATCAGGGCTGATGCCTAAAAAGAAAGACAGGCCGTCAATGAAATATAAACCTAAAAAAAGTAAACAAAAAACTGAACATAATTACCTCGAACAGTTGAAAACCGAAACGCTTTCCTCAAAATGGAAAATGATTTCTTAAAAAAGTACAACGCCTTGATTCAGCAGAAAGAGGAAAAAACGTAAAAGACAGTGCTAATAATCTCTGAATTAAGGTTAGAATATCCTCTGAAAAAGCTATTGGGCTATACAGGCATGCCTAAAAGCGTTTACTATGCCGCCATAAAAAGCATAAACGAAGGCGACAAATATGGTGCTCTGAAAGAAGGATAAAGCGTATCTGTACAGATAATAAAGGTAGGCACGGATACAGGCGCGTAACCTTAAAACGTAATAAAGTAAACCATAATGTAGTAATGAAGTTGATGAAACGGACAGGCTTAATCTGTAAAATAAGGTTGAAAAAAATATAAATCGTATAAAGGAGAACATGGCAAAACAGCGTCTAATGTTCTGCAAAGGGATTTTAAAGTAGATAAGCCAAATAAGAAATGGTCAACAGATATAACAGAGTTTTAGCTATTCGGCAAGAAGCTGTACCTGTCGCCAATTATAGACCTTTATAACAGATAGATAATAAACTAAAAAGTATCTGAACATCCTGTATTAAAACAGTTAACGGATATGGTAAAGGAAGCAGTCACGCTTATAGGGAAAACGGACAGCTTAATACTGCATAGTGACTGGGGCTGACAATACAAGCATAAGGTATATCGAAAGATATTAAAAGAAAACGGCATAATCCAAAACATGTCAAGAAAAGGAAACTGTCTGTAGATAACGCCGTAATAAAGAATTTCTATGGGGTGCTGAAGCCGGAATTATTCTATTTTGAGAAGTTTAAATCAATAGAAGATTTTAGAGAAAAGTTAGACATTATTACAATAATCGGAGAATAAAGGCGAAGTTAAAAGGACTCAGTCCGGTAGAATACCGGACCAAGTCCTTAAGAACAGCTTAATTATTTTGTCCAACTTTTTTTGTGTATATAAAAACATCACCGTTGCTTTATTATTAAACGCTTAATGTATATCACTCTAAAAATTTGACGAATTTTAAATTATTATGTATAACTATTGTATACAAGTATATTTTTATTCAAAGGAGTCTCACAATGTCGCATATAAGTGTTTTTTGTCCTATGAATACTGTTACAATTTATGTTGCTTCCGAGCGCATTGATGATTTAGGTCAGTTTACAAAATTTATCCTTTGGGCAATTAGCAATAGGTATTCTGTAGAAGAGATTTCAAATACGGTGGCGCTTGGCAATACAGTAGTTGAAGAAGAAATTGCTTACCTTCAGCGCATTGGGTTTGTTAACAACAGTGGATCTAAATATTTAATATCAGAAACTGGGCAAAAATATCTTGATTTAATTTCTTCCATAGAAAATTTTAATAATATGCAGGCTAAAGCATATCTAAATTGTGTTACTGGAAATATCAGCAGTTTTAATAGTAAAATCAAAACTCAAATTCCTGAGAATGCAACAATTTTGCCCCAATTAATAAATAAATTTATTGTACAAAACCGAGACTATCAGCCGCTTCAAAAATTTGCTATTGCAAATTTTTCTAAATTTTTTTCACATCTACGTCCCGAATTTATCAATTCACTTTATTTTTATTTAAAGCATGAGAAAACTGAGAAAAAAATATATCAAGAATATGTTTTAACTGAAATTCCGCCGCTAACTAAACACTTTAATTCATCTGATAAAATGATTGTTAATATATCTAGAGAAATAAAAACGATCTATTTTAGTTATGAAGATATACGATTGGAAAGATATCGAATGGTAATTAGCATTTTGGAAAAACTTAAAGTATTCGATCAGTCCTTGCTATCTGATACTGCTTTAAAACTAATAGAATACGCAAAAAAAGAAAAATTAGTTAACAGTAAATCATCCCCGTTATATGTAGATGCTGCAACTGGAACATGTTTATTGGAAGTACCTGTACAGGAAGAACTCGGACAGCGCAAAATGCCTGAAATTAAACTTCCAAGCAAGTCAATCACACCTGAAGAATATGTAGAATATATGTTTTCTACCGAATCTGTAAAATACAAACAAAAGCAAGAAAAAATCGAGTCAAAACGGATAGTGCAGAAAATACCTTTTAGCCTATTTAAGGAAGTGGATACAGAAAATGAATCGTAAATTTGCATTTAGATTATGCGGCGAACTTGCAGAAACTGGTCAGAATTTGTACTATGGAGTTAATACGGGCAATCTAGTTTTAACATGTATTAACGCTGCTATTGAACTGTTAGATATGAGTGGATCAATTTATTCTTGGAACGCCGAAAAAAAACGTACTCAGATAATGAAGAAAACACTTTATGAAGCTGAAGGAAAATATGAGCATTTAAAAGAGGAAGCTAAGCGGCAAGCTGATTTTATAGTCGAGAAAGAAAGAGAAAAAAGCCAGCTTCGTTTAAAAGCCCTCAAAAACGAACTGGAAAATAGTCGTATTGAATTAGAAAGGAAAATTGAAGAATACAGTACAAAAGTAAATTACGATGCAGATATATACATTAAAAAAAGTAAACTCTGCGCTAAAATTCGACTTCAATTGGGCGATACCATTGATATTATAACAATGCAGATAAAAAAACAAAAATTAAATGATGAAATCAATTTCAAACTTCAGTCAGAGCTTACAGAGAAACTGAGAATAACAGTTTCTCAGTACAACAAATTTATTAACTTATGTTGTTAAGAATTATAAACCGCAAATACAGTGAATTGCGTATATTTAACCACCGGTATAATGTAATCTGTTGAAACCTTATCTTACCATAAAAAAATAGTTATTTGAGGAGAAATTATTATGTATAAAAAAAGATTCATTAGAAATTCATCGTCTGGGATGACTCCTGCACAAATTGCAGAACTTGCAAGTAGAGGTATTGAAAGCGTATCCAATATAATAAAAACTATATCAGAAGAACGAAGAAAAACAGAAGAAACCTTAACTGAAAGAGTTAGAATAAAAGCAGATTTAGAAGCTAAAATATATAAAGAAGAACAAGAATCTCTGCGGATGCTTAAGGAGTACGATGTCGACATTAAAAGATTGGCCGAAGAAACTGAACGTAGAAGAATTGAAATGAATGAAAATATTGAAAGGGCTAAAAATAGTCATGAAGAACGTATGCTTATTCTTAAACAAAATCATGAAGAACGTATGCGTATTTTAACATATATTGGGCAAATTATCGATTTAGGACTTAAACAATATAGCTATTATAATGATTATAATAATCTAAATATAGAAAGATCGCCAATTATCAACATAGATTTACTTAATTCTTTGAGCACAAATGTATATAATCTGTTAACATTAGTTGATAACCAAAAGCAGGATGATTTGTTGGAATTGGAATAGATGATGACTACTATATTATTATTGGAGAATTAATATGAATCCAGTTATTTTGTTTATTGCCGGTATTGCTATTGGAGCTAAAATAGTTAGTTGTATTTTCGATGAACTGACAACTGAAGAACAGGAAAAACAAAGGCAAATTAAAAAGAAACTAGCTGAAGCCGAGAAAAATTATCAAAATTATATAGCTTTTATTGAAACGGAAAAACAAAGACGCTTAGATAAAATTAATTCTGATGAGTATAATAATGCTGATGATCTTCGTAAAGAATACTATACGAAATCAATAGATAGCGTCACTGAGTACTATAACCAGTTGATTGCCTTGGCTATCGAACGACAAAATGAAAAATTGGAATTACTTGAAGAAATTACTAATACTATAGTCGCTGTACGGCAGGTCTTAAAGGGACAGACAACGATTCTGCGCCGCAATTCGCTACAATGCCTTTTGCGAGAACTTGAAGAGGCTAAAGAAAAAATTGACACTTACAGTAATATTTATCTCGACCACTACATTAAAAATATTCAAAAAAGAAGAAGTCGTGGGATATTGGATATTCCAGAGCCATTTTCTTTTACACTTCCGGCAGAGTATTTCTACACGGGAAAACTTATTTATATGAAAAAAGAGGATCTTCTTACTGATGGATCTGTACAAATCAATAAATATGAGTCCTTAAAATACCGTTTTATGGATAAAGATTTTATAGATGATATGCCAGATGACAGTTTAATTCCGGTTATGTGCGATGATTTTATCGGTAAGCCTGATTATGTACGATGCCTTTCGGCGCGCAAAGGTAACTTTAAATATATTGTTGCTACGAATCCCCAAATCGGTATTACTGCTACAGTTACAGGTTACAATGATAAGAATCAGATTTTATTGGATTATAATGATTGTGTCGAGCTTATAATGCCGAAGAGAAATTTAGCTAACGAAAAAAGAATTCCACCCATAGGAGCGATTTTGCGAGTTTATCCAACCAATTGGACACATAATCTGTGGCGGCCTGTAGAAGTAAGTGAAAAAACTTCAGATAGTTATTTATGCTTTTCTTTTGACAATCTTCCTATTGTTTTTTCAGAAATACAATGGAAAGAGTTAGAAAAAGAATTGAATAGGAAAAATCTTTTAACAAGTACTGGCGACTGGAAAATTGCTCCACTTGATGAAAGCAGAATTTCAAGAGTAGAAGAAGTAAAACTCCAGTTAGATAATGAGATTTGTTTATCTGCAAAAATTATTAATGACGGTGAAAAACTCTATTTTTCATATAACGGACTCCTTGATGAGCAATATTATATTAAGCCAGAAGATGTTTTTGTCGGAATAGACTGCGTTTTGTATATTTATCTGGATTCTGACATGAAATTAATCGATAGTAGTGCCAAAGATAATATGGCAAACCTTGCGTTTATGTGCCTGACAGAATTTAAGATACAATATCAGACAAAAATGAGCCGCCGAGGTATGCAGTATTTTAATAAATGGGCGGAGACTACGGATAAATTAATTACATATCTACAAAAGGGGAAGCATACAGAAATAGAAATAGAAACTTTTGAAAAAAGGTCGCGGAATCTTGGCGATACTTCTAATTATATTATTACGGTACGAGATCCTGAGGCGCTGAAAGATTTTGTTGACAGTGTATATAAAGAAACAATAAATACACGTAATGTAGAGTTTTTTTTCGAAATCTCTCCAGGGATTTATAGCTATGTATCAATAAAGGGCGATGGTAGTGCACTTTATCTGTCTGAAAAAGCAGAACTTATGGACAACTTTCTCAAGGATAGAAAAATTATCTTACTATATCAAAAAAGTTTTCCTTATGCAGAATTTCAACAGGCAAATGCGCTTCATCAATTTCGCGTAGGCAAACTTTCAAATGCTGTATTGCAAACCTATGCGTTAGATGCTAGTAATATTCAATCTGAAAGAACCATACAAAACGTCAGTCTGTTCAATGCAAAAATTTTAGAGGATTCGTCACAATTACACGCTGTTGAAGATGCCCTGTCTGAAAAAAATATCTTTTTCATTCAAGGACCTCCAGGTACTGGCAAAACAACTGTAATTAGAGAAATAATACTTCAGTCTCTTAAATCAAATCCTCTTAGCAAAATTCTTGTTGTTTCTCAAGCCAATGTTGCTGTAGACAATGTATTAAAAGGTTTGCTGAATCGTAAGGATATTCCTGTTAGTTTTGTGCGTTGCGGACATTTGGATAAAATAGATGAAAGGCTTGAGAATTATAGCTTTGAGCATATCTACAGCAACTATATTAAGTTAATTGAAGAAAATTTATTAAATTATCCGAATAGCGAACTTTGTCAAAAATGGTATGACTTTATTGCTTCCAATGAACAATATAATCCCAATGTAGGAGAATTAATTATAAAGAGTAAGCCAATTATTGGCGCAACTTGTGTTGGTTTAGCTAAGAAGAGAATTGGTTTAGATCGTGTATGTTATGATCTTGTTATCATCGATGAAGCGGGCAAAGCATTGCCTGCAGAAATACTAATACCTTATATTCGAGGGAAAAAACTTATACTAATTGGAGATCACCGACAGCTACCGCCGACAGTTAATCCAGCTTTGCTCGATCCAGAAAAAATAGATATAGAAGATCGAGACCTATATGAAGATGAACTCTTTAATATAAGCTTTTTTCAACGTTTATTCACGGTTGCTCCAGATACCAATAAACAAATGCTGACTACTCAATATAGAATGCCAACTCTAATAGGAAACTTGGTAAGCTTGTTATTTTATGACAATACATTGAAAAATGGGGCAGGAACAGATTCTAAAAAACCTCTTTATTTTGACAATAACATAACATTGATTAATGAAGTTGGCTTTTATGAAACTAGTAAACCTGGCAAGTCGATAACAAATCATGGCGAAGTTAAGTTGGTAGCAGCGCTAATTAATAAAATAAGAGAAGACATTTCAGCACGTATTGCGGTCATTACTCCCTACAAAGGACAGAAACGTGCAATTTTAAACTATTTAGCAAAACATGAAACCAGTAAGCAATTAACAAATATAGATATCAATACTATAGATGCATTCCAAGGTGATGAAGCAGAAATTGTTATATTTTGTTGCACCCGTACAAAGCATAAAACAAACTTCTTTAAAGATCCTAGAAGAATAAATGTTGCTTTCTCAAGGGCGAAGAATGAGTTAATTATTATTGGTTCCTTAAGATATTTTGAATCGTATGACAATACTTCAGTACTTCCACGTGTGGCAGAATATATAAAAAAGCACGGGAAAATTGTAGATGCAAAACGCTATTTAGAGGACTAAACTTAAATTATAGCTGCGTCTCTTATTGAAAAGGATACACAGCAATTTAACATAAATCAGAAATGGTAAACCTATCCATCACTTTAAATTACCATTTACACCAGATCGTAGCAGCAATTATGAGCAGACTGGTTTACCATGGTCATCTGTAAATATTTGAGGGAAAGCGTTGCTGCATGGAACATGTTTTCGTGAGAAGGGATGTATAAGACCTGCTGAAAACAGAAATTTTTGACGCTTTTTTAGGATATTCTGATTGACAAAAACACTGAGCGATTCACGCGTCATGCTCCCGCAAAAGGGCTTTAAAAGTCATGTAAAGGAGTTCTGCCTGTTAGCGCACCAAATGGTGAGCGCCAGTGTTTGAGAGATGCTATCCAGACAAATTTGGAGATGTCCATCTTAAGGACTTAGTTAGGTATTATACCGGGATGAGTCCTTTTTACTTTGCTTTTATCCTTCGGTTATTGTAATAATCTTATTCGTCTAACTTCTATCTAAAATCTTTTATTGACTTAAACTTCTCAAAATAGAATAATTCTTATCTCAGCAGCCCAAAGAAATTATTTATTGCGGCATTAGTCAGACAGTTTACTTTCGTACTGCTTTTATTTTAAATTCGTATGAATATTTAATCATAAAAAATTGCATCTTCAAAAGTTTAAGCTTTGGGGTGCAGTTTAAAGAGGGGTGGGAGCGTTGCCGCTCAAAGCGGCTGATACAGCTGCATCTCAAGATGTCTGATTTTTATTCGCCAGCTGCAATTATTTTTACTCACTGC
>UMAJ01047967.1_pt1 | contig 14081 bp, 10 predicted proteins | sample 1963671 | NCBI WGS metagenome assembly UMAJ01 (sample SAMEA4835912, study PRJEB28245) | human gut metagenome | biome: gut microbiome; material: fecal sample | place: Denmark | collected 2008 | reverse complement strand
ATGGGGTCAGCCCGAGACCACTGCTGCCATGATAAAGTCCCTGAAAGCCAGCGGATTTGAGTCTGTCCGTGTCCCCGTGGCATGGTCAAACATGATGTCAAAGGACGGCAAATACACCATCTCCCCCGAGTATTTCGACCGAATCGACGAGATCGTGGGCTATGTCCTTGACAATGATATGTACTGCATCATCAACATTCACTGGGACGGCGGCTGGTGGGAGGACTTCGGCTCCTCCGATGAAAAGGTCGCTCAGGCAGCCATGGACAAATACACCGCTATGTGGAAGCAGATAGCAAAGCATTACAAGTCCTACTCCGACAAGCTCATATTCGAGTCCGCAAACGAGGAGCTTGGCAGCAAGACAAAGGGCAGCTCCAGCATGAACGAGAGCTATGAAAGAGTAAACAGCATCAACCAGAAATTCGTTGACATAGTAAGAAGCACAGGCGGCAAGAACAAGTCCAGATTCCTGCTCATCGCAGGCTATGACACCGACATTTCCAAGACCGCCGACAACAGGTTCAAAATGCCAGACGACACCGCAAAGGACCGTCTGCTGGTATCGGTACATTACTATTCGCCCGCCACATTCTGCATTGCCGACAAGAAGAGCAACTCATGGGGCTACAGCGGCAGCTGGGGCACCGAAGCCGACTACAAGACAATGCGCAAGGATTTTGAGAAGATGAAAAAATTCACCGACGCAGGCTACGGCGTTATCATCGGCGAATACGGTGTCTGCCTCAACACAGACGGCGAAAAATACGTTATGAAAAAGGGCACCGATAAGTTCTTCCAATCTGTTAAGGATCTTTCAAGCGAAATGGGCTACTGCGCAATGATATGGGACTGCAGCAGCTGGTTCAACAGAAAGACACAAAGCTACAACTACGATTTCCTTAAGGATATTTACGATTAATACTAATCTTCAATCAACCTACAGACAAATCCTCGGCTGAAATAAGCCCATTCTTCGTCAAGCTCCCTTGCCGGGCGGCAAGCCCGCCTGCGGTCACTTTCCTAGACTGGTCTTATTTCATCTGTCGGCTTTGCCTATAGAACGATTGAAGATTAGTATAAAAGATGATATGACACCGCCCCGCTGTATTGATATATCCCAAAAGTTAAGCGGCTTTTGGGATATATCAGATATGGCGGGGCGGTTTTATACTGACCTTTATCGTTCTATAAACAAGGCGTACACCCTACCCTTTTCGGTATGATGTACGCCTTGTTTTGGTTTAAGTGGAATTATTCTGCATCTGTATTGACCGTTACAATATCCGATTTTGTCATAGTAGTCCACTTTCCGTCAACATAAGCACGGACGATGTACTGATACTCGGTATCGGGAGTGAGCTTGTTTATCCTTACTGCAAGCTTCTCGGTTTCGCAAAGCTTTACAGCCTTTCCGTCCACATACTTGCAGATCGCATACTTTTGCGCATTGGGAACTGCCTGCCAAGTAAGCTTTACGCTGTTTTCGGTCGATGCTGCCTTTGCGATCGGCTTGTAGTAAACCTTGACCGTTATCTTGTACGAATAAGTCATAGGCGAGAGCTTTCTGCCGATAGAGTATCTTACAAGGAATTTGTAGGTCTCACCGTTTTTCAGACCTTTAAGCGTTACCGATGTATCGGTGGTGGTCTTTATCTTGACATATCTGCCGTCCTTGTACTGATATACATAGTATTTTTCGGCTTTCTGTACCTCGTCCCAGCTGAGCGTTACCGTACTTCCGTCCGCTTCTGCATTGACGGTCAGCTCTTCGGTGAATACGCTGGGTGTTAAAAATACGGGATATGTGGGGTAAGTCGGATATATGGGATAGCTCGGATATGTGGGATAGTAATCATATCCCGCTGCAGGAATGGTTTCTGTTCTGAAAGCATATCCGCATATGTAGCAGGAATATACTCTTACGCCCGTTGTGGTTGCCGTAGGCGGAACGGTAATTACTCCGCCGTTGGAGATGTGCTGTGAAATATCAGTCTTTTCTCCGCAGGAGCATTCGTGCCAATGGTTTGTGCTGTCATATTTCCAAGCTGTACCGTAGCTGTGGGTATGTTCGGAAGCAAGTGCAGGAACGGTTTCCGTTCTGATAACATATCCGCATACGGTGCAGGAATATACTCTTATGCCCTCTGTGGTTTCTGTAGGCTGAACGGTCACTGTACCGCTGTCCTCTGTATGTGCTTCAAAATCCACCTTTTCGGTACAGCCCGAGCAGGCGTGCCAATGCCCTGTTTCGTCCTTGGAATAATCCACGGAAAGGCTGTGAGTGTGGCTGAGCTTTGGAACAGTTTCCGTCTTTGTATGATGGCATACGGAGCAAGTGTAGGTCTTTACGCCCTCTGTGGTTTCTGTTGCAGGAATGGTTATCATTCCGCTGTCATAGCTATGAGGAGTAACATCTGCTTTACCACTGCACACGGAGCAAACGTGATAGTGATCATCGTCATTATCGCTTTCCCAGTCCGTTCCGTAAGTGTGATGAGCTGCGATTTTCAGACTTTCAAGAGTAACTTCTGTTGCCGCCTGATCGTCTGCGAAAAGCTTTCCGCATTCGCACTCATAATGTGCCTTTACTCCGTCTGCGGTGCAGGTTTCGGGAACCTCTGCAATAAATGTAAGGTGGTTTGCGTGAATATGTCCGAGCGCAGGAGCTAACTCATATCCGCATACGTCACAGGTCTGAGGTGTTGTTTCTGTTGCATCGGCTCCGGGAGTGTGGGCAGCATAACCGACTTTCTGATTATTTTCGGTAATGGGACAATTTGCGTTAACGCAGTCATGCCAGTGTCCTGTTCCATCAGAACTCCAATCGTTTGACCAGGTGTGACCTGTTGCGGAGACTGTCACCTCGGCAAGTGTGGTTGGATTTAAACCTGCGTCATCAGAGAATATATTTCTGCATTCCGTGCAAGTCCAATATGCTCTGTTTCCGTTATCGGTGCAGGTGGGAGCCTTTTCATCTGTCTTAACGAGCGAATGCCTTGCAGGATCATTGGGATCAGAAATATTTGTTATTTCAGCAGTCCCGTTAGGATCGGAGAACTTCTTTCCGCATACGGAACAGTCCCAATATTCTACGGTTCCGTCTGCTGTGCAGGTATGAGCTGCTGCATCGTGATGGGAAAGGTCGTGGTCACCATAATAATCTTGTCCGCAAATACCGCAAGTTGCCTTATTTATACAAGTAGGTGTGGTGTTGGTTACACAAGTATGATTACCGACTTTGTGCCGATGATCCTCATCAACGGCTATTACCTTTTTGCCGTCGATTTCTGGCGGAATATCAACCGTATTCACTGAGGAAAGACTAATGTCTGTTATTGTGACATTATTGCTGCTATCAACGGTATAGGTTATTTTTGTGGCTGTTTGGGAAATAAAATCGCCGGTGAGACCTGATTCGTCCGGAACGAAATTTACTCCGCTCGGAATATAAACTATTGTAAGACTGTCACAATCCCAAAAAGCAAGATTTACAATAGAAGTAACGCTGTTCGGGATAGTTATGCTTGTAAGTCCGGTACAATGTTGAAAAGCGCTTCCTCCAATGGAAGTAACGCTGCTCGGGATAGTTACGCTTGTAAGTCCGGAACAATAATAAAAAGCATAATCTCCAATGGCAGTAACCCCGTCCGGGATAGTGTAGCTGCCGGTTTTCCTGCGTGGACAATATATAAGTGTTGTTTTATCTTTATTAAACAGTACGCCGCTTTCCGAGCAAAAGGAAGGATTGCTGCTGTCAACAGTTATGTTTGTAAGTCCGGTACAATCTTGAAAAATATTATTTTCGATGGAAGTAACGCTGCTCGGGATAGTTATGCTTTTAAGTCCGGTACAACTTCCAAAAGCAAAATTTCCAATGGAAATAACGCCGTTCGGGATAGTTACGCTTGTAAGAGCGGAACAATTAAAAAAAGCCATCTCTCCAATGGAAGTAAGACCGCTCGGGATAGTTATGCTTGTAAGATTGGAACATTTATAAAAAGCCAGCGATCCAATGGAAGTAACTCCCGGTTCAATCACCACTGAAGTAATATCCGAACGGTTGCTATACCATGGTTGATCAATATCTGATCGATAATCCTCTATTTTACCCGAGCCTGAAATAGTCAGTGTGCCGTTGTCATCAAGTGACCATGTTACATTGCTGCCACTATCACCGCAATTACCGCTGCTTTCCGCACTCGCCGCAATAGCATTGCCGCCGACACCAAGGTCTGCAAGCCCCAGCTCTGCGGGGAATGTAAAGGATATTGCAAGAGCCGCCGCAGCAGCAACAGCCGTTATTCTTTTTATTTGTTTTTTCATTTCTCATTACCTCCTTCGGATAATTTGCTGTATTTTTCGATAAACAGAGAAACCGTCTGCTTTAAGACCTCCATCTGGCTTTTTAAATAGTATTCGTCCTCAAACATTGCGTAGTGTACGCAGGCACGGACGAAAATGAAAATGAGCGGTGTAATGACTGTATGGGGAATGCCTATCTTCGGCTCAAGCTGCTTTGCGTACTCGGTGTACCGTTCGTTTACGCCCTCGAAAAACTTCTTTCCGTGTTCGATATATTTTGGGTGTGTATAGACCTGATACATCAGCCGATACTTCTTGCCATGCTCTTTCGCCGTCCAGTATGGGATCTCCTCAATAAAGCGAATAACATCTTTTGGGTCGGCAGGGGCTTTCGCCATAAAATCGTCCTCGACCTTTGCCATACAGTATGCGGTGGATTTGATTATCAAGTCGTCGAGATTTTCAAAATACAGATACAGTGTAGCTGCATTGCACCCGCACGCCTTTGCGATCGTTTTTATCCCAACGCCGGATAAACCGTTCTCCGCATAACAGTCATAACATTTTTCCATCAGTTCGATTTTCTTTGCCTGCCTGGCTTCTTCATTAACAGTACGCAATTATCGTTTCCGCCTTTAAATAAACAATCGTTTGATTATATTATATCATACTTTCAGAGATTTTGCAATAAGATTTCATAAAAAGTTTGGATTTTTTGTAACCAATATTAGTACGCAGAACAAAAAGATTCCTTGACCCATAATCAACGGAAAAATAACACCGCCGGGTATGAGTGTCATATTCGGCGGATAATACAATGTATTATTGGCATTGCAAATGCTATGACTATTTGATTATGTGCGTATTTGTTCAATATGTTATGAGGTGTCAAAACTAACCTTGATATTGAGATCAATGGGAACGAGAGGTGTATGGCAAAAAATCCGCAGCAGGTTATTTTTTAGCTTGCTGCGGATTTTTTGCTAATACTAAGCACCAATTAAAAACTATACAAAAAATTGAGCATAATCTTGCGTATATGGATTATGCGATGATTTTTTGTCTATAGTTTTATTGGTGATTAGTATAAGATCTATAATCAGTATAAAAGCGGGTCAGTTAAAAGCAAAAAAAGTCACGCAAACGGCTTGTCTGCGTGACTTTTACTGGTAGTTGGTGACCCGTACGGGAATTGAATTAAATTTTTCGAGTTTTCTAACTTGCCGTGATATGGATTTTATCCCGTATCTACGGCATTTTTTAGTTTTAACGTGTTTTATAATCCTGTCCTTTATCGTAACTTTTCGGAACGTGTAAAGGACAGACAAAGGACAACGTTATGTGCATACTCCTGTTATTATCATTTCAAATCACGGAATACATTTTTGAACACCGTGAAATTTACTGTAATATGCGATAACGGAGGTAATAACCATGAGCAGATATAAGAGTGAACAGACCGCATACAGCTCCCTGAAAAAGAAATACGTTCCGCTGTGGAGACTGGATACCAACACCATGACCGTTACTCACTTCAATGCTGTTATGCAGACCGCGGAAAGCAAGACATACACCACCGACTTTATCAGATATCATCTTCATTTCTCTGACAGCCATTGCCCTGACAGGCTTCGCAGGCTCGTCAACGAGGGCAAGATCATTCAGTACCTCGATGATATGGAACTGAAAGTCAGCGAGGCTATCTCCCGTCAGGTAGAGCTTTGGAAGCAGACAGATAGTTGTTATCTGAAAGCTGTTCTAAGTGGAGAGACTGAGAAGATGCTCGGTCTTGAAAACTGCTTCGTCTGTATGGCGAGAGAAGTTGTGTTTGAGTGTATGGTTTATATTTGAGCGTTTATGGCTGGGCCTATTGGTGCAGCCATTTTTCTATCTTTCGTCAAATAGAAACTGAATTTGCTTGATGACAATAAATGTATTTAGTATGATCGTAATTATCAAAATGTATAAAACAATGCTTAAGCCATTTAATATGACATCTAACATAGAAGCAATTCCTACAAATGTAATAATCACAGACAGTGTTAATGCTAAAACTGAAAGTATACATTGAAACATTATTTCATTAAATGTATTCTCTCGTATTTTTTCGTATTGTTCGTTTTTTCTTTCTATGCCACATAGTATACCTGCAGCAGAAAATTGCAAACCTATATATATTGGCAGAATGATATTTACAACATCTATAATATCTTTTGTAACCGATTGAATAAAACCACACGCACATCCCATAGCAATGGGTAAAAAGAAAAAGATAACAAATGTAAAAAAGTCTTTTGAAATGAGTGAAAAATGTGCTCGAAATATATTTCTCATATTGATGATATTGTTACTTTTTCTGAGTAAGTATAATAGAATCAATAACGCACTTAAAATAAAAATACCAATAGCAACTGCTTTCACACTCTCAACTCCTTTCATTATTGTATCCGAAACACCATTTCCTGCAGATAGTCATCAACTGTTGATTTTATATATTCTGTTAATTGAATAAAATCGGCATAGCCTTTCTCGTCTTGTATGTAATCCGGAATTTCTTCTATAATGCTTAATTTATCTAAATTGTGTAAATCAATTGTTCTGTCCTTTTCTCCAATTTTAACTAGTAATTTTAGCTTATCATATTCTATGTTTTGAAACTCAAATAGATTTGCCTTTCCTTTAATAAAGATATTTATCGCAGATACTATTTTGTCCCATATAGTATCAGAAAAGCATAATTTACTAATAATTCTAGTTTCTGAACCGAATCCATTATAGTATAGATCAGTATCATTGGTTGACTTGTGGTTTTTTACCATAATCATTTTTTTGATATTATTCTTCGTAACTATTTTTTTTACAAATAATTCAGGAGAAATTGTTGCACATGAAATTGATATATTATAAGTTTCAGATAAAAATCTAAAAAGGTTCTCGTATGTTATTGTTTTTACCCCGAAGATACCAATGTTTTGAAAAATCAGAATTCCTTTATTCACAATTACTTGACGGTTATCCTTTGGAATAATGACATACAGATAAAACTTTTTTTCCGCTACGTCGTTAGGTGTCATCTCATACTTTTTTTCTCTTGTATCTGCATCTAATATTGTAGAGGAACTGCCGTAATATCCAGATTGAATCTCAAAAGAAAATCCATTATACTTTTCAGTACTAAAATCTCCAAAAGGCAAATATGTACACGAAAATGTTTTCTTCTTATCATCATCTTTTTTTGATTCAGAGTAAGAAGACGAAAATGCCATAAACATTTCTTTTACAGTAGTAATTAAGTGATCCTCATTATCGTTTATATAAGATATATTTTTATTTAAATCATAAATATCTTTATTTGTTTTGCTATTGAATTTTCTAAGGTGAAAACTACAAACGGTTATACTTAAATGATTCATTATTATCTCCTTTATTTATAGTTTATGGCTCATAGCAATATTTATGCAAATAAAAGATTCTATTATAAAATTATACACTAAACCTTCCTCTTTTCTGCACTCGTGACCTTTTTTCAATCTCCTCAGCAGACATCTGACTAGAAATACTCAAAAGAACTTCTTCAAGTCGTTCATTGATTTTGAGATTACGCTCCTGTTTTCTTCTGACGATTCCATAACAGCCAACAGGGGAAATATATATTTCCTCTGGAGCGTCAGCAGATACGATATTCTTCATATCGATAAATGTGCTGTTTTCGGGTATGGGTGTACAGTTTATAAGCGTACCATCAGACGATGTGAATATATCCTTACCGCAATCAATAAAGTACCCTTCGCTGCTAATGATTTGAGTTCTCGCTGCAAGAGCCAAAGAATCAATATCAAGCTCAAATTGATTTATCTTTTTTGAAATCAGTCTTTCTCCGATCCATCGTACTACAGGAACTGCCCATGAATTACCGATAGCTTGATAGCGATTGGTTCGCTTAGCTGATTCAAGCGCAGTATAATTATCGGGGAAGCCCATCAAGCGTTCACATTCAATAGGAGATATTCTTCTGATACGTTCATCCTGAACAACGAACAACGATCCATTGTATGCGGCGGCATTTCCGTTCCACTTTGTTCCGTAAGCCGAATACAAACAATCTGTGTATTCTCTGAACACTTCAAAACGATGACCATCCTTTTCAAAAGTCAAAGGAGTTGAGGGATATTCAGCAAAGTCGTTTTCATGTTTTTCAAACAGGATGTATTCGGGGAAGAAATCCTTTCCACCTGCTAAAACATATAATCTTCTTCTCTGTTGAGGCAGTCCGAAATATTTAGCATCAAGCACTCTCCAGGCTATGTTTCTGACTGGTCCATGAATAATACCTGCACTTGACCACTTTTTCATAGATATCACTTCGCTAAAGCCTGCAAGGGAAGAAATAAGACAGCCAAATGCATTTGTTTTATCTGTAAGAACACCTTCGACGTTCTCCCAAAAGACAATACTGCGTGAATGTCCTTTATTTATTCTGATCGTATCATTTGCATTGACAATATCTACGAACTTTAGTGTCAGGTTTCCTCGGTCATCTTCAAGACCATTCTGTCTGCCGGCTAATGAGAAAGCTTGGCAGGGAGTTCCGCCACAAAGCAGATCAGGAGCTTCTATTTCACCTGAAATGAGCATTTCAGGAATATTATTCATATCTCCGACATTAGCTATATTCGGATATTTTTCAGATAGCACTCTCGATGGAAAATCTGCTATTTCTGAAAACCATTTGAAAGAAAGACCTAACGGCTCCCAGGCAACCGAAGCTGCCTCAATTCCTGAGCAGATACTGCCTACTGTTTTGATCATCTTTTCCAAACTCCCTCGTAAGAATATACTACTTTAATTATACCATACTTACAATCAAGAAGTCAAGTAAAATGGTTTATCAAAAGGCGGTAAAGCCTACTTCTTTTTGATAAGCTTCATAAGATGTTCTTTCCAATTCTGAATATCATACCAAGGGCAGCCCACACAGCCCTTTTCAGCTTCTTTTCCTTTCACAGGAATGCTTTTATCCCAATATTCATCGCCTTCATAAAAATAAGAAATGCCATAGATCGTACCACGCTTTCCTGTCTGAAAACAGTTTCGGCACACTTCTCGTTTTTGCTGATTACGCTGATTTGTCAGTAACTGGAACTTTGCTCTTATCTCATCATCAGTCATATTATCGGGGTTCTCTGCTTTGGTGTTTTCGTCCCATCGTATTTCCGAGAATTTATGGTCAGGCAGCAGATGTGCAGAAGGTGTACCCTCATAAACATCAATACCTCCGAGAACTCTGATGATACGTTTTCTGAGCTCCTTAGACCATATTTCGTACCCATTGCCTGCGATTTCAACTCTGTCGATTGGGAGCAACAGAAGTCTTGTACTTCTGTTTTTCTGACAGACCGGACAGCAATAGTTTATATGTGTAGCAATTGTATAGCCCATTTCTTTCAGGTCTTGTATTCTGCGGGCAAAATTAGGATTATTGATGTCACAGTTTCGGCAATGCCATTTTCCGTCCTTTAGTGTATCGAAAATTGGCTTTGTAACATCGGAACGTGAAGATGCCCAATATTCATCTTGTTTTTTCAGCCAGTTATCATAATTAACAGGATCGAGTTGGGCATATACCTTGTTAAGGTAACTATAAAGCTGTTCTTCATCATCAGGTTTAATAGAGACTCCTGTTCTTCTGTATTCAACTGGAATCCAATAGTCCAAAACAGTTTTAGGATTTTCGTATGTAAACTCAACATGGACATATTCCTCGGATGCTTTTGTATTGAGTTTTCTATCGTTTTCAACGATTCTTATGCCATTCAATAATTCAACGCTCATTTAGCAAACCTCCTATGAATGGGTATTATTCAATAAACAAGAGATATGTTTCAATCTCAAGAGCATCAGCAATGCGCTGAATATTCTCCAGAGAGATGCTTCTCCTGAAACACTCTATATCACTGATATAAGTTCTGTGCAACCCGCACTTCTCTGCAAACTTTTCCTGAGATAGTCCCTTCTGGGTACGATACTTTTTCAGATTTGTGCCAAACACTTTAACGATATCCATAAAACACTCCTCCATTTTATCAATATTATACAGCGTTGAATACAATAAGCCGACAGACAATAAGTGGCTTAACCAAAGAAGCCCCCTGTAATCGTTGTGGATTACAGGGGGCTATATTTTCGTTTACTTTGAACCCAGTGGATTCAAAGTAAGGTTGTATCAGAATGGGACTGTATGTATTCCTTTATTCTATCGCAATCTTCACAGAGAATGCCACAGTCTCTCATGCTGAATTGATTGGGAGCGATAGTCACACCGGTATAAGGTATACCTTTGCTTTTACAAATATCAATGATCTCCAATCTGTCCTTAGCAGACATTTTATTGCCTAAGTATACTCTCTTGATCTTGAAAAACTTGCAGTTGTAGTTCTCATCGGTAATAAGCGTATCACATGAGATTAATCGCCATTCCTGCTGATATTTCCAATCAAGGCTTTTGCTGAGCAGACAGTACTTATAGAAGTCCCACAAGTTTTCATTTGTTAGTGTTCCTGTTGAATTCCAGCTCAAACTTAATTCCGTTAGTGGTGTCCTTGCATCTGTGTATATTACAGGAAATAAGTTATGATAAATGTCAGCATTATCATCGGAATATTCAGGTGTTTCATATTCGATACAAAATCCCTGATGATATTTTGCATAATGGGACCACATAAGCATCGAATATGGTGTTTGTGTGAAACAAGCAACTCTGAAACGGTTTGCTATTTCCTGAATATTGCTGAATTCTGTATCAATAACATGGTTTATAGCTTTGTAATAGCATTCACCGCCTGCATCCGGATTTAACCGCTCTTTTAAAATTTCATGTTCCAAAGAAAGAAGAAAGTACTCCTGATGAACACGGACATGATTATTGGATTTATCCAGCTCGAATAATGATGCAACTTTTCCGCCAGATGTAATATGCATGAAAACACGCATCGCAAGATATCGTGAAATCTCAGCATAATCCCACTCAGGTTTTACAATTATTCCACACAACGATGCATAATGGTGAATTCTTTGTAACGCAAATTCGTTATAATCAATATAGACATTACAGTCATAAGGATCGTCAAAATTTGCTGGAGATGATAAAAAAACAGTATTGTTCCTGAGAGCGTCAAGAGAATAGTTATGCTTGTTTCCCTTTTCATCTGTAAAGGAGTTGTTTGGGAAGTATTTAAACAGGCTTTTTCTCATACAATGGATATTTATATCAAACAACTCAGCCTGGGCTAGACGGGAAATCTGCTCTTGGGTTTGTTCAACATCTCTGATAAAAAACACTGACATATTGCACCTCTTTCTAAAGCTATGCATTTTCATATTGTAATTGCAAACTCATTACTCGCACTTTTACTCATTATACCATAATTCAACTGAAATGGCAACACCATTTCCCGATTTTACGCTGTTTCCAGCTTCGACTCCACCGGAGCCAAAGTCCCTCTCACTCCGCCTCAGCTTCCAGACCGTACACAAAACTCATAACGTCCTGCTTCATCTTCTCATAGAAAGCACTCAGCTCCTCATCAGGCAGGCGGTTCTCAGCTTCATACTCATCGAGCTTATCCTGCATCTGCTTCGTGAACACCTTGCGCTGCTGGTCATACTTCTCCACAAGTGCAGGATCATCAAGCACTTCGGCAGGCAGTTTTGTTTTCTGCTGACCGATATAATTACTGAGTCTTGTGCTGTATACCTTATAAGTGCCGTTCTCTCTTTTGCGCCTTTTTGCATTCTTGACTTCACGCTGATAGGTTGCCTGACAGTTCTCTGCTTCACAGGCAACAGCATTTTTCTTTCCGAGGAATACCTTACCGCAATACTTACACTTGCAAACATATAGCTTCATCTTATGAATCGCAAAACTGAAATCATAGAAGAAGTTCACAAGGGCTGTATCTGCTATGGTGTAAATATCGTTACGGTCATTTCCCCGTATGATTATCTTATCAAAACTGAGCCGAAACGCTTTCATATCGCTCTCAGAGTTGAAGTCGAAGTTCCAGTCATCACGCATAACTTCACGGATATGGTTGAAAACATCATTGACATACTCGGTGGACTTTTTCAAGGCACGAGTGTTGAAGAAAGCCCCTGCCTTATCAATGTCTGCTCTCGCTTCGGTGAACACATCACGGAGCGTATCGGAATAATAACGTGTAAAGAAGTTGAAGCTGTTCAGGCGGTTATCGTCAAACCGTTCCAATATCTCACGGAACACTGCACCCCTGCCGTTGATAGCCCCGATAAGCTCATCTGTGAGCTGCTCATAGTCAAGGAAGTTGTTCCTGAACTCCGTTATATCTCTGAATACATCATCAAAGCTGATAACGTTGTATGCGTCCTCGGAGATTTTTTCCCATACGCTCTCGTTATCCTCAGTAACAACAAATATCACGTTTTTAGCCTGCTCGTCGATGCGATAGAGCAGGATTTTTTTATCTTTGCCCATATTACGCTCCTTTTCTATAACGTTCAAGATATAATACGTTATGATAATTATACCATTACAACCCGAAAAAGTCAAGATAATAACGTATAAAATATAATACGTTATAACAAGAACGAGGTAATTAACGTAATTTATGCGAATTATAACGTGATATTATGGATTTAGCAAGTGCCGTTATGGTAAAATTGGATTGTCAGGAGGGAACGATACCTGACAGCGGAGCAGCATACTTCATGTTGACCGCAACAATTATAAAGCGCTTTATAAAATATCAAACGAAAGGACGATGATAGATCGTTGAACAATGAAACACAGTGGGCTCAGCCCACACCCCTCCGTCCCGATGGGACGAACCTCCTGCCGTTCCCTGTGAACGCACTGCCACCTATAATAGGTGATATGGCGCAGGCGATAGCGACTACCACCTCAACCGATGTTGCAATGGCAGGCACTTCGATACTCTCGGCGGTGAGCTACTGCTTTTCGGGAGTATACCGTATGTCGGCAAAGCGTGACCATACGGAGCCGCTTGTGCTTGACACCCTGACCATAGCCGAGCCGAGCTTCAAGAAGTCACCTGTTATGTCGCTGATAAAGCGTCCGTACATTCAGTTCGCCCATGACTGGAACGAGAACAACAAGCAGGACATTTTCACTTCTCAGGCGGAACGCAAGCTGTTGCAGAGCAAGCTCGAAGCCCTTGAAAAGAAGAAAGACGTTACCGCTGAGGAGATCGCCAAGCTGCAAACAGAACTGAGCAACATTCCGCCCAGCAACTTCCGCAGGATAGCCGTGGACGATGTTACACCCGAATCCCTTGTGAACCTGCTTGAAGAAAACGGAACGCTCCTGATGATCTCGGACGAAGCGGGAATACTCGGAAATTTCAGCGGACGCTATTCCAACAACGTTCCGAATCTCGACCTCCTGCTGAAATCGTGGAACGGCGAAACATATATCAGCGACAGAGCGACCAGGGCGAGCATTGTTCTCAAAAAACCTTACATGAGCATCTGCCTTGCGTGCCAGCCCTATGTCTTTGACGGTATGATAAACAATCCTGTTTTCAGGGGCAGCGGTCTGATAGCGAGGTTCATGTACTGTTTTCCTGTGAGCAATATCGGATCACGCAAGTATGACACGCAGGCTGTGCCTGAATCAGTTGCCGAGAATTACAAGGACTTGATTTATAAGCTCCTTGAAACGAAGTTCACCTACCACGATGAAAAAGAGCTGTATCTGCATTTCGATGCAAAAGCGTACGGCG
>UMAJ01016666.1_pt1 | contig 14266 bp, 13 predicted proteins | sample 1963671 | NCBI WGS metagenome assembly UMAJ01 (sample SAMEA4835912, study PRJEB28245) | human gut metagenome | biome: gut microbiome; material: fecal sample | place: Denmark | collected 2008 | reverse complement strand
AGAGATTGCGGATGACCTTCACGTTTATAATACAATGGCCTTTATCGGAAAAAATGCTTCCGGGAAAACCACCGCAGTTGAACTTCTTGATGCATGCTATTCTATTCTGGGTGATTTCCGCCTGGATGGGAAGCCATACAGCTATGAAAATGTTGAATTATGCATAGATTTTTATCACGATGGATTTATTTACCGCTATGAAACCATTTTAAAAAACGCAGACAGTATTGCTTCCAAGGCGATTTTTATGAAACAGCGACTTCGCAAAAAGAAATACTATAAGAGCAAAGTAAAGGCTCTCTATCATGACGAAGATTTTGTTGATGTAGAAATAACCGGTGAACTTCCCGAAGATACCTCCATTCTTTTCTTTGTTTTAAAAAAGAAAGAAACAAGGGCAGTTTATTTTGACAGTTTTGGAAATGGTGCCGACACCTATCGGCTCATCTTTGCAACCCTGAAAGATTACCATATTCGCCCGGCGCTTTTAGTAAAGGTTATCTCCATATTTGACGAAAACATCCACGATCTTCAAATGCTGGATGATCACAACTTTAAACTTTCTTTCTGCAACGAAACAAGAACTGTTTCTGACAAGGAACTGATTTATATGCTGTCAAGCGGCACTACCAAAGGGATGCTTCTATATATTTTGATGGCTGCATCTCTCCAGCAGGGATTCGATTTAATTATTGATGAGATCGAAAATCATTTTCACAAAACGCTGGTCGAGAACATGATCAGTCTCTATAAGGACAAAACCGTTAACAGAAATAATGCAACACTTATCTTCACGACACACTATTGCGAGCTTCTGGATCTTTTTAACCGGCAGGATAATATCTATATTGCCAAGTCCAACGATAAGGTTTATCTTACCAATATGTACGATGGATTCAATATCAGATCGGAATTGATAAAAAGCAGGCAGTTTTATAATAACGTATTCCGAACCGCTGTCAATTACGATGAACTGATGCAGCTTAAAAAGGAGTTGAAAGTATGGAAAAACTCCTGATCATGTGCGAAGGTCCAAACGAGAAAGAAATCATAAAAATTCTTCTTGAAAATGATCTTCTAAAATTTACTGAAGATGATCTGCTCGGATTAACACCTTACCACGCAAGGCAAATAAAGAGCTCCGGACAGGTAAAAGCGGAATTAATACCACAAGCATAATGGTTCCCATGATAAAGACGAGCATTATCTGGATGAGCTTCTTAAATAATGAAATATGGACATTTGTTAAAAGGAAAAGCAGATTCCGTAAAGAACCTGCTCAGACTGTAGACGAAGCCCCGCTTTTGCGGGGTTTTGCTATTGTTAGAACCGCTTTTCTGATATAATGATGTCAGAAGGGCGGTGTTTTTTATGATGACAAAAAATGCAGATAAGAAAAGGGAACAGATACTGATGTTCTGTATGGATGACATGGTGCCACAGAATCACATGCTCCGTTTGATTGATAAAGCCATTGATTGGAACTTTATTTATGACTTAGTAGAAGAAAAATACTGCCCTGACAACGGTCGGCCAAGCATGGATCCCGTTATGCTCATAAAAATTCCGTTTATTCAGTATCTCTACGGAATAAAAAGCATGCGGCAAACAATGAAAGAGATTGAAGTAAATGTTGCCTACCGTTGGTTTCTGGGACTGGATATGATGGATCCTGTTCCACATTTTTCTACATTTGGGAAAAACTATACACGCCGTTTTAAAGATACCAATCTTTTTGAACAGATTTTTTCCAGTATTCTCGAAGAATGCATGAAATACAAACTTGTAGATACCGACCAGATATTTGTTGATTCAACTCATGTAAAAGCTTGCGCTAACAGTAAAAAAATGCGGAAACGAGTCGCTCATGAACAAGCTCTTTGGTATGAAGATGAATTAAAAAAAGAAATCGAACAGGACCGTCTGGCTCATGGTAAAAAACCATTGAAAGATAAAAATGATTACCAGCCACCAACATCTGGAGGAAACGGTTCAGAAAATTTAGAAGCTTCAGAAGAAATTCCGTCCGGTGTCAAAACACAAAAAAAGCAGTATAACAGATCCGGAAAGCGGTTGGTTTCGAAAAGGGGAACATAAGCATGTTTTCGCATATGCAGTCGAAACCGCATGTGATCAGCATGTATGGGAAAGATATATAGAAAAAGCAGAGGATATCCGTCATACACTGGGAAACAAAGAGATTTATCAGAAACGAAAAGAAACGATAGAACGAATCTTTGGAACAGCGAAAGAACAACATGGTTTTCGATATACTCAGTACATAGGAAAAGCGCGGATGGAAATGAAAGCCGGGCTTACTTTTGCATGCATGAACCTGAAAAAATTAGCTAAGATACTGGTGATGAGAAACAGGAAATCGTTGTCATTTATATATAGAATTGAATTTTTACTGAATAAAATAAACGCAAGAGGAAAGTGGTGCCTGGCCTAACGGTCAAACACTACTTTGTCTACAGTCTGAGCAGATTCCTTAAAGAACCTGCTCTTCCTTTTAATACTTTACACCTACTTAATCACCACAAGATCATCCAGTGTCACATCAAAAACTTCCGTCAATTGCACAAGAACATCAATACGGGAAATTGCAACTATTAACACTTTCCCAAAATGAGGAGCATGAGGCTATGAAGCCAATCAGACGGGATTTGAACTTCACGAAAACCATTGTGCCTAAGCAGATCAGCTACTGCATACTCAAATTCATGACCTTCCATATTGTCTAATAAATCTAAAGTGTATTTCATATGCTTTCCCCTTTGCATCATAACGAAATGGTATATTTATAATATGACATATTCCATATATAAGTAAATAAATTAATAAAATAATGTGTGATTTATCTGCGTTCCTTTCATTTGCTTTTTTATAATCTTATAATAAGACCGCAAATGCGGGGACACACTATTATAGAAAAAGAATGATCTGGGAAATAAAAACAAACCAGAAAAAAGAGATTTTTAATCAAAGAATGCAGGAGGAAAAACAATGGATAATAAGATGTTTTGCTATCAGTGTGAGCAGACGGCAGGATGCGGCGGCTGTACGGGAGCAGCAGGTGTATGTGGAAAAACTGCGGATGTGGCGAAGCTTCAGGATGAACTGACTGGTGCACTGGTGGCTTTGGCGCGTGGAATCCATGAGGCACCGGAGGTAGGTACGGATACATGGCGGATGATGATTGAAGGGCTGTTTGCGACAGTTACCAATGTGGATTTCAATGAAAAGACTCTGCGCAAACGGATTGCTCAGGTGCATAAGGAGACGGAAAGGCTTTGCGGACAGGGTGATGATTACTCTATGGAGAATGTCTGGAATGCACAGGAGGATATCCGAAGCCTCAAATCCCTCATTCTTTTCGGTGTGCGCGGCATGGCTGCTTATACGCATCATTCACTGGTACTGGGCTATACGGACGAAGAAGTGAACCGGTTCTTTGCAAGAGCCCTCTATGTAGTAGGAGAGGACTGGGGGATGGATCAGCTTTTACCTGTTGTCATGGAGGTAGGAGAGAAAAATTTGAAATGCATGGCACTTCTGGATAAGGCGAACACCGAAAGCTATGGGACACCCGTACCGGTCACGGTTCCGTTGACCGTGGAAAAGGGACCGTTTATCGTTATTTCCGGTCATGATTTGCACGATCTGAAGCTCCTTTTAGAGCAGACCGAGGGCAAGGGGATCAATATCTATACTCACGGTGAAATGCTTCCTGCACATGGCTATCCAGAGCTGAAAAAATACTCCCATCTGAAGGGAAACTTCGGTACGGCATGGCAGAACCAGCAGAAGGAATTTTTGGATATTCCCGCTCCGGTGCTGTTTACAACCAACTGTCTTATGCCGCCGAAGAAAAACTATGCGGACCGTGTATTCACAACAGCGGTGGTATCTTATCCAGAGATGATCCATATTGGGGAGGATAAGGATTTTACCCCGGTCATTGAAAAAGCGTTGGAGCTTGGTGGATATCCGGAGGACAAGGCATTTACCGGTATCAACGGTGGCAGCACAGTCACGACCGGATTTGCACATGGAACCGTGCTTGGCGTGGCTGATCAGGTTATTGAGGCGGTAAAGAACGGCAAGATCCGGCATTTCTTTCTGGTTGGCGGCTGTGATGGAGCACGTCCCGGTCGTAACTACTATACGGAGTTTGTAAAGCTGACGCCTCCGGACACCGTGGTGCTGACCCTTGCCTGTGGCAAATATCGTTTCAATGACCTGGATCTTGGAACAATTGAAGGGCTGCCTAGGCTAATGGATATCGGACAATGCAATGATGCGTATAGTGCCATCCAGATTGCTCTTGCGCTTGCCGATGCATTTGGCTGTAGTGTGAATGAGCTGCCGTTGTCCATGGTGCTTTCCTGGTACGAGCAGAAAGCAGTGTGTATTCTGTTGACGCTGCTGTATCTGGGGATCAAAAACATCCGTCTCGGTCCTACCCTGCCGGCATTTATCTCAACTAATGTACTCAACTACCTTGTAGAAAATTATGGAATTGCGCCGATCACCACGCCGGAGGAAGACTTGAAGCAGATTCTCGGGTAATTATAGCAACGAACAAGAGGGGAAATGAACAAGAAAGGTAACAGAAGCTATTATATAGGAGAAATTACGAAGTGTGAGAAAGGCTTTTCATTTAATTGAATATTGTAATATAATAAAGAGCGTAGTGTCATGTAAAAATGCAAATAAAAGAGATGAATGAAAAAGGAAAAAGACGTGAATAAAAAGATGAATTCAGAAGCACAGCTTACGACATTTGAAGCAATCAGCATGATCGTGGGAAACAGTATCGGGACGGGAATTATTGCAGTTCCCTATCTGGCTGTCCGGAACAGCATGTGGGATGTTGTGTGGATGGTTGCTTTTGCCTATATTGTGAATGTGATTCTGCATCTGATTATTGCAGAGCTTTCCTATAATAATGGTGGTGTCCAGCTTGTGAAAAGCTTCGAGGGAGAATTGTTTCATGGAAAGATGAAGAAGATTTTCAGCTGGATCATGTTTGTGGTCTATGGTCTGGCCATTATGGTGGGCGTCAGTGGAAATATCAACGGTGGAGCACAGATTTTCGTGAACTGGTTCGGATTTCCGCTGTGGGCGGCACAGCTTATTTATTATCTCATAGCCGGCAGTGTTGTGTTTATGGGAATGAAAGCGGTGGGAATTGCACAGAAATATTCGGTGGCTCTTTTACTGATCATCGTGGCGGTGATGAGTGCAGGAACATTCCTGCATCCGCTGAACACCCTGTATACGGCCCCTTTTCATATCAATAACCTGCTGGCTCTTTACAGTATGGTTGTATTTGCAACCTCTGCAAATCAGGCAGTAATTCAGGTGGTAAAGGGCTTAAACGGTGATTCGAAGAGGATCCGGAAGACGATCTTCACAGGCTTTGGCCTGTCTTCTCTTTTTGTCCTCGTTGTAACGCTGACCGTCCTGCTTGGGACGAAGGGAGCCGTGGATAAAGAACTTGCTTATATGCAGCTTGGGGAAAGCATCGGAGGATGGGCTCTCATCCTTGCCGGAATATTTTCCCTGTTTGCCCTGCTTACGACCTTCTGGTCAAACACACTGGCACTCCGGGATGTGGTGCATGAGCAGGTCGGAACCGGTAACCGGGTAAGCTGGCTGATTGCAACCGTTCCCTGTATTCTGTTTGCCATTTTCGGGGTGAGCAGCTTTATTGTACTGACGAGAATTATGAGCGGAGTTGTGGTATTGGTAAGTATTATGCTGGTTCTCACTTATGGAAAGTCGAGGAAAAAGGTGGGAAGCAGTCCGATCTGCGGCATTTTTGGAACGGTTCCGTTTCAGGTGCTGATGATGGTTTCTACGATCGTCTCTGCGGTTGGCGCAATGCTGCCGTTGAAATGAAAGCTTAGAAACCGCTGCTAACGCAGCTCAAGTTTTACTCATTGAGGTTACTTCGCCATATAAAATTGCTATTCTGTATGAATGCGGGCATTCACAGAAAGCAATTTTGCATGGCTCTGAATAGTTACAAAATATAAAAAATGAAATTACTAATAAGATAAAAAGGACAAATTTCGATTATGTACACAGCGGACAATTTCAAAAAAGCAGACGAAGAAACCTTTATATTAAAAATATCACCGGACCGGGATTTTAAGATTCTCCAGCTTACGGATCTGCATCTTGGATTTGGTTTGTTTTCCAAGAAACGGGATCAGCTTGCACTGAAAGCGGTAAGTACCATTGTGAAGAAAACAAAGCCGGATCTGATTGCCATTACCGGAGATTCAGTATTTCCCTTTTTTCCCAAAGCAGGAACGCTGAACAACAAGCGGCAGGCGCAGATTTTTATCCGGTTTATGGATCAATTCCGGATTCCCTATGCAATGGTTTTTGGAAATCATGACTGCGAGATGTTTTCCAGATATAACAATGAGAAGATGGCAGAGCTGTTTGCATCCGGTAAATACAGTATTTTTACGAAGGGAAGACCGGAGATTTACGGAGTCGGCAACTACTTCTTAAATCTGACCGATGAACAGGGAAGGGTATTGCTTCCGTTGGTGTTCCTGGATTCGAATATGTATGGGGAGAACGGCTGGTTTTACAGCGGATTTGACTGCATTCATGAGGACCAGGCAGACTGGTGTATGGACAGGCTCCTCTCGTTAAGGCAGGAGGACCCGGATGTGAAGGCAATGGCTTTTTTCCATATACCTGTAGCGGAATTTAAAGAGGCTTATGAAAAGATGCGTCTTGGCGATAAAAGTGTAACGTATATGCATGGAAATATCGGAGAGGTGAACGATCACTTTGGTATTCCGGGAAATGAAGGCACCTTTTTCCGGAAGGCAGTGGAAAACGGCGTAATTAAATGGATGTTTTGTGGACATGATCATCTGAATACACTGTCCGTTGTGTATAAAGGAATCCGCATGACCTATGGCATGTCGATTGATTATCTGGGCTACAATGGGATTCTGAAGCGTCACACCCAGAGGGGCGGAACACTGATTACCCGGCACCCGGACGGAAGCGTGGAGCTTCGGATGGTTCCTCTTAATGAGCGCTGAAAGTCAGTTCATAGCTTAATGAATGCTGAAAATCGTTTCATAAGCTTAATGAATGCTGAAAATCGTTTCATTGTCTTTCATAAGCGGATATGTTACACTGGAACTGCTTATGATTTTAATTGGGATGGAGAAGACATATGAAAAAAGAAAACAATAAGAGAAGTTCCTTTTCCGGGAAGATCGGTTTTGTGCTGTCAGCGGCGGGAGCGTCCGTGGGCTTGGGGAATATCTGGAGATTTCCTTATCTGGCTGCAAAGTATGGAGGTGGTATCTTTCTGGTAATCTATATTATTCTGGCATTGACGTTCGGTTATGCAATGATTGTGGCAGAGACATCGATCGGACGTATGACCGGAAAAAGCCCGGTAGGAGCCTATCAGTCCTTTGGCAAATCCGGATGGCTGGCTTTCGGGGGCTGGATCAATGCGATTATTCCGATTCTGATTGTGCCATATTATTCAGTAATCGGCGGCTGGGTCATTAAATATCTTCTGGAATATGCACTTGGAAATGGTGCAAGGCTTGCAGAGGATGGTTACTTTTCAGAATTTATCTCGAACGGTGCCTCCACGGAAATCTGCTTTATTGTCTTTGCGTTATTTACTCTTGGAATTATTTTTGCCGGTGTGCGTAACGGGATTGAACGTGTTTCCAAATTTATGATGCCGGTGCTTGTTGTGTTGTCCCTCATTATTACGGTTTATTCCGTGACAAGACCGGGAGCAATTGCCGGTGTGAAATATTTTCTTGTTCCAAATCTTGGGAATTTTTCCTGGATGACGGTAGTTTCCGCGATGGGACAGATGTTTTATTCCCTGTCGATTGCCATGGGAATTCTGATCACCTTTGGTTCTTATATGAAAAAGGAAATTTCTATTGAGGATTCTACGAGAAATGTAGAGATATTTGATACGCTGATTGCAATTATGGCAGGACTGATGATTATTCCGGCGGTGTTTGCCTTTTCCGGTGGAGATCCGGACACGCTGCAGGCTGGTCCCGCATTGATGTTTATCACCATACCGAAGGTATTTGCCAGCATGGGATTCGGAACAGCCATCGGAATTGTCTTTTTCGTTCTGGTATTGTTTGCGGCGATCACAAGCTCGATTGCACTGACAGAAAGTGCCGTATCGACCTTTGAGGATGAGCTTGGCTGGGGCAGAAGGAAATCGACGGTGTTAATCGGTGTGATTATGCTGTTGCTTGGAACCCTTTCTTCCTTAGGATATGGCCCGCTGGGTGGTGTGAAGATTATCAACATGCAGTTCCTGGATTTCTTTGATTTTCTGACAAATTCCGTCATGATGCCGATTGCAGCGATTGCAACCTGCCTGCTGGTATCGAAGGTGATCGGTGTGAAGCGTGTGGAAGAGGAGGTGCTGCATGGAGAAAGCAGATTCCGCAGGAAAAAGGTGTTCTACTTTATGATCCAGTATCTCTGTCCGGTATTTGCAGCAATTATTCTGATCAGCTCTGTAGCGAATGCATTTGGATGGATTTCAATGTAGGTGCAGCATGATTTAGCTGATTGAAGATATAGCAAGAAACGGCAACGAAGGAATAGGAAAGCCGGAGCCATTAACCGGAAATCTGACAGGATTTTGGAGCCGGCGTATCAATGACAAAGACCGGTTGATTTACAGGACAGATGAAAATAATGTGTATATCCTTGCCTGTCGGTATCATTATTCCGATACATGAAAATGATAAACGCCCTGCGGACAAACTGATATGTCCCCTGTCAAATAGACGGGGCATATCAGTTTGTCCGTAGGGCATATGCAATTTCTTCACAGTTTTGTCTGATTCATTTCTGATTTATAATATTTAGAACACTCCGGTGATAAAGATTTCAAGTCCGATGGCGATGAGGATGACACCGCCGAGGATAGAGGCCTTATTGGAGAACTTCGTTCCGAATTTCTTACCGATTACCAGTCCGGTAATGCAGATAAAGAAGGTGATCGCTGCAATGATGAGGGATGCGGTCAGTGCCATGGCGAAACCATATTCTGCAATGGTAAATCCAACCGATAAGGCATCGATGGAAGTGGCAATTCCCTGTACCATCAGTGTTCCGAAGCCGAGCTTTGGTTTCTCCACATCTTCTCCTCTGCTGCGGATTCCCTCAACCACCATCTTTCCACCGATAAAGGCAAGAAGAATCAGGGCAATCCATGGGATAAATTTTTCGAATGCATGGAAATACTCTACGATTGTGTGAACGCAGATCCATCCGGTCATAGGCATCAATGCCTGAAAGAAAGCGAAGACACCGGCAATCCCGCAGGATTTGCTTTTTTTCATGTGAGGCTCATTCAGACCGTTTGCAAGCGATACCGAAAAGGCATCCATAGCCAGTCCAACCCCGAGCAGGGCACTGTTCAAGAAAAATAATACATTCCATTCCATTTTCTGTTCCTCCGATTGGTATACTCTTAATAAAAAGACCCGGATACAGCAGTAACTATATCCAGGTTCCAATCAATTCGATATATGGACTGCATGTATAGTTACTTCCTATACATGAGTCTCGCAATTTAAAACAAGCCAGACCGGATGGTCAGTATGTTGACTTGCTACGATATACGCTTGCTACTCCCTCATGGGTCACAATGATAATAATTTATCACTATTTGCGAGAAGTGTCAATTATTTATGACAGTTCGCCCAGCCTGTAATCCAGGGACAACCTGTAATCCAGGGGCTACAGGGATTCTGAGGGCCGCCGGACGACGCTGCGTCGGAACTCCCGGGGCGTCATATGCATAAACCGTTGGAAGGTCCGGTTGAAGTAGCTGATATTATTAAAGCCGGTCTGCAAAGCAATCTGGCTGATCTCACGGTCTGTTTCCAAAAGCAGCTCCGTACTTTTGCTGATGCGGAAATAATTCAGATATTCAAAGGGGGTCATGTGCGTTACCGATTTAAAGGAACGGCAAAGATACCCTTTGCTGATGTTAAAGGTTTTTTCCAATTCATCCAAGGTAACAGTATCATTATAATTTGCCTGCAGGTATTTCATAATGGATTTAATGAGCCCAGTACGGTAATCGGAATCCACATAAGCTTCTTCCTGATTTACGATCGCATGTGAAATCATCAGATGGCAGGATTTAAGGAGAGCTGCCTTGATGAGCAGTTCATAGCCGTAGGGATTTGTAAGAAAGGCATCATGAATCTCGTCAAGTACCTCGCGCAGTGTGAATTCCCAGGCAAATGCCGGATTGATGACCCGTGAGGTCTCATAAAGCGTGGAAAACTGTACACCTTGATGGAAAAGCGGATCTAAAAACTTCTGTTGGATAATGTCGTTTCCAAGGCTGTAGAGCAGATCCGGGTGGAAAACGATCGCGTAGAAGTCCAGTGCTTCTCCAATTTCACAGGTAACAAGGTGAAGGGCATTGGCAGGAATCAGGCAGATGCTTCCGGTTTTCAGGGCAAAGGCCTCTTCTCCCAGATACAAATGGCCGTTTCCACGTTTGATGACCAGAATTTCCACCTCTTCATGCCAGTGGCAGTTCACCCGTTCCGGGAAGGTAGTGTCCGACTGGATATCATAGAGCATAAACGGAAACAGGGAATTGCCATGAATCCGTGTCTCACGTAATTGTGGAGTGTTATTGTTTGTAATGCTTTTCGCGGGGATCTTTTTCATGCTGAGGTTCTTCATGTGGCTCCTTGTGATATCAGATGTCAATATTGTACCAATATCATGCAATAAAATTCAAGTAATACGATGGAAGTATCATTACACTGTTATTATAAGATACCAGGGTCAAAAGGTCTAAGCCCACATGAGCTTGCTCATAAGTGGGTGAAAGACCTTAGGACCCACCCCGATATGAGCATAGAAGTGGGATGATAATCCCACGATATGCGAATATTGGGCAGGATTGTGGGAGTGCGTAGCACGAAGCAATCCGTAGGTATCAAAGTCGGGGGCTTTTGACCCCGATATCATTATAAAGAATAAAAGCACAATATGCAATTCCTGACAGGCGATTGATTTGTAATGTGTTGGAAGGGACAGTGCAAAAAATACTATTTTAGACTATAAATGTTCTGCTTATGAAGGCTTTTCTTAATATGATTGTACAGATCTATTGAGATTGGACATAATTATGAGAAAATAGCAGGAAATATCCAAAGTCAAGGACGGTGCAGGTGGAAAACGAATTTTGCAGGATAGAAATTGGATATAAAGAAAAGAAAATGACAAGAAATGTCCAAAATCAAGGATAATGTGTGTGAAAAAGGAATTGAATCTGATGAAAATTGGACATAAACAAGTAAAGTAAGGCTTTTTATATCCAAAAGAAAAGGAAAATATGGATATCTATTCGTAAGTCAAAGAAATTTTGGATATATAATTTAAAAAAACAGATATATGTCCAAAATGAGACTTGGCATGCATGAAGAAAAATGGAATATATGGAATGGCACACAGGCATGGGGGTCAAGCACAAGGCATGACACAGTACACAGGGCATGGAGTCAAGCACAAGGCATGACACAGCACACAGGACATGGAGTCAAGCACAAGGCATGACACAGCACATAGGGCATGGAGTCAAGCACAAGCCGTGACACAACACAGCACGCAATACATGGAGTTAAGCGTAAGACATGAAGCAGCACACAATACATGAAGCCAAGCGTAAGGCATGAAGCAGCACACAATATATACAGAAAAAACAATACATGAAGCGATGCACAATATATGTGGGAAAATTCAATATATGGAGGAAAGAACACTGCATGGATTAACACACAATACATAAAACAACACAGAACAACATAAAACAACACAGAACAACACACAAGGAGGATGAGACATGAGATTCTTTAAAGAAAACAACAGTTTATGCTTCAAGCATCAGTATGAAACCGTGATGATTACCCCATGGGGAAAGAATGCGTTACGCGTGCGTGCGACAAAGTACCCACAGTTTACGCAGCATGACTGGGCACTGGAGGAAGTGGTTCCTGATACATCCAAAGAAGTTTCCATTGAAATCAATGAGGACAACACTGCATCCATTCAGAACGGGAGACTTAGCCTCAAAATTGATGCATCCGGTATTCTGACCTATTACCGCGATGGTAAGAAATTCTTAAAGGAATATCACAGAGACTACGATCAGCCGTCCTGTCCCGAAAGCCGGTGTTTAAAGATCCGTGGCAGAGAGTACAAGGCAATCATCGGTGGAGACTATACCTTAAAGGTTCGTTTTGAAAGCAACAACGGAGAGAAAATTTATGGAATGGGACAGTACCAGCAGGAATATCTGGATTTGAAGGGCTGTACACTGGAGCTGGCACAGCGCAATTCCCAGGTAAGTATTCCGTTTGCCGTATCCAGTCTCGGTTATGGCTTCCTGTGGAATCATCCGGGCGTAGGAACGGCTACGTTTGGTAAGAATTACACGGAATGGGAAGCAAAAGCAACGAAGCAGATGGATTACTGGATTACCGTAGATGACAATCCGGCAAAGATTATGGAGAATTATACCGAAGTAACAGGAAGAACACCGATGTTTCCGGAAGAACTGCTTGGTTTATGGCAGTGCAAGCTTCGTTACCGGACCCAGGAGGAGGTGTTGGGAGTTGCCCGTAAATACAAGGAGCTGGGTATCCATATTGATGTGATCGTGATCGACTTTTTCCACTGGACCAGACAGGGAGACTGGCAGTTTGATAAGAAATACTGGCCGGATCCCAAGGCAATGTGTGAAGAACTTCATGCAATGGGAACCAAAGTGGTTGTTTCTGTATGGCCGACCGTGGACAAAAAAAGTATTCATTTTGCAGAAATGCAGGAGCGCGGCCTGCTGATCCGGACAGAGCATGGCGGCAGCCAGACTTATGATTTCCAGGGGGACTGTCTGGAAATCGATGTAACCAATCCGGAAGCGGCAGAGTATATCTGGGAGAAGTGCAAGGAAAGCTATTACGATTACGGAATTGATCTATTCTGGCTGGACAATTCCGAACCGGATTATAACGTATATGATTATGACAATTACCGTTATTATATGGGAACAGCACTGGAAGTAACCAATGTATATCCAAAGCTTTTTGCCAAGGCATTTACCGATGGAATGAAAAAGGAAGCAAAGACGGACAGGATTCTTCATCTGATCCGTTCTACCTGGGCAGGCGGACAGAAGTATGGTGTTCTTTTGTGGTCCGGTGATGTGCCGAGTACCTTCGAGTCCTTAAGGGATCAGATCAATGCAGGTCTGAATGCCGGACTTGCCGGAATTCCCTGGTGGACAACAGATATCGGTGGCTTTATGACCGATGACTGGCAGGATGAAGCCTTCCGTGAACTGCTATTGCGCTGGTATGAGTTTGCTGTGTTCAGTCCGGTACTGCGTATGCACGGTGACCGCGGACCGCACGATATTGAGCCGTTGGATGAAAGGGAATGGGGTGGTGGAAGCCTTTATACCGGACATGATAATGAGCTTTGGAGCTATGGCGAGGAAGCTTTTACCATTATGAAAAAGCAGCTGGATCTGCGCCTTTCCCTGAAGCCTTATATTGAAAAGCTGATGAAGGAAGCCACACAGACCGGTGCACCCCTGCTTCGTACTTTATTCTATGAGTTTCCGGAGGATCCGATGTGCTGGGAGATCGAAGACCAGTATATGTTTGGTGACAGGTATCTGGTAGCACCGGTTCTGGAGCTTGGCTGCAGGGAACGTCAGGTTTACCTTCCGGAAGGAACCTGGAAGAATCTGGTAGACGGTAAGGAATATTTAGGTGGCTCTTACGTAATGAGCGAGGCTCCGCTTGAGGCTATTCCGGTATTTGAAAGAGTGTAGGACGGGTGCGGAGCACTTTATGAGAATTGTTTTTTGAATTATTTTGTAAATGTTTTTTGTAAAAGATTTTTTGAAAAGATTTTGAACAGCGTTTTGAATAATGGTGCGTGAAACGGTTTGTGAAATACAAGACGGTTCTTGCAATTACAGGAAAGATTCGTTAAACTGGGAATGTATGTGAATACATTCCCAGTTTGCAATTGTTTGTAAATGCGTAAAATGTCAGTACTTTTGCAAATAGTATTCGAAATAGTTATACCTTTTTAAATATTTAAATTAGTTGATTGTCTTGAAAAATGCTTGATTTGCAGGCATATTCGCAGGTTTGCAGATTGATTTTACTACTCATTT
>UMAJ01012044.1_pt1 | contig 14310 bp, 12 predicted proteins | sample 1963671 | NCBI WGS metagenome assembly UMAJ01 (sample SAMEA4835912, study PRJEB28245) | human gut metagenome | biome: gut microbiome; material: fecal sample | place: Denmark | collected 2008 | reverse complement strand
GCCAAGATTATGGAGAACACAATTTTCGCCTTCCATAACCAGTACGGCATGTCGGCCTCTGACCCTGGAATGAAACTGGTAACAGATTCTGTTTTCATAATCACTTCCCAAAGTCACCAAGGCTTCGGCTTCCAGACGGATTCTCCCTGTGGGAGCCAATCTATGTACAGGCCCCTGCCTGCTGATCAGTACCTTTTCTTCAACTTCAGAATCCGGTAACAGCAATGGATCCGATAACATGGGACGGGTATTTACCAGAAAGCTTCCCTGCTGATAATTCAGACAGATTTTCTGTCTCCGCAGATGCAAAAAAAATGCTGTATCACCCATACAGGTAACATGCTTCACAACAGATTCTGAGTCGGAAAAGGCACAAAAGAAAAAATGTTCTGCGTGAATCGTTTTCTTCAAATAGCACCTCTTTTATTCTTTCGTGAAAATATTAGATGTCATAAAAACTAATAAAAGATGAACGGATATGTTAATCGATCAACAATGAATTCATAAGTTATTATGTAAGATAACAGATTTGGCATCTCATGTCAAGATATTTTTGGTGAATTTAAACAATTATTTTACCCGACTAGTTTTATAATTTGGTTATTATCACAATACCTTATCCCTCTCACTAAACGCATGCTGCGCCTCCGTCTTGCATTCCTTAAGTGTTCCGGACTGGTTCGCACTCAAAATGATCCACCGGATCATTTTCTCATATGCATGGCAACAAAAAACAGACACACCCATTTAAGATGTGCCTGCACTTTCTCAGATTATAAAACCAATTAAACGTCCTTCCGGTAAAACCTAAAAATAGGAATTAAAAATATTACCGGAAGCATAGGTATTACTGTAAGTTCCCTTCGTTGTATATGTATTTGCCTTTGCTGCTTCCTGTGTTGCTGCAAAATCGATAAAGGAAGACTGGGAAGATACTCTGGATGCATAAGAATAACTTCCGCTAAACAAAGTCTTCACGGTGTTTGCATCTGCCTTTGCAAAAGCATCCTTGTCAAGTGTCAGTGTATCGTCCTTACCAATGGTAATACCTGCCTGACCCAACAGCTTCTGATTGGACTCTGTCATGTTCTTTAAGGTATCTACACGCTTCGTGATACTGTCGGAAGCGGACTTGGCAGACCCTTCAATCAGCTTGTTATAATTGGTTACAAAACTGTCTACCGCTTTATAAATCTCATCCTGACTCTTACTGAATACAGAATCCTTACCTGTATTCGTTAACTGATCTGCAGAACTCTTCAAACTCTCTGATGCCGTCTGGATCTGCTTCAAGGTCTCTGCAGAATCCTTGGATGTGGAGAGTGTTTTCTTCTTTTCATCTACAATAGAAGCAGCTTCCTTGCTGATCTTGTTACCTTTGCCATAATAGGCCTTCATCAGCTTGCCATAGCTTCCATTCTTAATGCTCATGTAATCGGAAAGAAAATTTAAATTAGAATTTCCTGACATACTCTGAAACAAAAAAGAATAATTCTGCTTCATACCGGTATATCCCATGTTCAATCGTACTCCCATATGACTTCCCTGCCTTTCCATACGCTAATTATATATTAGCAAAATAATCGGCAAAATACAATCCGATTTACGCAATTCATGTAAAAAAATACGCAATATCTGATAGGCATACCTTTCCTCCGTATGTTATGCTTAACGAAACGGAAGGGAGAACTATTATGCTGAAAATACATCCTCATCGCAAGCACCTTAACATTCTTACAATTATACTGACTATCCTGCTCATAGTGAGCGGATGCCGTAAGGAGGAAACAGTCCCTATGCAAATACACGAAACTACGAGTCCAATATCTGAAGAGTCCGTTTCTACAGAAGCATCCTCACCCCAGCCATCAGCTGACAGTCCGGTTGTTTCCGATCTTCCCTCCCTGAAAGAACTCTATGCAGACTATTTCCAAATGGGTGTATGCATTAATCCGGTCACAGTTTCTGACAACCAGTATAAGGAGCTGATCTGTCATGAATTTAACAGTGTTACCAACGAAAATAACCTTAAACCGGAAAATATCATCAGCAAATCGGCTACTCTTGCCGATCTGGAAGGAAACCGCGAACATATACAACTTGATTTCACCCGTGTAATACCGGAGCTTGATTTTGCTGTCCGGAATCACCTTAAGGTACGCGGACATACTCTCATCTGGCACAGCCAGACCCCGGACTGGATCTTTTATAAAGACTATGATCCATCGGGAGAGCCTGCAGACCGTGAACTGATGCTGAAACGTATGGAAAATTACATCCATGATGTATTTTCCTTTATATCCACAAACTATCCCGATCTTTTCTATGCATTCGATATTGCTAATGAATGCGTTGATGATAACGGTGGTATGAGAGACTCCTTATGGCGTAAGACCATCGGGGACGACTACCTCAATTATGCATTTTCCTATGCGCGCACCTATGCCCCGGAAGAAATTCTGCTTTTTTATAATGACTATAATACTTATCAGCCAGCCAAACAGGCTGATATCATAAATCTGCTTTCCCCGGTTGCAGAAGCTGGAAATCTGGACGGAATTGGAATGCAGAGCCACCTCGATACCGACGTATCTCCTGCCAGGTTCACCTTTGCGGCACAGAAATATGCCGACGAACTCCATGTTGTGATTCACATAACTGAACTGGATATTGTCCAGCCGGATGCAGGAAATCCTGAGAAAATGCAGGGACTTTATTATAAAAGATTCTTTGATGCACTGGTTGCGGCCAAAAAGAACGGAACTCCGATTGAAAGCGTCAGCGTATGGGGACTTACCGATGGCCTCTCCTGGAAATCCAATGACCATCCGTTGCTTTTCCACAGTGACCTGACTCCAAAGGATTGCTTTTATGAAATCACATCCGGTGAAGCTTATACAGGAGCGGCTTCACCGGAAATAATGGCTTCAAGCTCCCGGAATGCCTGTTCATAGCTTTCAAACCGGATCCCATGGAAACCGAGTTTCTTCGCAGCTTCTACATTCTCCTTGCGGTCATCAATAAAGACACATTCCTCTTCCTTCAGATCATATGTGTCAAGAAGTGTCCGGTAAATATTCGGATCCGGCTTAATCATCTCTACATAGGAGGAAACAATCTGTCCGTTTACATACGGCATAAAGGTAAATTTTTCCTTGCTGTGCAGATCATAATAGCTTGCCGGATAGTTGGTCAGAAGATACGTATGATACCCTCTCTCCTGAAGCCCTTTCAGCCACTCTGCCGAATAGTCAAAGGCTTCCACGACCTCCCGCTTTCCATTCATCATGAAATAAGCGATGTCCTTAGCATATTCCGGTGCATCCTCCTGCATGTACCTCATTACTTCCTCTTCATCAAAGAATCCACGATCCAGTTCCTGCCACCATTTACAATAAACCGAAGCCTTAAGAAGCGGAGCGATTTTTTCTTCCGGAATTGCGAGCTTACGCATGGCTTCTCCCGGCATAAACCGGATCAGTACACCACCAATATCAAAAACAATATTTTTAATCATGCTGTTCTCTCCATTTTCTGATCGTAATTATTCAGCTGCTTTTAATCTATAGTAACGATTCAGCCCGGCTCTACCTGTAATTCTCCCGTACTTCATCCACGCTCATATAAACTACATTATGCTCCGGTTTTATGCCGCTTTTCATAAAGATATCACGGATTGTCACAAACTCATAGCCCTGACGCTTCAACTCCGGAATCAAAGTCTTGATTGCCTCTACCGTCTGTATATTATCTGCCATATCATGCAGCAGAATCATAAATCCGGGTCTTGCCACCTTAAGCAGACGCTCTGTTCTCTCCTTTGCACTCACCTCCGGCAGCCAGTCCTCACAGCCATAGCCACTGATAAAGGTAAGATCAATGAGATCATACATTTTCTGATCATAATCAATATAGGGCGGTCTGAAAAATTCCGGCTTCTCTCCCACAATCTTCTCAATGCGATCGGACGTTTCCTTAATCTCATCCACAATTTCCTGCTCACTCTGCTTCGGCATGGACTGGTGCGTTTTTGAATGATTCTCAATGGTACAGCCCATATCATGTGCTCTTTTCACAAGATATTCTGTTTCCTCTGTAATCTGCTGTCCAATCAGGAAAAAACTTGCAACTGCATGATTTTCTTCAAGGACATCCAACACCCGGTCTGTAATTCCCACAGTCGGTCCATCATCAAATGTCAATGCAGCCAGCTTTTTCTCACTCATCCTGTCTATGCCTCCTTATCTATTTTCTGAAAAAATTGAAATACCTTCCTCTTTAGCAACAAACTTCCATCCAACTACTATTTTAACCAAAGTAATCAAAAGTGCAAGAATAATCTGTGCTTTTCTACGAAGCTTCCAGCTCCCTGCGATCCCTGGTAATATTCTTCAGCCATTTAAATTTAAAGTAATGAATAAATACGATCGGCATCTTTTCAAACTCATCCAATGTCATTACAAAATAAACCCAGATGGGCGGAAGCTTTAACACATAGGCCGCAATTGCCATCAGCGGCACTGCCACACACCACATCATCACGGTATCGAGAATCATACCAAACTTTGCATCTCCGCCCCCACGGAAGCATCCACAGATCAGACAGGTATTCACTGCTTCCCCAACAAGACGCCAGGTTGTCATAATCATGATCATTCCCAGATAGGAAATTGCAGTTTCGGTCAGCTTATCACTGTAAAACCTGATCATAAACGGACGGATTGCAAGAATCACTCCACTTCCAAGCAGACTCACCAGAAAAGTGATCCAGAGCATTCTGCCGGCATACACCTTCGTTTCTTCAATCTTATTGTTTCCAAGACTCTGGCTGACAATAATGGTGGTCGCATTGGCAAAACCACGGCAGACAATTGCTCCGATATTCACAACCATCACCGCCACGGCATTTGCAGCCACCATATCATCTCCGATATGGCCTAAGATCACGGTAAACATTGATGCGGCCAGTCCCCATACCAGATCATTAATAACGGAAGGGGCACTGATTTTCAGAAAATCCTTAAAGAGAACCCCGGATCTTTGGAACATGGTTTCCACACGGAAACGTATCTCTTTGCTTCTTGCTGAATAAATAAGACACAGAACCGCTTCCACTGCTCTTGCCGTTACAGTACCAAGTGCCACACCGACAACACCAAGCTTCGGTGCACCAAATAACCCGAAGATAAAGGTTGCATTCAGGAATACATTCACAAGCAGGGATACTACATAAATGACCGAAGGGAAAACCACCTTCCCGACACTTCGCAGCGCACTCACAAAAATCTGTGCAAATCCCATAAAAACAAAGGAAAAAGATAATACCCGCAAATAGGTAACTCCCTCTGCAATGGTTTCCGGGCTGTTCGTAAACAGATGCATAATATATTCCGGGAAGAAAAAGGATACTACAAAAAACAACAGTGAAATCAAAAGTACAATCTTAGTGGCAAGACCCAGGATCCTCTCCACGGTCTGGTGATCTCCCTTTCCCCAATACTGCGCACACAGGACGCTTGTACCAATGGCCAGTCCATAGTAAAAGCAGAACAGGACAAACGTATACTGATTCGCAAGTGATGACGCAGCCATAGCCGTCTGGCTGACATAGCCTAACATAACCGTATCTGCCGAATTAACCAGTGTACTGATTAAATTCTGTATCATAATCGGAAATGCCAGCTGGATGGCATAAAGTAAAAATTGTTTTTTATTGAGCATCGTATTCATAGTGCATCCTTTTCCTTACATATAATTCATCCGGCATCTTCTGCTGCATGGATTTTCAATACATGCAGATCCATGCTTCAGAGCTGCTCCGGTATGATCCGTACAAAAAAGAGCAGGAAATTCAAGCACCTTGAATCTTCTACTCTTTATATGTATGCAGGAAAAGGGACTTGAACCCTCATGATATTGCTATCACACGGACCTGAACCGTGCGCGTCTGCCAATTCCGCCATTCCTGCGAACAAAAACTATTCTACATATTTTTGCCCTTGTTGTCAACAGTTTTTACCTGTTTTTCTTTACGATTTTGCTGAATCTTTTTCTGAGCAGCATTTTTTAACGTTTTTGTGTCTTCTGACCATCTCTTTTTGCTTTTTTTCATGGATTTTTGGAATTCTATCTGTAGCTCTTCCCATCGAAGATTAAATTCTTCCCTGAACTTTTCACCTGCAATCTCATATAATGCATGAAGAATGGTATGCACAGCTCTCCTTGTATTCTCATCCAGATCCCTCATGGCCTCATAGCTTCTGGTAATACATCCCTTCAGATCCCCTCCAAATTCAAATACATCTTCTGCTCCGGATGCCGTAACGACCTCATACAGCGTATCTACAAAGGTACGTACCTGTTCCTGTGACAGGGACAGAATCCACTCATTCAACGCCTCATCCTGCAGTTTTTGGGCCGTGGTCCGGTCTTCTACCCGTACAAAATGATCTCCGTCAATTCTCCAGTTAAAGGAATTATGCTGCATTGCACCAATGCTGCGGCTTTCAATGATTTCACAGTTCTCACAGGTTTCCATGATGACTCCGACAATCGAAGACTTCGGAATAAACTTAAACATCCGGTTCTTCACCGATGCATAATCACATTTGGCAAAAATTTCCGGTCGGAATCCAGGACCATCATGATTATAAATACACAACAGATGCTTTTTGGTCCTGGCTGAACAGTTCATGGCAGCATAAGAAGCAAGATTACCGCCCTTTGAGTGTCCACCCACGAAGAGCTCCTGTTTTACCCTTGAATACACCTTATTCAGATACTCTACTGCAAGCTCCTGACTGTGCGTAGGCTCAGATAATGCCAGATTAAGATCCTCCTTCCAGCCTACAATCGTTGCGTCCGTTCCACGGTATGCCACATAGCAGATTCCCTCATCTGGAAAACAGGTCAGCGCGGAAAACTGGGTATCCGTTTCCTCCTCAACCACATTCTCATGGTAATTCAGCTTCATATTGCCAAACCGCTTTGAAGCGGCTGCTGCCCGGAACAGTTCTTCATTCTGTTCCTTATACCAATACCCTGCAAGCAGCTCCTCCATACGATCCTGCTCCAGAATACTCTGTACGGAAACCGCCTCCTTCTTTTCCTTAAGGGAGGGAACAAATGGCTGGAAATTCATATAAGAAAGCTGGCAGATCACCAGCGAATCCACTTCATTAAAGGGCTTCTGAGCAAACGTATTCTGCCCATAGGTTCTGATATATTCAATAATATTGTCCATAGAATCCGCCTCCTTATTCTATTGTACCATAGATAGCATCTGCACAAAACCTGCAAATCCATACTTTATTCCATCATCCGTAACAGTTTGGCCATGCCCATTCATAAGCTGCCAGAACAACTCCCAGATAAATCATCATTTCTCCCACTGAAAAAGGGAATAATCCGGTAACCCTTCCATAGCTTTCCACCCATAGAGGAAAAATATTGTTTACATAATATTGTGCAAATTGTGGACTGCCTCTGGAAATGATATTGAGCAGTACCGCTATCAAAATAAACCAGATTGGAATTCTTATCTTTCTTTCAGGCATAAATCTGTAATCTCCTCATAAACTGCACTATAACTTCCTATGTAAAGGCAGTTTCGTATGAATACCTGGTTTTCCTTTGTACAGGACATCAATCAGTTCCTCTGGAGCGGCCCACTGCTCCTTCTGCTTTCCGGAACCCATATCTATTTTACACTTTTATTGAAGTTTCCGCAAAAGCATCTTCTTTCCGCAATCCGTATGTCCGTCTGTGCACCTTCCGGGGAAAGCAAAAACTTCTCTGTCTTTGCCACCCTGTCTACCACGCTTGCTTCCACCCTCGGAACCGGGAATATTGTCGGTGTTTCGACTGCGGTAGCCCTCGGCGGTCCCGGTGCCATCTTCTGGTGCTGGCTCACCGGCGTGCTCGGTATGGCAACCTCCTATGCAGAATGCTTTTTAAGTGTGCGTTTCCGGCATCAGGACGCTTCCGGCACCTACCACGGCGGTCCCATGTATGTCTGGGAGATCGGTTTACATAATAAATCTATCGGGAAATTTTATGCGTTCCTGACCTTTCTTGCCGCCCTGTTTGTCGGCTGTTTCACACAGGCCAATGCCGTAACTCAGACGACGGAGCTTACCTTCCATATTTCTCCATATATCACCGGCCTTGCGACGGTTGTACTGATTGCTTCCGTGATCCTTAGGGGCAACCACTCCATTGCCAATGCCTGCATGAAAATTGTTCCGGTTCTTGGCATTCTTTATACCTTAAGCTGTATCCTGCTTCTTTGGATCAACCGCTCTGCCCTGCTTCCTGCCATTGTCCTTATCATAAAGCATGCCCTCGCACCAAGAGCGGCCTTAGGCGGTGCTGCCGGCTCTTCCCTGATGCTCACTGCCCGCTTTGGAATTGCCAGAGGGCTTTTTACCAACGAAGCCGGGATCGGGACGGCTGCCATTACCGCTGCCGCAACCTCTGAACAGAATCCCGTGCGTCAGGCGTATGTTTCCATGACCGCCGTCTTCTGGGATACCGTTGTGATGTGTCTCTTAAGCGGCCTCGTCATTGTAACCAATATGATTCTGCATCCGGATTCCCTTGCTTGCGCAAACGAAGGAAGTCTTGTTGATGTTGCCTTTTCTTATCTGCCGTTTGGCGGAAATACCTTCCTGTCCCTGTGTCTTGCTGCCTTTGCCGTGACCACACTGATCGGCTGGTCTTACATGGGACAGCAGGCTTATGGTTACCTGACCGGCAATAAGGGCTTTCTTTACTATAAGCTCGCTTACCTCGCGATGATCTTTATCGGTGCCATTCTGCCACTTCGCTTTGTCTGGGAATGTGCCGATCTCGTGAATGCCTTTATGGTCATTCCAAGTGTCGGGGCGCTTTTCCTTTTGCAGAAGGAGCTTCGCATTACCTGAACCGTTCCTCTCTGATCGATAAGGAAATGTAAACATCACCGGCCCTTCCCTGCCAGTTCCTGATATCGCTGCAAACAGACACAGCAGAAGTAAAAATACCACATTGTATACCGTAAAAACCAGCATATATCTTCCGCGCTGTGCTCCTTTTACGGAAGCATAAAACTTATAGGAAATGAGACTTGCCAGGGATGCAATCAATGTACCAAGTCCACCGATATTCACGCCCCACAACAGTTCCTTATATTCGGTCGTAAATCCAGAAAGCAGCATGGTAGCCGGAACATTGCTGATGATCTGGGAACAGCCAATGGACAACCAGAATTCTTTTCCCTCCATCACACTTCCAATCCACCGGCTTACCGAAGGAATTCTCTGCACGTTGCCAACAAAGATGAAGAATCCGGCAAATGTTCCGAGCAGGAAATAATCCACCTGCGCAAACAGATCCCGGAAGGCAATCATTCCAACGATCACTACAGCAAGAAAACTGATTCCATAAGGAAGAATCCTTAAAACCGTACCCATACAGACCAAAAACAATATTCCCAGAAGAAGGAGCTTTATTTTCTCCATCGGGATGTCCTCTTTCTCCAGCACTGCACTTGCAGAATCCAGTCTGGTTCCCCGCTCCTTCCATCCTCTGAAAAGCAGGATCGCCAGTAAAAGAAAGAAGGATACTGCCACCAATGGCAGCATATAACGGATAAACATTCCAAATGAAAATGCAGAAACCGAATAAAGATAAAGGTTCTGCGGATTGCCAATCGGTGTGAGCATACTTCCTAAATTTGCTGCAATCGTCTGTAATACGATCACCGGTATCAAATGCTTTTCTTTATGAATACTTCCCAGAATTTCAATCGTAAACGGCACAAACGTAATGAGCGCCACATCATTGGTGATGATCATACTGAAAAAGAAGCATAAGAAGACAAGAACCATTTCCAGCTGCATTTCATTCCCGGCATGTCCGGTCAGGATCCGACCCAGATAACGGAAAACGCCCTGCTTCCGGAATCCTGCCACCAGAAACATCAGGCAAAACAATAATGCCAGTACCCGATAATCGAGATACCCCAGATATTCTTTGGAAACCGGTACAAACAGGGAAGAAATCACTGCAAGAAGTAATGCTGCCGTAAATACAATCTCCTTCTTTAAAACAAGTCCTAATTTTATCAATGTATTTTTCATTTGATCCTGTATCCTCTTCTTCCAAATCCATTTTCTGTTGTAATCTCACAAGAGCCGACCAGCTCCCAAACCGCACGCTCATACTCGGAAACCCGCTGCGCCTTACGGATCTTTTTCAGGTAGTATTCCGGCTCTCTTGTGTTTTCTTCTACAGAATTCCCACTTTCACGATCCTGCGACTTGAACAGATACTGCCAGTAATTCCATAATTCTTTCATTTTAAACAGGACAGTCTTATCTCCCCATTTTTGATTTACATAATTATTAGTTATGTTATCTTGATAGTTCAGAAATTCTTCCCTTGAGATCGCCGGACCTCCCTGAATCTCCCGGAGCAGGGACGGATTTACCAGCAGTCCCCGTCCGAACATCCAACGGGTATTTTCCGGGAAAAGCTGTTTCATTTCCCCGAAATCTTCTTTTGTGAAAAGATCCCCATTGTAGCAAAGCGTATGTTTACTATGGGAAACCGCATAAGCAAAATCCTGTGTCTGCGGATGATTCGCATACAGATCCGTCCCGATCCGGGGATGCAGAATCAGCTCCGATAAGGGATATTGATTATAAATCTCCAGAAGCCCTTCCCATTCTTCATGACAGTTCATTCCACTCCGTGTTTTCACCGAAATAGAAAGTGTGCTTCCTGTCCTGTCTTTCCACGCAAAGATCGCCTCCAGATAATTCTCTAAAAGTTCTGTCTGCGCCAGTAGTCCTGCACCCTTTTTCTTGGAAACCACCGTACCATACGGACACCCGATATTCAGGTTCACTTCTCCGTATCCAAGCTCCTCAAATTTTTCCAGATAAGGAATTGCATACTCTCCGGAATTACCAAGCAGCTGCGGAACCAGCGTAATCCCCTGATTATTCTGTGGATCCACATCCTTCTGATCTCTCGATTTCGTCAGTCCCTCTCTCGTAGCTGCTACAAACGGACCGAAATAATTTGTAATTTCATGGTTCGTATCAAACTGCCGGTGAAATTCATTCCGGAACAGGTATCCCGTGATGCCCTCCATCGGAGCAAAATAAAATTGATCTTTTCCACAAGTTGACATAATGTTATTATTGTATACCTTTCATTCTATATACTACCTATGTATCTTCTTATACGCTATGTATCGTATAGTGCCCTACACTTCTAAACTCCTGCTTCCTATATACCTATCCGCTATACGAATAAAGGGGTAAGCCGAAGCCTCCCCTCTATGTTTTGATTTATTGTAACTATCTGTTTATCATCTTTTACAAATCTAATCTTCCTTCGGAAGATCAATCTTAATATGCACATCACGGAGCTGCTTCTCATCTACGGTAGAAGGTGCTCCCATCATGACATCCTGTGCCGTCTTGTTCATCGGGAACGGAATGATTTCACGGATACTCTCCTCACCGGCAAGCAGCATAACCATACGGTCTACGCCCGGTGCAATTCCTGCATGCGGAGGTGCTCCGTAACAGAATGCATTGTACATGGCCGGGAATTTTGCTTTCACTGCATCTTCGCCCAGGCCTACGATTTCAAAGGCCTTTACCATAATTTCCGGATCATGGTTACGAACTGCTCCGGAAGATAATTCGACACCGTTACATACCAGGTCATACTGATAAGCATTAATAGAAAGCGGATCTGCATTGCACAGCGCATCCATACCGCCCTGCGGCATAGAGAACGGATTGTGACAGAATTCCAGTTCTCCGGATTCTTCTCCGATTTCATACATCGGGAAGTCTACGATCCAGCAGAATTCATAACAGTTCTGCTTCATATGTGCTTCACTGTTCATTCCAAGGTATTTCCTCAATACGCCTGCCCCTTTCAGAGCATCGCCCTTCTTACCTGCGGTAAGACCTACGAAATCACCTTTCTTAAGGCCGAGCTTTTCGATGACTGCTTCTTTACGCTCCTGCAGGAACTTCGCAATTCCTCCAACCAGTTCGCCGTTTTCATCCAGCTTGAACCAGTAAGCCTTCTGGCCACTCTGTACTTCAACATCGGCACAGATCTTATCAATTACCTTACGGGTTGCCGTGAACTGATCCACCACAATGGCTTCCACGCACTGTCCATCGAAAGGTCCGAATCCACAATCCGCAAGCACCTCTGTTGCATCCTGTAATACCAGATCAATTCTTAAGTCCGGCTTATCCGAACCATACTTCTCTAATGCATCACGGTAAGAGATTCTGGCAAACGGTGCCTTGGATGCTTCTTTATAAATACCGTACTTTGCAAATACGGGAGGTAATACATCTTCAATAACCGCAAATACATCTTCCTGGGAAGCAAATGCCATTTCCATATCGAGCTGATAGAACTCACCGGGAGAACGGTCTGCTCTGGCATCCTCATCACGGAAGCAGGGTGCAATCTGGAAATAACGGTCAAAACCGGAGGTCATCAGCAGCTGCTTAAACTGCTGCGGTGCCTGCGGCAATGCATAAAACTTGCCCGGATGATTACGGGACGGAACCAGGTAATCTCTCGCTCCTTCCGGAGAAGAACAGGTCAGAATCGGAGTAGTGATTTCCAGGAAATCATGCCCGGTCATTCTCTGACGCAGCTCTGCAACAACCTTGCTTCGAAGAACGATCTTTTCTTTCACAGCAGGATTACGCAGATCCAGATAACGGTATTTCAGACGGGTTGCTTCATCCGCTTCCTTACTTCTGTTAATTTCAAATGGAAGTTCATTGTAAATACACTTGCCAAGTACCTGGATATCTTCCGGTACGACTTCGATTTCACCGGTAGGAAGGTTGCCGTTCTTGCTGGAACGCTCCCGGACTGTTCCGGTGATAGATAACGTGGACTCATTATTGACGCCGCTTAACTTGTCCATCATCTCTTCGGTCTCCACAACCACCTGGGTGATTCCGTAAAAATCTCTTAAGATCAGGAATCCGAGATTCTTACTCACCTTTCGCATATTATCATAAAATCCGACCAGCGTAACCTTCTCTCCCACATCCGGGAGTCGTAACTGGCCACAGTTATGTGTTCTTGACTGTACCATGACTAACCTCATTTCCTTGTGTTTTTTATCATTAAACCGTATGTATTATAGCACAGCACATCCTTTACTGTCACTACTCAAAAACAATCTTCTGATGATCTTTCCTATTTTCTTTTTTTATCCTCATATCTGTTGAAAAAGGCACACTCCTCATCATTACACTGGTCTGCCTCCGGCAGCCGGCAGTTAATATGAAAGACATGCGCTACCTCTTCCTTTTCCTTGCTTCCATAAATATGCAGTTCACTGTCAATTCCCACGCTCTGCAGTTTTTCATACATCGGCTGTGCATTCGGAAGTGTAAAGTCATGAACTGAGCTCATAATAAATGCCGGCGGGAAATCCACAGTCAGATAATGCAGTGTGTCAAGGCTCTTAAGTCTTGCCTTTGCCTCCGGTGTGTCATCATAAAGATCCTCTCCCACATATTCCTTAAATACATCAAAATCAGAATTGGCCTTCGGATCATGGGTATCATATACTCCACAATTAAGCCCCACTGCACGAACCTTAAGCCCCGACGGAACAAACGGGAACTGCTTTGCATATTCCGGATTGGAGCAGATCGTCAGATACTGTGTGGAGAGCTGTGCTCCTGCCGAGTCTCCTACTACAAAAAGATGATCCGTATCAATCGCATACTCCTTCGCATGATCCCGCACAAAGCAGAATACCTGATTGATATCCTCTAAGGCTGCCGGATATTTATGCTCCGGAGCAAGACGGTAGTTAAAGTTCACAAAGGTAAATCCCCGCTGTGCCAGCCGCATTCCATAGAACTGGTACTGTTCCTTGCTTCCATAAACCCAGCCTCCTCCATGGACACTGATAATCGTTTTCTGCGGTTTAGTCACCTCTTTCTGATGATAAATATCGAGCAGATTGTCACTCCCGTATGGTCCGTAGGAAATATTGTCAAATCTCACAATATCCTCCGGCGTGGTAAGTCCTTCATCTCTCTTGTCATCACTGATTTTCCAGTTTACCCGGATATCCCTTACCTTTTCACTTAACATATCCTTTTCCTCCTTCATTACTGTATAATTTGTTTCTTATTTTATCTCTTAGATTTTCCTTTCCACTCCCTGTTACAGGAAAAAATGAATCCCCCAGAGTACCAGCAAATGTAACGGGTAATAAATATAAAACAGCCATTTGTTAAGCACTACATG
>UMAJ01020406.1_pt1 | contig 14476 bp, 19 predicted proteins | sample 1963671 | NCBI WGS metagenome assembly UMAJ01 (sample SAMEA4835912, study PRJEB28245) | human gut metagenome | biome: gut microbiome; material: fecal sample | place: Denmark | collected 2008 | reverse complement strand
GGCCGCTGAACGGTTGCCCGTGTTGGTGGCCGCTGAACGGTCGCCCGTGTTGGACTCCTTAGCGTTTTTAAAATCAACCTTTTCAAGGATGAATTTTACCCCGGCACGGATTAACCCCGACAGTCCGATTTCCGCCCCAATTTTAATTTTTGACGAGGCAACCTTGCTGTCTCCGCCGTCTTTGCTAAGTTCACCGCTCTGCTCAACCTCACAATATCTGCTGTCGGCAGGCGGATAATAAGAAAAAACATCAAGCGGGTTTTCGCAAGCGTGAAAGCCTTTTTCGCAAACCTTAACATCACTCTCTTCATATTCCTTGCCGACTTCATATTGAAATCCCCTGCATTTGAGGTCCTTATCGAATCCCTTGTAATTCATAATTTCACCTCGATTTCCTCAAAAACATAGTCGACTTTTTTGTCCTCCGGCTCGTAAAGAGCGGCGGTCAGAAAGCTTTCGATTGAATTCCTCCGAAGTCTCCTCAGCTCGGCTCTGCGCCGGGCTTTTTTCTTTGCCTTGATTTTTTCGGCAATCTCACCGACACCCCCGCCGATGATAAGTCCTCCGAAAGCGCATACGATAAAAGCGGTTTCGATGCTCATTATGTTTCCTCCTTAATTTTTAAACTTGTCCGTCTCGACAACTCCGATGACGATTCCCGCCGCAACGCAGCATTTAATAAGATTTTCGCATTTGAGCGAGAACGGACGCTTTTTAAAGGCCGTGACGGTGTTTATTCCGACACCCGCCTTGTCTTTAAATTCAAGGTCTTTGAAGTGGTTTTCCGCCCATTTCTCCTGAATGACCGCCCGAAGCGTTCGTTCCTGGTTGCGAAACTCCCGTTCGATAGCCGCCTGTCGTTTTTCTGCAAGCGACATATAAATTTTCGGCATACATCTCACTCCTTACTTGCAAAGCTATCGTCAATAAATTTCTTGAGAGCCGTGTCCTCAATTCGATAATTTTTACCGAGTCTGACCGCCTCGAGCTTCCCGGTGCGTATCCATCTCCACACCGTAGCCCTCTTCACATTAAACAGGCGTGCCACCTCGTCGCACTTATTCCATTTTTTCAAAATATCGCCTCCTTTTTTCTTATTTTTGGTTGATTTTTGTTGCGTTTAGTGTTATTGTGTAAGTGCAATAGAAAAACAACAGAATATATTGACCTCTCTGATCGACCGTTTCTCTGTTGTGTTGAGTTTAGTTTATCACGGTTTGCCGTTAGTGTCAAATAGATTTTAACTGTATTCCGTTAATTTGTGCGATTGCACAAACGCTGGGGGTGATTTTTGTGTATAATTCACAATCGACAGCGCAAAGGATTAAAGAGCAGGCGAAGCTCCAAAATAAGCAAATCAAAAATATGCTCTCTGAATGTGGTTTAGGTATAAATGCGCTCTCTCAATTCGCCAAAGGACAGCATCTTTCCTCATTCAGCCTTGCAAAAATCGCCGATTACCTCAACTGTTCGGTCGACTACCTTTTAGGCCGAACCAACAACCCCGATATGTCCTCCCGCCTCCCGGAACTGACCAAAGAGGAGTGGGATAAGATAGAGCTTTTCGCTCAAGGTCTGATTGCAAGCAGAAAGTAGGGGAGATAGGCTGTGTTGAGCAACACTCAATTGAAACTCCTAAAATCAATTTCAAACCGAAAAATCATTCGGATAGATAAAAACAACGAGGACTTGGATTACCTTTACTCTCTCGGTTACATTGAGATGACACAGGTTGACAAACCGGGTGATTATTACTGTGAACCTTATATCATCGAAAGAGGAAGGTCGGCTCTTTATGAGGAGCGGCAAAACCGTTTCGACCGTATCTTTACAAGAACCGTTTCGGTAATCGCCCTTCTGTTATCTCTTTTTTCCCTTTTTATGCAGCTTCTGTAATGCTTCCGCATACTTCACAAGCTCGTTTGATAAAAGGTCGATTTCTTCAAGTGTTGCCCGGTGCTTTTCCGTCCCCGGCTCATACTTTGGAAGAACTTCTGTAATTGCCTTACCGATTCTTTCGGTTATGTCCGCTCCGCACGATTTAAGACACAATGCAAAGAAGTCATCAATAGTATCAAAACAGGCATTTCGGATATTGTCCTTCATTTCCTCACCTCCCTTTGTCTTTTAAAAAAGAGTTCCAATCATAATTCGGATCAAGTAGTGGGTCATCACCGAAACCAGTATATTTTCTCGGTTTCTGCCGTTCGTCAACCCTCTTGCCCTCACGATCCGTTGTCGGAAGAAGGCCGTTGACCTTCGGATTAAACTTGATACGGTCAAGCTTAGTAAAGAGCAAATCTCCTTCTTCCGTCCAATATTGATACATTGCGTGGAACATTTCGGGCTCGTCCTCACATCGTCCGCCGATTTCCAGTGTCTTTATAACCTTGATTACTTCCACACCGTGCATTTCCTCACCTCCATTTGTTATGTTGAGTTGACTTTTGTTTATTGTGTGATATAATACTTTATGAAAGAAACAACCAACAGCAGGAAACAAAAGTAAAACATATTCGCTTTAGTGTCGTTTGTTGTATTATAGTTCACTTTTGTTTCTTTGTCAAGTGTTTTTTATCAAAAAGTTTCTTTGGGAGGCAAAAGCCGTGACTCTATATGAAAAAATACAGGTATTGTGTAAGAAAAACGGTTTTGAGATTTCCAACTTGGGAGAAAAAATCGGAATAAAAATTGCCAAAAGTTCGATAAGCAAATGGAAGCATGGTTCAATGCCAAGGGCAAGTACCATTAAAGCAATAGCCGACTACTTCGGCGTACCCATTGAATATTTCACCGGAGAAGAGCAGACAGCCCCCGAAGAACGGGAGCTGTCCGAAAATGAGGAGCTGTTTAGGATTTTTTCCTCCCTCCCGGAGGATCAGCAGAAAAGCATTGCCGACCTGATTCGCAGTCTTTCAAAAGGTCTTTGATTTTTCTGTACTCGTCCCTTTTAAGCCTCGACAGCTTGTCCATTCGTCCCATAAATTCCTTTTTTGACATTTTCTTTTCCATTACGGTTACACTCTCCTTTTTTCTACCCTTGGCAGATTGTGTAAACCGTAACACATTTTCACCCTGTTGACCATTGTGCAGATTTTTGTTTGTCCTGTAAGCCTTCTGTTTTTATTGTTTGCTTTCGTCCCGATTATTCTGTTAAAGTATAACAAAAACCGCCGTGACAAGCGGTTTGAAGGGGAGTAGTAATTTTGCTTTTGTGCGAATATCTTCAAGGGCTTAAAAAGAGCCGACAGATGTCCACAAAGGACATTGCCGACCGTTGTGGCCTGCCTTCCGAGACGGTAAGAAGTATTATCGGGGGTAAAACACCCGACCCGAGACTCAGCACCGTGACGTGTATAGTCAACGCCTTGGGCGGAAGTCTTGACGAAATAGGGGAGGGGATAAAGCCCGAAGAACAAAATACGTCCGAATCGGTCATAGAATTGTACGAACAGCGTTTAAAGGACAAGGACGAGCGTATAAAGGCGGTCATCCGTGACAAGCGGATTTATATGATAACCGTCGGCGTACTCGTGCTTATTCTTATCGGCTTTTTTGTCGTTGATATTCTCATCGGCTCCGAAGGCTGGATTGTTTATAAATAAAAATGAGGTGAGTGTATGGCTAAAAATCAAGACTATCCGTTAGGTCTCAAATGGTACAAATTTTATACTTCGTTTTATCTTCCTGTTTTTTCATTTTTTTCCGGCCTTGCTTTGTTCGGTGATATATCAGCTCTGTTTGTTCAAAAAAGCTATTCCTATTACCCCTTATCGGAGCTTTATACATATGTTTTTTTGGGCTTAATATTAGAATTGATAACCTTTTGCTTTCAAATAGCCGCCCTTATCCGTTTAAGGAGAGACGATGACAAAAGCTTTGCCACCAACAATGCCTACCTGATTTTTCTTTGCATATTCAGCGCATATAAGGCCGCATTGTTTCAGGTCAGATTTGATAAATATAGCTCATTTAGCAATCGAGTAGTCATTGATACCTCTTCGGTGATTCCGGCGTTTGGATTTGTGTTTGCACTGTTGTTTTTTGTATGGTTCCTGCCGAATTATTTTTATTTAAAAAAGAGGCTGGATTATTTGTGCGGCACTTATATAAGACCGCCGAGTCAAGATATATTGAGTATGTTTGACGAAATAAAGGAAAATCCGCAGGCCGTAAAGGAAAAGGCGAACGAGCTTCACAGTGCCGGCAAGGTAGACTTATACGAATATCAGTACATAATTAGAAACTATGTCGACTATTTAAACGGTGACACTACCGTTACAACCGTCAGCCCGGCCGAAGATCATAAAGAAAATAACGCTTCTTCCGTAAACGGAGAAGTTAATGCGGACAAAAAAGAAAGTCAGTTTGATAAAGATATAGATGCGCACCCAGTACTTTCTTATGTTTTGTTGGGCTTTGGACCGATTCTGTGGTTAGCGGCGATTGCAATGCTTTTTTCCAGTGGCAACGCCGCTTTGGGTGCAATATTGCTTATAGTTGTGCCGTTAGTTGTTATACTATGGCTTAATCGGAACAAATTAAAATCTAAAACAACCGGGCAGTCTGCTTGGAAACAGACCCCCGTGTTTCGTTCCGAGCAAGATGCGCCGTGTTGTAAGCACTGCGGGGCAAAACTGATTGAGGGTGCGTCCTTCTGTAATAAATGCGGTCAAAAAACAGACTAAAGGAGAAATAAATATGTTTTGTGAAAAATGCGGAAAAGAAATTCCCGAAAACAGTAATTGGTGTCCTTTTTGCGGAAAAAAGAACGAGGAAGTAATAACAAGATATTTCCGAATTGCAATAGGTATAATTGGCGCACTTGCTGTGATATTTTTATTTACAAGTGCCTGTTTCGGCTTTGAACAAATGGGAAACCCCGAAACACGGGGATATAATTGGTCTTTGATTTCTCTGTTTTCATTCCTGTCGCTCGGCTTCTCGGTACTCTCCGCCGCCGTCACCGTCTATTTTATCTTCAAAACAAAAAAATAAACCCCGCCTTTCGGCGGGGCTCTTCGTGGCCGGCGTTCTTACATAACACTTAAACCAAAGGATTCGGTTACACGAATATACAGCGCATTTCTGCCTGCGAATCAATTATATCATATTTTTTCAAAAAATGCAATAAAGCAAAATCTTAAAAGGGGAGGTGCTTATATGGCAAAGGCAAAAAGGCTTCCGAGCGGAAACTGGCGTGTCCAGGTGAGCGTTACAACGGAAGGAAAGAAAATTAGAAAATCATTTACCGATTCCGACAAAAAGCAAGCTGAAATGGCGGCGCTTGAGTGGCAAAGTAAGATGTTTAAATACAATGAACAATCATCTGAAATAACACTTGGCGAAGCGATAAACAAATATATTGACAGTCGTCGCAATATTCTTTCTCCGGTCAGCATAGCGACATATGAAAAAATAAAAAGGAATTATTTTGTTGAGCTTCAGCAAAGAAAGCTATCAAATATCAGTCAAAATATGTTGCAAGCGGAAATAAATAATTTGAGCGGTAGATTGTCACCTAAAAGCGTTCGGAGTATTTGGGGGCTGATTTCGGCTACAATTAAACACTGTACCAACGAATCCGTGACTGTTGTTCTTCCGCAAAAGAAAAAAATAATATATTCAACCCCCGACCTACAGACCTCTCTTAAGATCTTACAAGCTTGTAAAAATACTGAAATAGAACTCCCTGTTACCCTTGCATTGCGGTTGGGACTCAGGGTATCTGAAATATGTGGCCTTAAATGGTCGGCCGTTTATGATGATTATATTGTTGTTGACAATGTTATTGTCTCATATGGTAAAGAGCAATATGAGAAAAGTCCAAAGTCCGCAGCCGGCAACAGAAAGATACCTCTGCCGGCAGATATTAAAGAAATGATAAATGCACAACCGAAAATTAACGAGTATGTGATTCAAAAAAGCGCAAAGTCGATCGGCGCAATGTTCAGAAGGATTTTAAAAAACAATAATATTCCGCATTGTCGTTTTCACGACCTTCGTCACGCTATGGCGTCGGCAATGGCGTTGTTAAATATCCCGGATAGATATGCTATGAAAATTGGCGGATGGGACAGCCCCGATATTCTCCATTCAATTTATCAACAAACCTTTACCAAAGAGGAACTCGCTTTTTCAAAGCTGATAAGTGATTTTTTTACTGAAAATTCACACGAAAATGCACACGAAAATTAAAAAACCACGTGTTTATGCGCCTTTTGGGCGATTTTCAGAGAGTTCGAGTCTCTCCTTCTCCGCCATTTGAAAAGCCGCTAAAGCAGCGGCTTTTCTTTTGTTTATGCGGGTTTCAGCGGTTTTATCAGTATGAATTATATTGCCAAAACAATATGATTATTGCACACATAATGAAAAAAATGCACACGAAAGTTCACACGAAATTCCACACTACATCGACAGCATTTGCCGAACCCACGCTACACGCTCAACATATTCTTTATGAGCGTGATTCCACTTGTCAAGCATTTCAACAGGCGGAGAGTAAACTTTCTCAAGTTCTGCAATGTCTTTTGTTGCAAAATCATGTATATATGAGGCGTGTTTTAATTCGTCCCCGGACATTTCCCGATATTTATTCGCATCGGTCATATTACCTTTTGCTTTTTGTTCAACATAACATTCGGCATAGTTTTTGGCGTCCTCGATTTCTTCGTTGATTCTCTCAACGTATTCTTTGATTTTTTTCATATCGTCACTCCGTTATCGTGGAATAGAGATTATCAATGTCCGACGGAGAAAATTTAAATGTGCCGAAAAGAGGGATCGTTATTTCGATTTTCCCCTTGCTCACAACCTGTTCTTTCAAATCCGCATAAAGTCCGTCGACATCTATTGTTCCGTTTTCATCGGATATTGCAAAGCTGCGAAGAAAAGGATTTTCACATAAGGACTTTTTCAAATTTTCGCTGTTCCTCATGACTCTTGCCACAGCAATTCGGGCGGCTATTTCCTGCCAGCTGTTCATCCTTGAGTAAACTTCCTTGTCCATGTATTTTAAAATGCCGTTAAGCACTCTTTCAAATTCCATATAAATTTCCTTTCAAAAATCAAGGGGCAGCGATTGCCGCCCCTCTTTGTCATTTTGCATTAACCGCCTGAGCGGCCGCCGCTGTGGGAGCTGTCCAGCTGTTGTAACGCTTCATCGGTTCGGGGCAAACGTTGTCGATCGGAATGACCGTTTTTGTAAGTCCCTGAAGAGCTGCAACGGTGTTTTGCATACAGGAAAGATTTGCCGCAACCTGAGCATTGACAACACTCTGCTGACAGAGCTGTGCTTCAACCGTATTAAACTTTCCGTCAATGTACTTGTACATATCCAGCATTTTTTGATCGGTATAGGTGTTTGCGTCTCTCAGCTTTACTTCGGTTTCAAGCTCGGCTATTCTTGCTGACTGCTCGGATTCGTATCTGTTGACAAAGTGGTCCTCACTGCAAGTGCCGTTTGCCGTTCGGCCGAAAAGACCGTTGCCGTTAAGACCTCCGGCAAGCACTCCAAGCGCTGTTCCGGCAATTCCGAGTCCAAGCCCGGTACCGGCAATCCCTTTAGAAGCGTATCTGTTTTCGTATTCCATAACAATCTCCTTAATTTTATTTATAAATCGCTCTCTGTGCACCGAAAGCAATTTATATTCTGTAATTATCATACAACACAAAAGACATTCTTGTGGTTCGTTTACAGCTCAAAAAAAGGTCAAAAAAATACCCGTCCCCAAAAAATGAGGACGGATAAATTATAAATTCGGTGTTCAATTGTAAATGCAGTCGATTATTTTCAAATAAATGCGCTTAATTCGTCTTTTTAGCGTAGACAGGGAAACACACAGCTCCGCCGCAATATCAGCTTGCGCCCACCCTCTCCTTAAAAATTTGACTATTTCAAGCTCATCATCGGTAAACCCGCAATGAGATATGTATTTTTCCCATTCGCTGTTATAAAACCGAAGCATGTGTCACACCTCCCGAAATTACTGTCCTTTGCATTTCGGTTTTTCGTATGTAAGCGCGTTAACGCTGTCGGAAATGCCGGAGGTAGTGGGATCAATAACGGCGTTCCACACGCTGACAAGCACCGAGAAAACCACATACGGATTAAGGACGGCTGCTTTGAGGGTGGAAAAGAATATTCCCCACGAGGTTATATCCGAGCCGGTTATACCGTAATATGCCCCGACGGGCACCACCACGGCAAGAATAACCGAGAACCACCACTGCGGATTTTTAATTCGTACAAGCCAATTGATTTTCATAATTTTTTTCTCCTTTCTATTCATGCGCCTTTTGGTTCAAATGCTTGTCCAGCTTGTCTTTGGCAAGGGGGACAGTATGGTTGCACCCCTGTTGGATAAGACCGTCAAGACAGGCGGAAAGACCATAGCATATAAGGGTGTTTTCATCTTTTATTGCTTTAAATTCGTTTTCGGTATGGTCTCTCAGTTCCTTTATATCCTTGGCCGCCTTGTCATCTTTGTTTTTGACGTTCGCAAGCCAGCGGAAAACAGCAAACAGACCGCCGATTATTCCGGCAATAACGGTTATCCCGGTGCAGATTTCAAATACAATTCTCAATGTTTCCATGTTATAGCCCCCTTATTTAACCGCAGCCTGTAGAATGACAAGTACGTCTTTGACGGTCACACGGCCGTCACCGTCCGCGTCAAGCCTCTTGCTCTGCTCGTCGGTCAGTTCGACTTTACCGACCGCTGCCTGTAAAGCAATAAGCGCGTCGTTGGGGGTGTACTTGACCGTCTCGGGAGTGGGTGCGGGCTGTTCCGCTTTTCTCAGTCCGAGTGCTTCGAGCCAGCACTCCTCACCCCAAACGCCGTCAACGGTCAGTCCGTGGTTTTTCTGCCATGCTTTGACTTTCTCGGCGGTGGAATTGCCGAAATATCCGTCAATAGGCGCGCCGACCGTGTGCTGAATGATTTTGACCACGTTGGAGTATTCCTTTGAGGGCTTTACAACGGAATTTTTGAGAACGTCACGGAACTCCTCATCGTCTCCGCTCCATGTCAGCCCATGCTGCGGGAATGACCAGCCGTCGGTCATGTGGGTCAAACGGACATTCCACACATTGCACTCACAAGAGGGGAGATTTTCGAAAGTCGGTACGGGGGTGACCGTCTGATTTTTCCAAAAAAACGGCTGCTTGCGGCTGTCTATATGTACAAAACCGTCGTCGTAGTAACAGCCGATTCCGTTTATCCAAAGCCCCTGCGCATAATGCGCCACATCGTAAGGCGATACACCGTTAACCACAATGTCAAAAGCACGTCCCTTGACGTGGTAAGAGTCGGAAGTGCCGCCGATTTTCTTGTTATAACTCGGGGAGCGATAGCCGGAGGTAATGGTTATTGCCTTTCCGAAATGCTGTCGGATGTCCTCAAGCTTGAAAGCAAGGTCAATGTCAATAGGAACATTGTCCGAGCCGTCGTGACAGGCGAACTCCGACACACGAAAATGCTCTGTCACCTTTTTGTTTCCGTCTTTTTTTACCGAAAAATTGTATACAGCCATGATTTAAAACTCCTTTATTTCGATTTTACGTTAAATATTTCAAGGTCAAGCGTCCATTTGTTGGCCGTGCCGCTCCATACGGCTGTACCCCTGTGCATTGCTCCTGCGGCGCATGAAGTATTACCGCCCATGCCCATGTTATTTGAGATGATAGGCAGATTTGAGGTGGTGGAGCTCTCGGTACACCATTGCGCTGTCAAACCCGCCGTACCGGCGTTGTAATACTCGACCTCGATTTTGTCCCCATCGTTTGCCGTGTCGGGCAACTTAAGGGTTATTGCCGCCGTTGCGGATATTTTATAGTGCTTTCCCACCTCAAGCACGGAGGGGAGAGTGGTTGCAACAGGTAGGTGAGCCGAATCATAATTGAGCCATACAAGGGCACGGTTTTTAATGACGAAGATCATCGGAATGTCGGCATTGATTACACCCGCCGCAAAGCTTATAACAGTTTTACCTCCGACATATGCAGCGAGTGTAAATTCCGCGCTGCCGCCCGATGCTTTGACTTTGACCGTCCCTGCGGTGTTGGTTCCTCTTGCGAGTTTTATAGAGAAAATCCCGCTTGCGTTATATCCGCTCGGAGGGGTAAAGGTAATAACATTGTTGCTTATTGCGCCCGAATAGGGAATAAGCGCGTCATCGAGTGTTTTTACCGTGCCGTTATTTGCAACGCTAAGGCCTTTACTTGTCTTAAGCTTGTTGTTTTCGTCAAAGCTGTCCGAGCTTGTTCGAATAAAAACATCGTTGTCAAACGCATTTATCCAAATCGCCGTTTCGGAGGATATAAGCCAAAGACAAACAAGCTGCCCGTTGCGAATACGCCTGAGCGAAACGTCATCCGCAAAACTTCCGTCGGGATTTACCGTCTTGACCTTAACAAAACCACCGTCGGCAAAATACAGAGTTAATTCTCCATTGCCTGAGGCCTCCGTTTTGCCCGATTTGGGGTTTATCCATATAACTTTATTACTGACGGTGCTTTTGCTTGCTATGGCTACTGTCAGCGCGTCAGGGGTACCGTTTGAGTCCTCCCAAACGCGGTTATAAAACTCGGCCGTTGCGGCAGCGTCGACAAGTGCCTTGAATTCGTCTGCCGAAGTTACCGTTCCGGGAGTTGTCCCCGTTTCAACGGTTTGAATTATGAAGGGTGCCGACTCAAGCTTGTAAGAGAGTGCAGAACCTTCACCGCCGTTGCTTTGATACAAAATTACCGTTCCTTCATAAGCGGAGACATTTGTTTTCATGAACACGGGAATTTCTGCGACAAACTTCCCGTTGACATATTCACAGCTTACCGTTGCGATAACATTTTTTGCTCCGCCGGATGTGTAGGATATGATCATTAAAGCGTTTGTATCGTCATCGAACGTCAACGACACGCCTCCGCTTTTTGGTGTCATCACAAACATTCTGCTATCTGTGTCGGTCGAAATAAGATTTATAACGGGAGCGGTGCTTGCCGTGCCTTTAAAATCAATGTCAAACCGATAAATGACCTTTTTTTCTTCCATTTTTCATCACCTCGTTATATTAAAAGGGAACCTTTTTTAGGTTCCCTTTAAAACTATTTTTGCCTTTCGGCGTATTCTTTGGCTCTCTTTTCCTGGTTTGCGTCCTCGTCGGCGGAGTCCCTCCATTTTTCAAGAGTGTCATCGAGATTATCATACAGCCCGGTAAGACTCAGTTTTGTTTTTATTTCCGCAACTGTTTTGGTGTCTTTGTTCCGATAGGCCTGTTTGTATTTATCCCGATATTCGTTTGAAAACTTGTTTCTGACATTCTGCTTTGCCTCAAGGGTGACTTTGTTCTGTCCTTTGGAATTGACCGCATATTGGTCGGCGCCGTTTTCAAGAAGCTTTTGTTTTTCTTCTTCAATCATTGTACGAACGGCCTCTTTGGCGGCGGAGGAGTCGGCTTTTGCATATGCGGCGTTGTATTTATCCATGTTCTTTTTCGAACTTGTGCCCGTCTTTTGATTTTCTCCGCTTGAAAGCAGGCTTTCTCCTTCGGCGATTTTATCGCCCAAGCTTACCATGCCTTCGACAAGCTTTCCGATGTTTGCAACGGGAACGCCGGTAAGGGTGCCGGTTATTTTTGCAAGGTTGAGCCCCGATTTTCCCAAATCCTCTAAGTCGCCCTCGCCATTTACATATTTCGAAAAAGAGTCTCCGAACTTTTCGAGGTAAACGGTAAAGTCGTTGATCGTTTCCACGCCGCCTATGGTTATAAAATCGTCGGCATTGCGACTGGAAAAACTGCCGTCATAAATTTGGTAGGCCGCTTTTGCGATTTTCAGCATTTCGCTTCCGAAAAGGAGGTTTGACACAAAGCTATCGAGGAAGTTATATCCCACGTTGCCCCAAAACGACTCGGGGGTTATATCGTCGTCGGGATCTCTGTACGCATAAAGACTCTGAAGCAGAATGTCCACTATTGTTTTCATGGCGGTAAGCGTGGTGGTAGCGACAATCTGTGAGAAAACTGCTCGGCCGAATTCGTTCCTTGCCGTCTTTACATCCTCTGCGGTGACATCGCCCGAAGGATTGTTTTTATAGCTTTCGGAATAACTTCTCATTCTCGAAAATGCGTCGTACAAAATACTGACATTTTGGAGGCGCTGCGTGTAGAACATGGTCATCGAACGAATAAGGTCTTTGTCAGACCGAAGTACGGCGGGACGCTGCATGGTGGTGTAGTTGGGCTGTGTTCGCTCTACTACTCGATTGAACACCTTTGCAACTTCGTTGTAATAGTCGTCCTTTGCCTTTTGGAATTGCTCGTCGGATATGGAATTTGCCTTGTGTTCGGCCGTCGCTTTGTCAAATGCTGCTTTCAGCTGAGAGTTGTTGTCATCAACATAAAATTGCGACGCATACCAAAGCCGTCCCACCGTGGCTCCGTCGATTTGGGTAATCCAATTCATAAGCCATGCGGTGTTTTTGAGGACTTTGTTTTGAGTCTTTCCCAAGTCCTTAATGTTTCCGATTTCGGGATTTGAATACCCCGCCATACGGTAGGCAAGAAGGGGAGAGTATTCGGCAATAAGAGCCTTGTCGGCTTTTTTGAGTCCCATACCAAGAGCTTTGGTAAGAGGTTTCCACCCGATTTCCGCCGCTGCCGTGGGATAGGAGGCCGCCTGTGAGAGTGCGACTCTTGCATTGACCGAAAGGGTGGCTTGAGCCATGTTGCCGCGAATTCTGTTAAAAAAAGCGCTGCCGGACTTTTGCCTTGAGCCGGTTATATCTCCGAGAAGGTCGGAAATATACTTTCGTCCCTGTGTTCCGAATTTTTCTCTGAGAGCGTTCTGCACCGATGTAAGCCCGTTTTCGTCGGTCATATTCTTGCCGTAAACCTTTTGAAACTCTCTGACCGAAGGCATAAGCCCCGCATAATTTGCAATGTCGTCGATATGTCCGTTGATTACGTCGGTAAGACCTTCAAGCATTATCGGGCTTCCCGAAAAGACACGCTCTTTTGTAAAGCCCATGTTTTCAAGATTTGCCGCCTTTTGAATTACACCGAAATCCTCATTGCGGAAAGCCGAATCGGTATGAATCGGGAAGTAGTTTTCAATTCTCGCCTTTTCAAATCCGTAAACCATAAGCGTAACGGCGTTCATTTGGTCACGGCTGAATCCGTCGAAAAATTCCTTTGCCTTTGCAATCCACGCCCTGTCATAGTCGGTCATTTGTTCCGCAATTTTGTTTTTGATTTCCGCCGCTTTCGAATACGCCTGTGCAACAAGCAAATCGCGTTTTTCGTAAAGCTCGTCAAGCTGTTCGGCCTTATCGGCGGCATTTGAGTCCTTAACGGTTTCTATCCGCTCTCTTATGCGGTGGATTTCATCGACAAATTTGCCCTGCATAATTTCGGCTCTGACAGCGCCTTTACCGAAGGCTTCATTCTTTCCTTTGTAATATCCCTTTAAATCGGGAACGGTGAGACCGCCGTAAATAAGGTGTCGGGTGTTATCCTCGTTTTCGAGCATCATGTAAACGGCGTTCATCATGTCTCGGGTTATCTTTACAGAGTTTCCGTCGGAATCCACAAGGCCTATGTCGACCAAATCTTTTTCGTTAATGGAAATAAGGCTGTCGACATTCTTCTTGTTTTTGCCCTCCACAAGCTCGTTGAACATCCGTTTCCCCTCGATAAGGATTGACGTCTTCTTAAGCTGTCCGTCGTTGAGCAGCGTGTACATCTTTTGCCATGCGCTGTTCTTTGCAAAACCTCCGAACCGTTCAAATACAGCCTCCGGGCGGGATTGTGCAAAGGTGTATTTTTGAGACAGCCGACCCATGTCCTTTGCCTGTCTCGTTTCTTTTATAAGCTGCTTGCTGAATTCCTTTGCGTTATGTTCCTCGCCCGCAATTTTAACCTTGATTGCGTCCTTGCAGAGCTTGTCCACGGCTTTGAGCGTATCGTAAATATACTCAAGGTTTTCCTTTGAAACCGCCGTAAACTTTCCGCTCGATTTTTCCACAAGGTTTTGTATCATGTCGGCAACGGTCGAATCATAAGCGCTTTGGTACTTTTCGCTTTTCTGAATCGCCTCATATGCCGATTTGAGGACTGAAAACTTTTGCGAAAGAGCGGCGCTTTTTCCGCTGTCAAGGTTGATTGCATTAAGCACTCCCGCAACGCTGCTCATAAGCTCTCGGGGGATATACTCATTCTTTTTGGGATAGAGCAGCCGCCTGTTCATGTCGGCGGTAAGCGCCTTTATTTTATGACGTAAAGCCGTTCGGCTGCTGCGTTCTCTGCGCTTTTGGTTCTGCTGTCTAAAGCTTTCCTTGAGCTCGGATATTTTAGTGTCCCTCTGTTCTCTGAGCTTTTTAAGTGCCTCTTGCTTGTCGGCCTTGAGCTCGGAAATTTTTTGTTCCCGGATATTGACCTGCTGTTGTGCTCTGTCGGCAAAGGTCGTGTCGGGGCTTATTTC
>UMAJ01029495.1_pt1 | contig 14622 bp, 8 predicted proteins | sample 1963671 | NCBI WGS metagenome assembly UMAJ01 (sample SAMEA4835912, study PRJEB28245) | human gut metagenome | biome: gut microbiome; material: fecal sample | place: Denmark | collected 2008 | reverse complement strand
TACTTGCTGGTGGTTCTCAAAAGGATAGTATATCTCGTCTTAAAAAGATGACGCAAGATTATGAGAAATTTAAAACACAAAATAAATTATCAGGAAGTGTTACTACTGAAAAATCAGTTGGATTTTTGACAAAAATTGGTGAAGAATGGGTAGAGGTTGTTGGCACTTTAGATAGTTTTTTTAATGAAATAAATACTTTGACTGATTTCAAAACTGGTCAAGCCGTAGACCCCAAAAAGATAGGGATACAATTAAATTTACTTAAGAAAGCATTAGAACTTCAAGGTATCGATACAAAAGATATGAAGGTATTTCATTTACCTTTTAAAAGTTATCGAGAGGGTGGAGTATATAATGTAAAAGGTGTTGATGAAAATACTCTTTATCAATGGGTGTCGGATGCTTTCAATATGTTTTGGGGTAAACAATTAAAACCAACAGAAGACGTAAAAACGCTAATGGAAAGTCAATTAGAACCATATGAGTTTACAATTTCTAAAGGGGAAGAAAAGGGACAAAAAAGAAGATCTTGGAAATTAAATAAAAGAACGCTTTCGTCTTTAGAGAAAGATTATGCGAAAGGATACTTGTCGGCTGACGATGTAATAAGCATGGTGCAAGGATTGAATCCAGAAGACTATGAGCATTTTATGAACCTATTATGGAGTACGAAAGAATATGGAGCGGGGAAACCAGCATCTGGTATTGAAAGTGATAGGTTATATCGTCAAGGCGCGTTATGGAAAGAGTTAAGGGCACGAATACCGTCGTTTTACACTGGGATAGGAACCAGTTCAGGGATTTCTGAAAAAACATTCATAGACGAAGAGGGTAATTTAGCCGCTGCTACAACCGTAGGGGGCGGTTTTTTATCTCAATGGTCAAAGGCTTATAGATTAAAGCTTGCACAAAGCGGGGAGCAGGCAGCGCAAGAAATAATCGATCAATTTGTTAAAATTGTCAAAGAGTCTACGGATGAAATTGGACAGGAAGAGACTTTTGGAAGATTGTCTGCGTTGTCGTTAAAAGATAGCATCAATGATATTTTTGTAGATGCAGTTGGCAAAACGCTTTTTGGTGATTTTTATGAAGGGTTTGGCATTAATGATATTGGAATTAACGAACGTTCAAAAGATGAGAATGCTGCAATTGCGATTAGAAATCAAAAGAAAGCAGGAGAGCGTTTTTATAATGAACAGGGAAAACTTATAAGGCGCTTGCGTGGTTTTGAAGAGTTTGACGTATCTGGGTTAGAACCTGAAAAAGTTATTTCTTTTGTTAAGGGTATAGGCTCTTTAAAAAATATTTTTAAAGGTGCTTTAAATGAAATTGGCGGAACCGAGATGAGTCAATTAAATGAGGCTGGCCTCCCCGAATTTATTGAGAACAGCGAATACTTATTAGACAGATGGGATCAGTTTGTTTCAATTATTAAAAATAAAGTTGAACCCATCGTCAAAAATATGAAAGTTGCTGCTAGACAAACAGGGGACTGGAAGTCGGTAAATTCTATACAGAATGCGTTAAATAATTTATATTTAACTGAAGATATCTCTATGTTAACTACAAAAACTGCGCATAGATTTTCATGGTTATATCAAGCAAAAGATTTATATGACAAGATGCTTGAGACAGAGCTTCCAAAGGGAATGACCACTGAAGAATATGCGAGACAAAGATTAACGCCAAAACAATATGAACAATATATTGGATCGTTAGAACTTAGGAATATAGCGGAACGTTCTGGTGGTAGTTTAGATGAATTAATAAATAATTTTTTAAAGGCACCCGTTGAGCTACTTTCGAGTGACTTGTCGAAAAATATACAAGATTCCTTATTTAAGATAAAAGAGTCGTCACCTGAATTGTTAAAAACTACTTTTTATGACATTATATCTAAACAAACTACCTTGACTGGTGGAGAGAGCCAAAAATTAAATTGGTGGAAAAGTGTTGGTGCGGTTGAAAGGTTGAGGCGTGGCGAAGAAATAAAAGCATGGGATCCAAAATCTTTTGAAGAAGTAAATACTTCTGATATTTTGATTTCTTATTTAGATGAACAGATAAGAGATGCGATAGATAGCGTTTCTAAGGGTGGAGTACAAGCAAGTGCAGAAGCTTCAAGAAATTTAAGAAAATACCTCGAAGAGCTTGGGGTAGAAGGTGGTCCGTTAAACCGATTAATGCGAGGCGACACAACTGGTCTTTTGGAAAAATACGGCATAACACAAGATACTGAATCTGGTAAAAAATACGCTGAATTGCTTGAACGAGCTAAGGGTGTTTATTCTGATAAAACGGCATGGACAAGAGAGAGTATAATTGAAACTTTTAAAGATATGCCAGAGAAATTGTCAGCCGTGTTACAGTTAGTCGATGTGTTAGAACGTGTAAAAAGTTTACCACCTGCCATATTCGGAGAAAAAAAAGATGAACAAAAGGTTGCTGAAACAAAAGTAGATTCTGATCAAACAGAAGTGGTAGCTGATACTATTGTCATTGGAGAACCAGAAAAGATTGCAGAAAAGGCAAAAACAACAAAACGTCGAGGTCGTCCAAAGAAAAAGAAAGTTGAAAAGGTTGCCGTTACGGCACCAATAGAAGATGTTGTTTCTGAAGTTTCATCTAATAAAATGGAAGTTTCATCTGACGGTGGTACTGGAGGCGGAGATGGAGGCGGTAAAAAACCGCCAAAATCTGGCGGTAGAAAAGGCAAGAGCGACGAAGAAAAGGCGCAAGCAGATACCGAAAAACGACAGAAACAAGATATAAGAGAATATCAACAGTATATCAACAAGGTTATAAGCCTTGAATCTCAGATTGACAAACTTCAGAGACAGGCGACCTTAAGTGGCGGAAAGCATAAAGATGCTATTTATGGAACAATTGACGCACTTAATGAAGAACTTGGAGATCTTAATCGTAATAACAAAGCACTCAAACAAAGAGTTGCGACCGAACAAGCAGCAACAAAAGAATCGATCGACGCAACAGCGGCTCTTAAGAAACAATCAAACGCTCAAAAGAATCTCGTAAGCGTAAAAGGTGCGACTTCGATCTGGGATATGATGGCGAATGATATTTGCCGTGCGACCATGCGTATTGCGGACTTCGGGATTGCGGCGAAGGTTTTGAACAAGATACCGCAGGATATACAGAAAGTAATTCAGTATACGAAAGAGTTGGACGCGGCGATGACGAATATTCGTGTTGTCACGGGTGCTTCAGCGGAAGAGGCCAAGACGCTTGCACGGGGATACACACAACTTGCAAAAGAATTGGGTGTAACCACTGTCGAAGTTGTCAATTCGGCAAATGAGTGGGTTAACAAATGTCTGGCTCACTATAAACTCCTTTAATTGCTGGAACCCCCTTAGAGCCATATAACTACAACATAACGATGAAATATGCGTAAGTGTGATAGTTGAAAATATATGGATTGGGAAATCAGCAGCCAAGTCTCGAACAGAGAAAGGTTCAACGAATATGTTCCACGAGTGTGGATAATGGGGAGCTCTACATAGAGAAATCTATGCGAAAGATATATTCTGAACTTCTGGGGAAACTCAGAGAAAATTCTATAAAAGGAGGTGAAATATTTGTGATAATAGAAAGTGAAGTTAAAATGGTTATAAATCAATATAATTTTGATTATTATAAAAATCTTGGTTACGATGTTCAAAAATGCGGACAACGAATTTTTATAAAAGTTTCCGATTTACCAAAAACATCTGGAATAAAAATTCATACGATATGTGAATATTGTGGAGAAATAGTAGAAAAATCATACCGAAGATATATAGAATCTATTGAATGTGGGAAAAACTGCTGTTCAAAATGTTTGAAATATAAAATTCCTGAAAATGCTTTAGAAAAATACGGATATCGTTCTACTTTGAGAATTCCAGAAATTCATGAATCGGTAATTAAAAATAATCTTAAGAAGTATGGTTGTGAAAACCCTCTTGAATCAGCAGAAATTAGGGCTAAAGGTATTCGGACTATGCAAAATCGTTATGGTTGTAGTTATACCCTTCAAAGTGATGAATTACGTGAAAAGTGTAATCGGACATTATATGAAAATGGAGATGATATAACGGCGACAAGCAAACAACAAAGGTATTTGTGTGATTTATACAAAGGAGAATTAAATTATCCTATTTGGATTTATCATATAGACATTTTGTTGCCAGACAACATATGTTGCGAATATGATGGAAGTGGTCACGATCTTAGTGTTAAATTAGGTAATGAAACAAGAGAAAACTTTATTAGGAAAGAAAATAAAAGAATAACCTTTTTAACAAACCACAATTATAAGTTATTTAAAATACTTTCTAACACAGATATTTTGCCTAGTGATGAGATACTTTTAAGTATAAAGAAACGGGCTTTTGAAATATTAAAAGTCCAAAATTATATGTATTATGAGTATAACTTAGACACAAATATAGAATCTTTTAAATGATAAACTAAATTTAAAAGTAACATAATTACAGACAAGGTTATGAAGCCGAAGAAGCCAATCAATTGATTGTTGCTTCCTCAAAACTCGCTAAACTCGGTATGATTTCGACCACCGAGGCGACCAAAGATTTGACGAGCGCGATCAAAGGTTTTAAACTTTCAACAGAAGAAGCGATGTCGGTTGTCGATAAATTGACAAAAATCGACCAGGTGGCCGCAATTTCCGCAGGAAATTTAGCGGAAGGATTGGCGCGAGTTGCTACAACTGCTCAACAAGCTGGACTTTCGCTTGACGAAACTGCCGCAATGGTAACTACGATTACCGAAGTTACGCAGCGTGACGCGAGCACGGCGGGTGAGGCGCTCAGAACTCTTATTTCGAGATACTCTAACGTTAAAGCGGGCGTATTCACGAGTATGGGAGAAGAAGCCGAAGAAACTTCTGGAAATATAAATGATATCGAAAAAGTATTGGGTAAGTTAGGAATTCGAATTCGTACTTCTGGAACTGAAATGAGAAGTATTGAAGACGTCCTTGACGAATTGGCTGAAAAGTGGGATACGCTTGATGACGTAAGCCGCAATGCAGTTGCGAGTGCTTTCGCTGGTAGGATGACGTATGCCAGAAATTATGGAAACATAATTTGTTAAGCACTATAAATAAATAACAAGGAAGATTGCTATATCGGTGAAGTTCTGGGGACAGATAATACCGAGGAAAGATTAAATATTAATAATGAATGAATAAATGATAAGGAGGTGATATTTGTGAAATGGGAGCAGTGGCAGATAGACTATCTTAAAGAAAATTGGGATAAATATTTGGATAAAGATTTGATGAAATATTTAGGCGTCAAACCCGATTGTTTCTACGCTAAAAAGCGAGAATTAGGGTGCCTTCGATTCAAATGGACAGAAGAAAAGATAGAATTGTTAAAGAAATATTATCCGATCGCTTCTTGGGAAGAGTTGTTTCAAATTTTAGGTTGCAACAAAAAATCTTCTATAACTTCTATGGCTCACTTAAATGGAATAAGTCGAGATGTTTATAACAACAACAAATTATCGAACTCCGATAAAGAATTTGTTAAAAATAATCACATGAATATGTCTGTTCATGAAATGTCTGACGTTATTGGTAAAAGAGCTGAATATATATCAAACTACGCACGTAATAATAATATAAAAGTTTATTTTGGACATGAAATAAAACCGTGGGACGAAGAATTGTTTATCAAGTTATATCCAAAATATACAAATAAATATTTACATGAAAAATATTTTCCATATTTAAGTAGAGCGCAATTACGTTCACAAGCTAAAAAATATGGATTAGTTAAAACCAAAGAAAAGAGTGTCAAATGGTTTGATAAAGAACAGCTTTTAGAAGATTTGGAAAAAGCTACAAGGGAATTAGGAAGAGTTCCACTTTTAATCGAATTTAAATCGCTTGGTTTACCAGCCGAATCAACGTATAGGAGATATTTCGGGTCTGTAACAAAAGCGTTTGAGCTTATAGGAATAGAAAGGCCATGTTATGTTCATGGTCAACGCCATAAATTAATGGTATATAGAGATAAAAATGATAATTTTTGTCTATCTATGTCAGAAGTAATTGTAAGTAATATTCTAATAGATCTTGGCATAACATTTGAAAAAGAAGTTCCTTATAAAAACTTCATTAATGACGAGGATATTGGTGAAAAGATTAGCGATTGGAAGATTGGTAATAAAATAATCGAATATTTTGGAATGGTAGATTATAAAGATTATAATGATGGTATGAATTTAAAAATCGAAATTTGCAAAAGACACAATATCCCATTATTAGCATTATATCCCGAAGATCAAAAAGATATCGATAAGATGAAACAAAAGATAAAAGAATTTATTAATATTTAAAATCCGTAGAGACTATACGCAGTCAACCGTATAAGGTTAAGATATAGTCCGATCTGCACGTATAATCCAATTAAAAAGAAGGTGCAGAAATAGCCAGAAATGGCTATTCGCCTGTATTATTACAGGTATGAAAAGTAACAAAAAAGGTACGTCAACGTGAATCATTTAATATATTATTAAGCAACTGGGACCGCGTAAAGGAACTTACTGAAGAATCCGCCAACGCCGCAGGAACCGCCGACGAGAAATACTCCGCTTACATGGACTCCATGGAGGCGGCGACGAAGCGGCTCCAAAACGCGTGGGAAGGATTTACTCAATCGCTCGAAACAAGCACAGTAATGAAATCTATTACAAATGCGACTGCGTTTTTGGTAGAGAATACTGACAAACTTAAGTATCTAATCACATATATAGCGGCGGCTGGTTCGGCAAGGATCTTTGACTTCTTTACCAACAAAGGCGAAACAGGCGGTTGGAAGGGTTTGGTTGCCAACATCCCGTTTATAGGCAGAGGGACGAAGACTAACAATATCCTCGAAAGTATTGACAAAAAAGTCGGTATCATTCAAGGAGAGGTTCAGAGAGACAAAAGCGAAGCAACTAAAAACGGCGGTCTAATTAATCGGTTGATGTCTGGAAGAAAGCAATATAAAGCCGACAAGGCACTTGTAAAGTCGTATAAGGACCGTCAATCCGCATATTTAGATAGAGAAGCAGCTTCTTTATATACTGAAAATCAAAAGATAATCCGTGGCTACACAAAAGAAAAACGAATCAAAGATTTAAGCACTATAGAACAAGCGCAACACTATCAAAAATTTATTTCCGATTACAAAAGCGGCAAAATCGATACATCAAATATGTCGCCGCAAGAAGAGCGTGCTTATGAAGCGTATTATAAACAAGCCCAATCGGGCGTAAAAGGGGTAGACGATGCCTTATCTAGACAATCGGCTTTAGCTTATGTTAAAGAGGCTCGCAACAAAAAAAGGCTCGACGAGAAGTTCTTGGCTGATAATAAGAAACGGTATGAAGACGCATTAAAACGTATTGCGGCACAAAAGGCATTATCTTCAGACACGTTTAAACAAACGGCTGCCGTATCTGGAATTGCTACTTTAGCAACGCAATTATTAACAACGAAAGAAGTTGGTACTGGAATTGGTGGTTGGGCTGGTAAGTTAATAACTGGAAATCGTGGGAACCAACAGACCTTAGAAGAAACCGCTGGAGATAAAGCACTCCGCACTGGTTTTGCGACCGCAGGTTCGATTGCGGGCGCTGCAGCCGCGTTTATCCCCGTTGTGGGTCCAGCTATAGCGCCAATTGTCTCTTCAATTGGTTCTGTTGTAGGAGAAGGTATTGGAGGATTATTATCTACTTGGTCTCGTGCTGATGAACTCGCGATGAAACAACGGGTTGCTGATGCAAAAGAAAATCTCTCCGCGTTAAATGAATTAGATTCAAAGATATCGACAATCGCGCAAAACATAGATGACCAAACATCTTTTGCTGATGCGATTCGAGATTACTTCTTCAAATATCCAAATTTATCAGACGCTTTTCTTGATGCTTTTGGAGGGGAGTTTAAAAACATACCCGACTTGATAAATCAAATATTAAAAGGCGACGAAAAGTTTAATACTCAAGCGGTGAAATATTTCCAACAAACTACGGCTAAAGAAAAAATACGCGAAACTATTGCTTCACAAGAAGAGCAACGTTATTTAAATGCAAAAGCTTTTGCAGATGTGCGTATAGAAGGCAAAAAGAATCTTTCTAACGAAGAAAAACTAGAATATGTTAGAAAAACAATAAATAAATACAAAGAATCTAACGACGCCCAAGGAGCCGCACGCTGGGAAACCGTAGCTTCTAAATTAGAAACTGCATTACTTTCTGAATCCAAGTTAGATACAGAAGCATTAAAACAATACGCAGAATTTGGGTTTGTAGCATCGGGAATGAAGGATTTGTCTCCTTACGAATTAGAAAAACTTGGTTATGAGGGAGCTATTAAAAAAATAGCGGAAGTAATACAAAAAGAAACGGGCGTTTCTACTCTTACGAACGGTAAGGTAAATACGGATATCTATAACCAAATTGCTTCTGTTATAAGCGAAAACCCGACGTTAAAATCGAATCTGCAATATGGCACTAAAAATATAGGACAACTTATTAAAGAAGGTAATGTAAATAGAATCAAACAATTTGCGAATGCCTTCGGTGTTACATATGAAGAAGCGATAAAATTAGGCAATCAGTTTAACGAACTCACCGTTGCTATGGGAATGATGACGCCAAGCGAGGTTCTGTCGTATTATGAAACCTTGGAAAATATTTTCTCTGATTTGGCTGGTAACGCAAATCTTTCTCAAGAAAATATACAAAAGATATTCTCGGACAGCAAGTATGCAGATTTAATTCCTTATATAACGCAAGGTTCTGATGCCGTTTTATCTGCGCTTTATAGCAGACTATTAGGCGGAGAAAAGGACAGAGTGTATGCAAACGCTCTGTGGGCTTCTATAATTGGCAATACGGATTTATTCTCCAAGTTCTCTGAAAGTTTATCTGAAGATCAAAAGAAATTTTTAAGTGCCGCTGGTATTAAAACATTCCAAGCTTTGGCCGATGAAATTGCCGCAGGCACTATAAAAGACACAAAGTTAATTCAAAAAGCTAACGAGTTTGTATCTCAATGGAATATCGAATACAAGAAAGACCTTGAGGGCACCAACAAACTTATACAATATCAAACAGGCGAACTTGAAAAGCAAATTTCCAATCTACAAGAACAAAAAGACGCTCTTTCTACGATTAATGATGAAAGAAAAAAAGAGCTGGAATACATTAAAGCAAGAAATGCTTTAGAAACCGCTAAAAAAACAAAGAAGCGAGTTTACAAAAGCGGAGTTGGGTGGACTTATCAGGTCGACGAAGAAGCGATATCTACGGCGGCTGAAAATCTCGAAAGCTTGAATGTTGAACGTCGTCAGAATGAATTGCAGTTACAAATCAATCAATTAGAAGCTTACAAATCTATATTACAGTCGCTTCCTAATCAAGAAGAGCAAGAGCAGCTTCGTAAGCTGTGGGAGCAGATGGCTGGTGATGATAAAACTGCGGGTAGTTTTGCATCCGTGGCGAGCGCCACTGAAGCGTTGGTCGAAAAATATAAAAATGCGACCGAAAAACTTGATACGTATACGTTATGGTTGAAAGCACAACAAAAAGGAGAAGAGATTCCAGACGAAAGCGTAAAAGGCGAGGGGAAAACAAATGTTCCTACAAATATAAAAAGCGAAAAAAGAGCAATCGGTGTAACATCTTTCGCGGGAGGAAATGTTTTACTCAACGAGCTCGGAACCGAAGCGGTTATCACGCCTGGTGGTACGCTTACCGCACTTCCTTCTAAAACAGGAATTGTCCCTGCGGACATAACTCGAAATGTTTGGGCGTTGGGAGAGGTCGCTCCTACTCTTGTAGCGAGGTTAAATTCTCTTACTCAAAAAATACCTGCTGGTAACTACGGTAACACGACTTACGAAGAAGGTCAATACTTTGACAACTTCACTATGAATGTTTACCCGACTAAAGATTATGATATGGATAAGTTGCTTATGGAAGCAAGAGCCAAAATTAGGCTTACTAAACACAATAATTAAAACAGTATAAAAAGGGGAGTTTTTCTCCCCTTTGAATACTAAAAAATAACCCCGTGTGGGAAGGAGAATTATAATGGATAATATAATTATGTATTGCATAATAGCGGCAATTGCTGTTATGGCACTCGCATTCGTAATAATTTGGATTATACGTTTTGCGAAAATGACGCCCGAAAAGAAAAAAGAAACTTTAAAAACTTATTTAAAAGGGTTGATCGCCCTTGCCGAGCAAGAAATAGTTGGAACCAAAAAAGGAGAAGAGCGCTTAAAAATGGTTGAAGATTATTTTAATAAAAAGGCACCTACTGTATATAAAATAATACTTTTATTAATCGGCAAAGATAATTTGAAAGAAATAATCGAAGAAGCGCTCAAAGAAATAAAACAATCTTTTGGAAATTGAATATGCCCGAAATCGAACAGTAAATCGATGGATATTAACAAAATTACAAAACCCGCACAACGCGGGAATGGAGGTAATAAATGATATATTTAGACTACGCAAAAGCAGTAGCGAATGGCTATATACTTAATTTCTTTGCTGATACCGAAGAAGATATTGCTGAGGTATCCAACGGGAAACATTTTATAACAAAGAATGGAACAGACTACGGCGTTCCACAACCTTCGTCTACTGTTGTAATAACTATGCCTGACAAGACGAAGAAAACATACATATTAAACGAAGCGGGCGAATGGCAGTTAGGCGGAGGTGAGACGGATTATTCCAGACTTACCAACGTCCCCATAACTCTCGCAAACCTGGCAGATAAAGATTTTATCCCCGAAGCGAACACTTATTACGAGCATCTGGGCGAAACGACAGAAAATTTCGTTAAAGGGATAATTTACCTTTATGACGGAACAGAGTACAAGGCGATTGACGGTTCTGGAAGCGATGCAGGCGTTCAACCTGATTACAACCAAAACGACAGCACGGCGGCAGACTATATTAAGAACAGACCATTTTACGAGGAATCGAGTTTAACCGAAATAGCTAATTTTAAGGTTATTTCTGGTAACTTGAAAGAAGCTGGAAGCGAGGTAACAGTTGAATATAACGGAGAAAGATTTACTGGAACGGTAATGGAGGATTCTGGTAATTATAGTATCAGTGTTGATGAATTGCAACAAAGTGGCGTATTATTAGATTTGGCTATTACTAATAAAGCTGTGGCATTAGTTTGTACACATAAAAAAACATATGATATTAAATCTGGTGACGAAGTTATTTTTAACGGAGTTAAATATTTAGCTAAAGTATTTACATCTGGAGAAGTGGCGGGTAAATCTTGTATTTCTGACGGAGAAATCGATCCAGAAACATTATCTCCGATATCTTCCGCTTCTTTTATGTATGTCTTTAGTATGGCAGATGAGGGTGAATTCACCGCTGATTATTATGTAATCTATAAGTCTACAACCAACATAGACTTCAACATAAAAACAGATCAGCAGACCATTAAGACAATCGACCCGAAGTTTATAAAAGATATGTATTACGAGACAACCAATACAGAAACTTTACTCGAACAGACGTTCACAACAACAACCGTTGATAATATAAATTTTTGGGCCACAAATACATCTTTCATCAATTTTGTTAAAGGTGATACGGTCACAATCAACTATAAAGGAACGGAATATACGCAAGAAGTTAAAGAATTAAACACGGTCTTATACGTCGGTAATCTTGCGTTAGGTGGTTTGTCGCCAGCCACAAATGAGCCGTTTTTGATTACAAATATTTATTATCCAGACGGACTTTCTAAATTAACTCCTGGTATTACCGTGGCTACGTCAGAGGCACAAACGGACGCAAATATTAAGGTTTATAAGTCGGTTCAAGACGTCCACACAATCGAACCAAAATATATTAAAGATATGTATTATACAAAGCCAGAAAGCGATACTCAAAAAACTTTGGTATTTAAAGGCGAGATAAATGGAATCACAGACAAATTCTCTTCTTTGTTTGAAGTTGGTGATACGGTATCGTTAAAAGAGGATGCTGTCAGTCTGAATGTTATAAATTATGCTAAAAAATATGTAAGTCCTGATGGGTCTAGGCAATTTGTTTATGTTGGTAATTTTTACATAGTTGCTACCGAGTTTGAGTTGAGTGGTGCTGAAGATACAAAAGAGGATTATTGTTGTTTTTATCTAATAAGCGACTCAGTTGATGACTTATGGTATACCAATAAAAATAAGGAAGCGCCAAACAATATAGAAATATATAAAGGCGCAGACTCAATTGTCAGAATTCCCGAAAAATATTTGCCGTTAGACGTTGCCAAAAAGAGTTACGTCGATGCCGCGATAAGCAACGCTATTACTAAAACACTGAACACGGAGGTATAATATGGCAAAAACTGATAATTTAACGGATTTTTTAACAGGTGTGGCGAACGCGATTAGAACGAAAAAAGGAACAACGGCGAAAATTAACCCGCAAAATTTCGAGACGGAGATTAAAAATATTTCAACGAAAAATATAGATATGGAACGAAAACTAGCCCAGATATTTGATAGGCAGATTGTTGAAATTCCTTCAGATTTCTTTTTGTATTTTATTGACATTAGTAGTATCGGCTCCTATATGTTTATGGGTTGTTCTAAATTAAAAAAGGTTTCACTCCCGTTAGGTTATAAGCATATTTATAATTATGCTTTTAAAAATTGTGTTCAACTTGCTAATATGTACATATCATCAAACACTTATGTTGATCAGTATGCTTTTGAAGGATGTAATTTTGATTTGCTGTTTAAAGATTCTACATATGATGATATATATTATTTAGGTACTACGGACAATCCGTATAATCTGTTATATAAAATTAAAACGAGCGATAAAACAGGGTATACGATAAATCCTCAAACAGAGAGAATATCAATGGGATTTTCCAATTGTAGCAATCTTGAGAGTATAGTTATACCTAAAAATATTGAAGATATAGAAAACGGTGCCTTTATTGGATGCCCATCCCTCACTACGATAACAGTAGATTCTGAAAATATTCACTATCGTTCTCAAAACGACTGTATTATAATTATGAATACCAACATACTTTGGGTTGCACCCAACAAAAATATCTCAATACCAGATGACGTGGAAATAATAGGTCCGCGGGCTTTTGAAGGGCGCGATAAAATTACAAAAATAGAAATAATAGGAAGTAACTTGTGGTCTATCAAGGACAGCGCTTTCGAAGGGTGCACGGGTTTGGGAGAAGTAACTATAGGAGATAGCGTGACTGAAATTGGGGCTTATGCGTTTAGCAAATGTACGAATTTAACGGAAGTAGTAATCCCAGGCAGGGTAGAAAATATTGGGCATATGGCATTTGGTGATTGTAGTCGGTTAACAAGTGTAACGGTGATTCCTACAACTCCGCCGTTTTTAGGAAGCTCTGTATTCCCTACAAATGTAGAAACTATAATTGTTCCTGTTGGGTGTAGTGAAGTTTATAAAACAGCAAATGGTTGGAAAAATTACGCAGATAAGATTGTAGAAGCAACGGCGTAATTAAAGATCAATAAAAACGTAATTTTATTAATTAAAAAGTTTTATATAAAGGGGATAAAACCCCTTTATATAAAATAATTTATAGAAGGTATAAAGATGATTTATTTGGATTATGTAAAAAAGATGGACAATGGCTATATCGTGAATTTCTTTGCTGATAAAGAAGAAGATATTTTAACTGTGTCCGATGGCAAACCTTTTGTAACGAATAATGGAACTAATTATGGAGTCCCGTTAGCAGGTTCTACCATTGTAATAACAATGCCTGATAAAACTAAGAAAACATATGTATTGATGGGCAATGGAATGTGGCGCGAAGAATCTTTAGGTGAAAATAATAAAAATTTCGATGGCGGTGTAGGGCTTCCTAATCAGGTTATAAATTTATTGGCTGCTGCTCAGAAAGGTTCGTCGGGGCACTATGAATTTATTCCGTATGGAAAGTTTGGTGATTATTCAGATAGTAATGTATTCTTTGAATATCCAAATGAAAAAAAAGAAATATTAAAATCTAATAATTTTAGGGTTGCTAGAAATATGACGACGCCAGAACAAATGGAGGGAGTCTTCATACGAAAATTTAAGAACGATAATGGATTATATTTGCATACTTTTTATGATTTGTCTTCATCTCCTTTATGTGATGAAGAAGGAATATCGGAAGCAGCTCTTAAAGCTCTTGTATCTGCAAATAAATGGCCAAATGAAGCAATTTCTTATGTGTGTAAAATAATACCTGGAAAGCTGGCGGGTTATCCTTTTTATTGTGTAGTAAATTCTGACTGTACAAATACTTTTGAGGAGCTTGCGTATTTGTGTGCTTTAGATTTTTTTTCAGAAGACGAAAAACTTCATGCTGCTGAAAATTATAATAGTTTAAAATTTTTATATTCATATCATGTTATTGATGGAAATGTTGCTCGGGTAATGTTTTGTTTACCGCCAATTATTAAAGATGAAAGAATTAATAGTATGTTTCATCAAGTAGTAGAGATGTAAAATCATTAGGTGGTTTTATATAGGAAATTAACAGTTTTTGTTCGGTTTTCTGTAAAA
>UMAJ01061228.1_pt1 | contig 14720 bp, 7 predicted proteins | sample 1963671 | NCBI WGS metagenome assembly UMAJ01 (sample SAMEA4835912, study PRJEB28245) | human gut metagenome | biome: gut microbiome; material: fecal sample | place: Denmark | collected 2008 | reverse complement strand
ATTTTGCTTCCATCAAGAATCCGATGAAGTATCCGGATTTCCTGGAAGTGCAATTGAAGTCATTCCAAGACTTTTTACAACTGGATACCCCACCCGAAAAACGAAAGAACGACGGGCTGTATAAAGTATTTGCTGAAAACTTCCCTATCGCTGATACACGTAACAACTTTGTCCTTGAGTTTTTGGACTACTACATTGATCCCCCTCACTATACAATAGATGATTGTCTAGAGCGTGGGCTCACTTATAGTGTACCTTTGAAAGCTAAATTGAAGCTTTATTGTACAGATCCCGATCATGAGGATTTTGATACTGTTATTCAAGATGTTTATTTGGGTCCTATTCCTTATATGACGCCGAAGGGAACCTTCGTGATTAACGGTGCTGAACGTGTTGTTGTTTCTCAGCTGCATCGTTCTCCGGGTGTATTCTTTGGACAGAGTGTACATGCTAACGGTACAAAACTATATTCCGCACGTATTATCCCATTCAAGGGCTCATGGATTGAATTCGCTACAGACATTAACAATGTGATGTATGCTTATATCGACCGTAAGAAAAAATTGCCTGTTACTACTCTGTTGAGAGCTGTCGGCTTTGAAAATGATAAAGATATTCTCGAAATATTTAATTTGGCTGAAGAAGTTAAAGTCAATAAGGCCAACTTAAAGAAGGTTGTAGGAAGAAAACTTGCTGCGCGTGTCTTGAAGACATGGACAGAGGATTTTGTAGATGAAGACACCGGTGAAGTTGTTTCTATTGAACGTAATGAGGTTATCATTGACCGTGAAACTGTGCTTGAAGCAGAGCATGTAGATGAAATTATCGACTCAGGCGTTCAGAATATCCTTGTTCATAAGGAAGAAGCTAATTCATCAGATTATTCTATTATATTTAATACGCTTCAGAAAGACCCGAGTAACTCAGAAAAAGAGGCTGTGCTTTATATCTATCGTCAGTTGCGTAATGCAGATCCTGCTGATGATGCCAGTGCTCGTGAGGTTATCAATAACCTGTTCTTCTCTGAAAAAAGATATGACCTTGGCGAAGTAGGCCGTTACAGAATCAACAAGAAGTTGGGGCTGACTACGGATATGGATGTGAAGGTATTGACAAAACAAGATATTATCGAGATCATCAAGTATCTGATTGAGCTGATTAACTCTAAGGCTGATGTTGATGATATTGACCACTTGAGTAATCGTCGTGTGCGTACAGTGGGAGAACAGTTGTCCAATCAGTTTGCTATCGGATTGGCTCGTATGTCTCGTACTATTCGTGAACGTATGAATGTACGTGACAATGAAGTATTTACTCCGATTGATTTGATTAATGCGAAGACTATTTCTTCTGTTATCAATTCATTCTTCGGTACAAATGCATTGTCACAATTCATGGACCAGACCAATCCGTTGGCTGAAATTACTCACAAACGTCGTTTGTCTGCGTTAGGTCCCGGTGGTTTGTCGCGTGAACGTGCCGGTTTCGAGGTGCGTGACGTACACTATACTCACTATGGTCGTTTGTGTCCGATTGAAACCCCTGAAGGTCCTAATATCGGTTTGATTTCTTCTTTGTGCGTTTATGCTAAAATTAATGAACTTGGTTTCATTTCTACTCCTTATCGTAAGGTAGCTGATAGTAAGGTGGATATTTCTGATGAAGGAATTGAATACTTGACTGCAGAAGAAGAAGAAGATAAGATTATTGCTCAGGGTAATGCACCTTTGGATGATGAAGGTAAGTTTGTTCGTGACAAGGTTAAGGCTCGTCGCGATGCCGATTATCCGGTTGTTACTCCTGATCAGGTAGAGTTGATGGATGTATCTCCTCAACAGATTGCTTCTATTGCGGCATCTTTGATTCCGTTCTTGGAACATGATGATGCTAACCGTGCATTGATGGGTTCTAACATGATGCGCCAGGCAGTTCCTTTGTTGCGTACAGAGGCTCCTATTGTAGGTACAGGTATCGAAAAGCAATTGGTTGAAGATTCTCGTACTCAGATTGCTGCTGAAGGTGACGGTGTGATTGAATATGTAGATGCAACCACTATCCGGATTTTGTATGACAGAACGGAAGATGAGGAATTTGTCAGCTTCGAACCTGCTTTGAAAGAATATAGAATTCCTAAATTCCGTAAGACTAACCAAAGCATGACTATTGACCTTCGTCCTATTTGTGATAAGGGTCAGCGTGTAAAGAAAGGTGATATTCTGACGGAAGGTTATTCAACACAAGGTGGTGAATTGGCATTGGGTAAGAACCTGTTGGTTGCTTATATGCCTTGGAAAGGATATAACTATGAGGATGCTATTGTATTGAATGAACGCGTTGTACGTGAAGACTTATTGACTTCTGTACACGTGGATGAATATATATTGGAAGTGCGCGAAACGAAGCGCGGTATGGAAGAATTGACTTCTGATATTCCTAACGTGAGTGAAGAAGCAACTAAGGATTTGGATGAGAACGGTATTGTACGTGTCGGTGCTCGTATTGAACCGGGTGATATTTTGATTGGTAAGATTACTCCGAAAGGTGAATCAGATCCTTCTCCTGAAGAAAAATTGCTTCGCGCTATCTTTGGTGACAAAGCCGGTGATGTAAAGGATGCTTCATTGAAAGCTTCTCCTTCATTGCGTGGTGTCGTTATTGACAAGAAGTTGTTCTCTCGCGTTGTGAAAACCAGAAGTGAAAAGAATGCCGACAAAGCTATTTTGCCGAAACTGAATGATGAATTTGAAGAAAAGGCAGCTAAGCTGAAGGATATCTTAATTGATAAATTGTTGGTATTAACTAATGGTAAAGTCTCTCAGGGTGTAAAAGATTACTTGGGAACCGAAGTTATCGCTAAGGGCGCTAAGTTTACAAAACGCGACCTTGAGTCATTGGATTATACAGTGATTCAGTTGAGCAAGTGGACAGCGGATGCTCACAAGAACGATATGATTCGTGACTTGGTAATGAACTACCTGAAGAAGTATAAAGAACTGGACGCCGAACTGAAACGTAAGAAGTTTGCAATCACAATAGGTGATGAATTGCCTTCAGGTATTATTCAGATGGCTAAAGTTTATATTGCTAAGAAACGTAAGATTGGTGTGGGTGATAAGATGGCAGGTCGTCACGGTAATAAGGGTATTGTATCTCGTGTTGTCCGTCAGGAGGATATGCCGTTCTTGGCTGATGGTACTCCGGTAGATATCGTATTGAATCCGTTGGGTGTGCCTTCTCGTATGAACATCGGTCAGATTTTTGAAGCTGTATTAGGTCGTGCCGGAAAAGAATTGGGCGTGAAATTTGCTACTCCTATTTTCGATGGTGCATCTATGGATGACTTAAATGAATGGACGGATAAAGCCGGATTGCCTCGTTACTGTAAGACGTATCTTTGTGATGGTGGTACCGGTGAACGCTTTGACCAACCGGCAACGGTAGGTGTGACCTATATGTTGAAGTTAGGCCACATGGTTGAAGACAAGATGCACGCACGTTCTATCGGTCCGTACTCTCTTATTACTCAGCAACCGCTTGGTGGTAAGGCTCAGTTCGGTGGTCAGCGTTTCGGAGAAATGGAAGTTTGGGCGCTCGAAGCATTCGGCGCAGCGCATATCTTGCAGGAAATCCTGACTATTAAGTCTGATGACGTTGTTGGACGTTCTAAGGCTTACGAGGCTATTGTAAAAGGTGAACCGATGCCTACTCCGGGCATTCCTGAATCTCTGAATGTATTGTTACATGAATTGAGAGGATTGGGATTGAGTATCAACCTTGAATAATAAAAATATAACTCTTTACAATATAAACAAGAAAGTATGGCTTTTAGAAAAGAAACGAAGATAAAGAGTAATTTCTCGAAAATCTCAATTGGTTTGGCTTCACCTGAAGAAATCCTTGAGAATTCGAGTGGTGAGGTGTTGAAGCCCGAAACTATCAACTACCGTACCTACAAACCCGAACGTGACGGTTTGTTCTGCGAACGCATCTTCGGTCCGGTAAAAGACTATGAATGTCATTGCGGTAAGTACAAACGTATTCGTTATAAAGGAATCGTTTGTGACCGTTGCGGTGTTGAAGTGACAGAAAAGAAAGTTCGTCGTGAACGTATGGGGCATATCCAGCTGGTAGTGCCTGTGGCACACATTTGGTATTTCCGTTCATTGCCGAACAAAATCGGTTACTTGTTGGGATTGCCTACCAAGAAACTTGATTCTATTATTTACTATGAACGTTATGTCGTAATTCAGCCGGGTGCTGCCGCTGAAGAAGGCGTAAATGAATATGATTTGCTTTCGGAAGAGGAATATCTGGATTTGCTGGAAAAACTTCCGAGAGAAAATCAGTATCTGGAAGATACAGACCCTAACAAGTTTATTGCTAAGATGGGAGCTGAAGCCATCTATGATTTGTTGGCTAAACTTGACTTGGATGCACTTTCTTATGAATTGCGTCATAAGGCAAGCAACGACTCTTCACAACAGCGCAAGAATGAAGCATTGAAACGCTTGCAGGTCGTTGAATCGTTCCGTGCATCTCGCGGACGCAATAAACCTGAATGGATGATTGTACGTATTGTTCCGGTGATTCCGCCCGAACTTCGTCCGTTGGTTCCGTTGGATGGTGGTCGTTTTGCAACTTCTGACTTGAATGATTTGTATCGTCGTGTGATTATTCGTAACAACCGTCTGAAGAGACTGATTGAAATCAAGGCTCCTGAAGTAATCTTACGCAACGAAAAACGTATGTTGCAGGAAGCTGTCGATTCATTGTTCGATAACTCACGTAAGTCAAGTGCTGTAAAAACAGATGCAAACCGTCCGTTGAAATCACTGTCTGATAGTTTGAAAGGTAAGCAAGGACGTTTCCGTCAGAACCTGTTGGGTAAGCGTGTTGACTACTCAGCCCGTTCGGTAATTGTCGTTGGTCCTGAACTGAAAATGGGAGAATGCGGTATTCCTAAATTGATGGCTGCCGAACTTTACAAGCCGTTTATTATCCGTAAATTGATAGAACGCGGTATCGTGAAGACTGTTAAGTCTGCCAAGAAGATAGTAGACCGCAAAGAACCTGTTATTTGGGATATCTTGGAGCATGTCATGAAAGGACATCCGGTATTACTCAACCGTGCGCCGACATTGCACCGTTTGGGTATTCAGGCATTCCAACCCCATATGATTGAAGGTAAGGCTATCCAATTACACCCATTGGCATGTACTGCGTTCAATGCCGACTTTGACGGTGACCAAATGGCTGTTCACTTGCCTTTGAGTAATGAGGCTATATTGGAAGCTCAGATGTTGATGCTTCAGGCACATAATATTTTGAATCCGGCTAACGGCGCACCTATTACTGTACCCGCACAGGATATGGTACTTGGTTTGTATTATATTACAAAACTGAGAAAAGGTGCGAAGGGTGAGGGACTGACATTCTATGGACCGGAAGAAGCTTTGATTGCTTATAATGAAGGAAAGGTAGATATTCATGCTATCATCAATGTTGTTGTAAAAGACCTGGATAAGGATGGCAACATTGTAGATGTGATGATGAAAGAAACTTCTGTAGGTCGTGTGATTGTAAATGAAATCGTTCCGGCTGAAGTAGGTTATCTGAATACCATTATTTCTAAAAAGTCTTTGCGCGACATCATTAGTGATGTTATTAAGGCTGTGGGTGTTGCTCGTGCTTGTGAATTCTTGGACGGTATTAAGAACTTAGGTTACCACATGGCGTTCAAGGGTGGTTTGTCATTCAACTTGGGTGATATTATTATTCCGAAGGAAAAAGAAGAACTGGTAAAACGCGGTAACGAAGAAGTTGAGCAAATCATGATGAACTATAATATGGGTTTCATCACTGATAATGAACGTTACAACCAGGTTATTGATACATGGACTCATGTCAACAGCGATTTGTCTGACATCCTTTATAAGACTATTAAAAATGATGACCAAGGTTTCAACTCAGTATTTATGATGCTTGATTCCGGTGCTCGTGGTTCTAAGGAACAGATTCGTCAGTTGTCAGGTATGCGTGGTTTGATGGCTAAGCCGCAAAAGGCCGGTGCTGAAGGTGCTCAGATTATTGAAAACCCGATTCTTTCAAACTTTAAGGAAGGTTTGTCGGTATTGGAGTACTTTATCTCTACCCACGGTGCTCGTAAAGGTTTGGCGGATACTGCTTTGAAACCTGCCGATGCCGGATACTTGACTCGTCGTCTTGTAGACGTATCGCATGATGTGATTATTAATGAAGAAGACTGTGGAACACTGCGCGGTTTGGTTTGTACTGCTTTGAAAAATAACGATGAAGTTATTGCCACTCTGTATGAACGTATCCTCGGACGTGTTTCAGTACATGATATTATTCATCCTACCACCGGTAAGTTGATTGTTGCCGGAGGTGAAGAAATTACTGAGGATATCGCACAGGAAATTGAAGATTCTCCGATTGAAAGTGTAGAAATCCGTTCTGTATTGACTTGCGAATCGAAGAAAGGCGTATGTGCCAAGTGTTACGGACGTAACCTTGCTTCCAGCCGTATGGTTCAAAAGGGAGAAGCTGTCGGTGTCATTGCTGCACAGTCTATCGGTGAGCCGGGTACTCAGTTGACGTTGCGTACTTTCCATGCCGGTGGTATTGCCGGTAACATGGCTGCCAATGCAAGTATTGTTGCCAAAAACAATGCTCGTCTGGAATTTGAGGAACTTCGTACTGTTGATACAGTAGATGAAACTACCGGTGAAGCTGTGAAAGTGGTAGTAGGTCGTTTGGCCGAGGTTCGCTTTATTGATGTAAATACCGGTATTATTTTATCAACTCATAATGTTCCTTACGGTTCTAAATTGTATGCTGCTGACGGTGATGTGGTTGAGAAGGGTAAACTGATTGCTAAATGGGACCCGTTCAACGCTGTTATTATTACTGAAGCAACCGGTAAGATTGAGTTCGAGAGTATGGTTGAGAACGTAACTTATAAGGTAGAATCGGATGAAGCTACCGGTTTGCGTGAAATCATCATTATCGAATCTAAGGATAAGACAAAAGTTCCTTCTGCTCATATTACGACAGAAGATGGTAACTTGATACGTACTTATAACTTCCCTGTGGGTGGACACGTTGTTATTGAAAACAATCAATCGGTAAAGGCCGGTGACATCCTTGTGAAGATTCCGCGCGCTGTTGGTAAAGCTGGTGATATCACCGGTGGTTTGCCTCGTGTTACAGAATTGTTTGAGGCACGTAACCCGTCCAACCCTGCTGTGGTTTCTGAAATCGATGGTGAAGTTACCATGGGTAAGATTAAACGTGGTAACCGTGAGATCATTGTAACATCTAAGACCGGTGAAGTGAAGAAGTACTTGGTTAATCTTTCTAAGCAGATTCTTGTTCAGGAGAACGACTATGTACGCGCCGGAACTCCGCTGTCTGATGGTGCGATTACTCCTGCCGACATCTTGGCCATTAAAGGTCCTACGGCTGTACAGGAATATATCGTAAACGAGGTACAGGATGTTTACCGTCTGCAAGGTGTGAAGATTAATGATAAGCACTTTGAGATTATCGTTCGTCAAATGATGCGTAAAGTTGAAATTGATGAACCGGGTGATACCCGCTTCTTGGAACAGCAAGTGGTAGATAAGCAAGACTTCATGGAAGAAAATGACCGTATTTGGGGTAAGAAGGTGGTTGTTGATGCCGGAGATTCTCAGAACTTGCAACCGGGTCAGATTGTAACAGCCCGTAAGTTGCGTGATGAGAACAGTATGTTGAAGCGTCGTGACTTGAAACCCGTTGAAGTGCGTGATGCTATTCCTGCAACATCTACTCAGATTCTGCAAGGTATTACTCGCGCTGCTTTGGGAACTTCAAGCTTCATGTCTGCTGCATCATTCCAGGAAACAACCAAGGTTCTGAATGAAGCTGCTATTAATGGTAAAGTAGATAGATTGGAAGGTATGAAGGAAAATGTGATTTGCGGTCACTTGATCCCTGCCGGTACCGGACAGCGTGAATTTGAAAAGATTGTTGTTGGTTCGAAAGAAGAATACGATCGCATCTTGGCAAATCGCAAAAATGTACTTGACTATAGTGAAGTAGAATAATACGATTCATTAAGACTTTAAATAGAAGGTCGGTTTTCCTAATGGGAGACCGACCTTTTTATTGTTCACCCGGCATGGGTATATCCTCCTGACTTCATCACTTTTCCCTACCATTACATAGCGGAAAAATGGAGTGACGCAAGTATGCTCTTGTCTCAATCAGGATGAAAGGAACCAGTATTCACACTCGCTACCTCGGTCAGCACATTGAGCCGGAAGCGGCAGCGGGAGGGGAGAAAAGCGGTTACTTCCTGTATCAGGGAGCATGGCGTCGTCTTCTTGACAGCATCTTTCGAGGATTCTGATTCTACTGCCTCTTCAATGTTTTTCGAAGATATCTTCCCGGCTTTCTTTCAATATGCTTCCGGGGAAGATTGTTTTGAGAGTGATGAATACATTCATGAGGCACTTTTTGAGATTGGGCGAATTACAAATATACAACATAAAAAAGCGTTTGTCTAGAAGAGGAGGCAAACAAATCAAATTCCGGTACAGGATATGACGGAATCTGACACAATGACATATATATGTGTAGGCTTATGCGTACGTCCGTGTAGCCCGATGCATATATACGTGTGGGCTTACACATATATAGGTACAGGCTTGTGCCACTGTATGTGTCAAAAAGACCTTGATGTCTTTTAAAAAGATCGGGAAGTTTCTTACAAACTTCACCACCTTTTAAAAAAAGCCCGGTATGTTTTTTATGTAAGGGCAGATGAGATTACCTTTCATCAAATTGGTCATTCCTTTTTTTCCGTTCATCCTTACATTTTAATCAAAACGTGCGGACAACCGCCGGCTAATAATGAAAGGGTATCCCTTCACTCCCATTTCAGTCACACTTCCCAAGCCGTTTTCAAATCTGCCTTCAGCATTTTTTTCACCGAAAGATGTTTTAAAATGAAAGGAGGCTGAAAATACAACACGGCATGTTCATTCACCACCGGAACTCCCATTAACAGGACGTTTTGGCAGTTAATGAAAGGAGGAAACATATTTCCGCTTGTGGATGAAAAATACAGTTGGTTTTGTGGATTTGTCATTGTATGACAAACCACGTATAGGAAAAGTCGAGTGCCGGCATTGCTCCGATACTAGCCACGGACTTTTGTAGCTGATTTCTTTTCCACATTTATATGTTTGCGTAATTTCCCTTAATGGTAAGTTAACACCAACAAGCCTTCTATGCGATAGTAGCAATAAGTCAACTGCACAAAGGAAGTCAAGCGAAATCATACGGCATTGGCAAGCCGGTCTTCACTAAATAGAAATGATATTCCGAATCATTCGTAAATCATATTTTGTGATAAAAAGATTTCAGCCATTTCTCAACAGGCTATCATTGTTTTTCTAAAAGTTTGATAATAATAGTCCCTTTTTCAGAATAATATATCTATATTTGTAGTCATTCAAAGCGACAAAGAGAGTTCGTGTTTGATATATTAATGTAAATAGAGCGTTTTTGATATTACTTTGTGTTAGAAAATCCCCAATTTTCGAAGCGGAACAAAGTGGATACAACAGAACGCTCACGTCGTGTGTTTATACTTCCTTCTAAAAGGAAATATGCATAACGGCGTGGGACTGTTGTTTTTATTTGTTCCGTGGGTATGGGGATACCTCTAACACAGATAAGACATTAAAACAGTTCCCACGCTTTTTTATATATTTATGCCATCCTCAGGGAGCAGGGAAGGGGTACATTGGGCTGCTATGAAAACAATAGAAGAATTGGAAGAACTCAACCATCAATTGCAAGTCGAGTTGAGGAAAGCTAGAGCCGCTCAGGCTCAAGCCGAAGCTGCTAATCAAAATAAATCAGTGTTTCTAGCCAATATGAGCCACGAGATACGAACGCCGCTTAATGTTATTATGGGGTTTTCGAATTTGATTGTTACTGCTGCTACCGAAGAAGAAAAGCGAATGTATGCAGAAGTTCTGGAAAATAATTGTTCTTTGCTGCTTCAGCTTATTAATGATATTTTAGATCTGTCAAAAATAGAGTCGGGAACATTGACTTTTGCAGAGGAAGAAATGGAGCTGAATATATTATTGGAAGAATTGGCAAGCGCAATGCGTACACGAATTGTTGCCGAGGAGGTTATTTTGAATTGTGTAACACTTTCTGCTCCTTGTTTTGTCGTGGCGGAAAAAAAACGGCTTTCTCAAGTACTTATTAATCTATTGACAAATGCTATTAAGTTTACTACCAAAGGCAGTATTCGTTTAGGTTATGAAATTCATGGAAAAATGCTTTATTTTTATGTGGCTGATACCGGATGTGGTTTTCCTGAATCCCAAAAGCAGAAAGTGTTTGAACGATTTGTGAGACTTGATTCAGCTAAACCGGGAACAGGGCTGGGGCTTGCAATTTGTCGTACTATTGTGGAAAAAATGGGGGGATGTATCGGGGTAGAATCAGAAGAAGGAAAAGGATCTTGCTTTTGGTTTACCATTCCTTATATTCCTCTCTGTATAGAAAAAAATGATATTTAGTGCGTCTATTGTTGCTTGATTGGTTCCTTTTCCTTATTTTTGTTCGCCTGCTAATAATAAGCAGATAATATTTACCTTTAATTATAGAAGAAAATAATCATGGAAAACGAAAAAAACAACAATCAGCTTCAAATAGAGTTGAAAGAAGAAGTAGCACAAGGCACATATGCCAATCTTGCCATAATTACCCATTCTAGTTCAGAATTCATAGTAGATTTTGTACGTGTAATGCCTGGGTTGCCGAAAGCAGGAGTTCAATCTCGTATTGTATTGACTCCTGAACACGCTAAGCGTCTGATGTATGCTTTACAAGAAAATGTGGCAAAGTATGAGCGCAACTTTGGACCGATCCGTATGCCTGAAGAAATGAATGGTGCCAATGGCGGTCCTGATGGCAAGACTTTTATTCCTCCTATGAGTGGCTTTAAAGGAGAGGCATAAGTTATAGCTTTGTCGTGGAAATGGCATATTAGCCTGTTTTTCAAAAGATTTTTTTTGGAGACAGGCTATTTTTATTGCTTAAAAGTATTGTTTATTAAAATGTTATTCGTAACTTTGCAGCCCAAAATGTATAGTTTTGGATTAAAATAGTAAATTAATAAACAATATATAACAATTAAAAATCAAACAAAATGCCTACTATTCAACAGCTAGTAAGAAAAGGAAGAGAGGTTTTGGTTGAGAAAAGTAAGTCTCCGGCACTGGATTCATGTCCTCAAAGACGTGGTGTTTGTGTTCGTGTGTATACTACTACTCCGAAAAAACCGAATTCAGCAATGCGTAAGGTTGCTCGTGTACGTCTGACAAACTCTAAGGAAGTGAACTCTTATATTCCGGGAGAAGGACACAACTTGCAGGAACACTCAATCGTATTGGTTCGTGGTGGTCGTGTGAAAGACCTTCCGGGTGTACGTTATCACATTGTTCGTGGTACTTTGGATACAGCGGGTGTGGCTGGTCGTACACAAAGACGTTCTAAATACGGTGCTAAACGCCCGAAAGCCGGACAAGCAGCAGCTCCTGCAAAAGGTAAAGGTAAAAAGTAATTTGAAGCCTAGCTGAAATTCCGAAAAGAAAAAAAGTATTTTAATTTAAGTTTTTGGTTTGTTGGAATAAGCTATAAAGGTTGAGTAAATGCTTCGGTGGAAGCGTTGAAGTAAACAAGAGTCGCAGCCCCAAACAAAAAACATTATTTTTTTAAGAAAAATGAGAAAAGCAAAACCAAAAAAACGTGTGATCCTTCCGGATCCGGTATTTAATGACCAGAAGGTTTCTAAATTCGTAAACCATCTGATGTATGATGGAAAGAAGAATACCTCTTACGAAATCTTCTATGCTGCATTGGAAACAGTAAAAACAAAACTTCCTAACGAAGAAAAGTCAGCTTTGGAAATTTGGAAGAAGGCTTTGGATAACGTAACTCCTCAGCTGGAAGTTAAGTCTCGCCGTGTGGGTGGTGCTACATTCCAGGTTCCTACTGAAATCCGTCCTGAACGCAAGGAATCAATCTCAATGAAAAACTTGATCCTTTTCGCTCGTAAACGTGGTGGTAAGTCAATGGCAGATAAATTGGCTGCTGAAATCATCGACGCATTCAACGAACAGGGTGGTGCCTTCAAGCGTAAAGAAGATATGCATCGTATGGCAGAAGCTAACCGTGCATTCGCTCACTTCAGATTCTAATCAAGTAATAATTAAATAAGTAAAGGACGAAAATGGCTAAAAATGATTTGCATTTGACCCGCAATATCGGTATTATGGCTCATATCGATGCCGGTAAGACAACCACTTCGGAACGCATTTTGTTCTACACCGGTCTGACCCACAAAATTGGTGAGGTTCATGATGGTGCAGCTACAATGGACTGGATGGCTCAGGAGCAGGAACGTGGTATTACTATTACCTCTGCAGCGACAACAACTCGTTGGAAATATGCAGGCAATACTTATAAGATTAACTTGATTGATACTCCGGGACACGTTGACTTTACTGCTGAAGTAGAACGTTCATTACGCGTTTTGGATGGAGCTGTTGCTGCTTATTGTGCTGTCGGTGGTGTAGAACCTCAGTCGGAAACAGTGTGGCGTCAGGCTGATAAATACAATGTGCCTCGTATCGGTTATGTTAACAAAATGGACCGTTCTGGTGCTGACTTTTTTGAAGTTGTTCGTCAGATGAAAACTGTGCTCGGTGCAAATCCTTGTCCTGTTGTAATTCCTATCGGTGCGGAAGAAAGCTTCAAAGGTGTTGTTGACCTGATTAAGATGAAAGCCATCTTATGGCATGATGAGACTATGGGAGCAGACTACAGTGTAGAAGAAATCCCGGCAAACTTGGTTGACGAAGCTAATGAATGGAGAGAAAAACTGCTTGAAAAAGTAGCAGATTTCGATGATACTTTGATGGAGAAATTCTTTGATGATCCTTCTACTATCACTGAAGAAGAAATCTTGCGTGCATTGCGTGCAGGTACTTTGAAGATGGACATCGTTCCTATGTTCTGCGGTTCTTCGTTCAAGAATAAAGGTGTTCAGACATTGCTTGATTATGTTTGTGCATTCTTGCCTTCTCCGTTGGATACTCCTGCTATCGTGGGTACTAACCCGAGCACAGGTGCGGAAGAAGATCGTAAACCCAGTGAAGATGAAAAAACTTCAGCTTTGGCATTTAAGATTGCAACTGACCCCTATGTAGGTCGTTTGACTTTCTTCCGTGTTTACTCAGGTAAAGTAGAAGCCGGCTCTTATATTTATAACACTCGCTCCGGTAAAAAAGAACGTGTGTCACGTCTGTTCCAGATGCACTCAAATAAACAGAATCCTGTTGAACTAATTAGTGCTGGTGATATTGGTGCAGGTGTTGGTTTCAAGGATATTCGTACTGGTGATACTTTGTGTGACGAAGAAGCACCCATTGTATTGGAATCTATGGAATTCCCTGATCCGGTTATTGGTATTGCAGTTGAGCCCAAAACACAGAAAGACTTGGATAAGCTGTCTAACGGTTTGGCTAAGTTGGCTGAAGAAGACCCGACATTTACAGTTAAAACTGATGAGCAGTCAGGTCAGACTATCATCTCTGGTATGGGTGAGCTCCACTTGGATATTATTATCGACCGCTTGAAACGTGAATTTAAAGTAGAATGTAATCAGGGTAAACCTCAGGTTAACTACAAGGAAGCTATTACAAAAACTGTTGAATTGCGTGAAGTTTATAAGAAACAGTCCGGTGGTCGCGGTAAATTCGCTGATATTATCGTAGCAATTGGTCCGGTTGATGAAGACTTTACTCAAGGTGGATTGCAATTTATCGATGAAGTGAAGGGTGGTAATATTCCTAAGGAATTTATCCCGTCAGTTCAGAAAGGTTTCCAAACTGCAATGAAGAATGGTGTATTGGCAGGTTATCCGCTTGATTCACTGAAGGTAGTCTTGAAAGATGGTTCATTCCACCCGGTTGACTCTGACCAGTTGTCATTTGAAATCTGTGCTATTCAGGCTTACAAAAACGCTTGTGCTAAAGCGGGTCCTGTATTGACTGAGCCTATCATGAAATTGGAAGTTGTAACTCCCGAAGAAAACATGGGTGATGTTATCGGTGACTTGAACAAACGTCGCGGTCAGGTAGAAGGTATGGAATCAAGCCGTTCAGGTGCTCGTATTGTTAAAGCAAAAGTGCCTTTGGCTGAAATGTTTGGTTATGTAACGGCTTTGCGTACTATTACTTCTGGTCGTGCAACTTCATCTATGACTTATGACCATCATGCTCAGGTGTCTAGCTCAATTGCTAAGGCAGTACTTGAAGAAGTGAAGGGTCGTGTAGACTTAGTATAATAAAGAATAATTTGGGGCAACGGGTTAGCGAATGACTCTTAATCCGGCCCCACTTTATATGTTTTTTTAATCATTTTATAAATAACAATCTAATGAGTCAAAAAATTAGAATTAAACTGAAATCATACGATCACAACTTGGTGGATAAGTCTGCTGAAAAGATCGTGAAAACAGTGAAGGCTACAGGCGCTATTGTTAGCGGTCCTATTCCATTGCCTACTCACAAACGTATTTTCACTGTAAACCGTTCGACTTTCGTTAACAAGAAGTCACGTGAACA
>UMAJ01034658.1_pt1 | contig 14725 bp, 24 predicted proteins | sample 1963671 | NCBI WGS metagenome assembly UMAJ01 (sample SAMEA4835912, study PRJEB28245) | human gut metagenome | biome: gut microbiome; material: fecal sample | place: Denmark | collected 2008 | reverse complement strand
AATAATAATAATAATAATAATAATAATAATAATAAATTACACACATAAAGCGAAGCTTTATGTACAATACACTCTTTAGAGTGTATTGCTATTATAATAATTAATAGTACTACTATAATAGATAAAAGAAAATAATAGGGGTACGGGGAAAGAAGAAACCATTAAGGAAGAAGCTATTTGGTATTTGACTATTCAGCTATCAATCCTCTTCTCTTATCAGTCTTATACCAAGTAACAAATCGAGGAAGCTTCTCTCCTGTAATCTCTTCATACATATCGAAATACTTTTTCTCGTTAGATCTAACCTTTGCTTCTGACACGGAAAGCGTTTGGGCAATGTATTTAAAATAATCGCTTCTATCCATAAACTGTTTATCTTTTATATATAAAGGGCAATTACTTATCTCGTATGTTCTACCTATACTATATTTCTTACCGCTCTTAGGGCTGGTGTGGAAATACTCTCTTCCTTTTGTTGCAGTCCACCCTTCTATCGGCTTGCCTTCTCCGATCCATTTGCAAGGATATTCTTTTGTATTAGCGCATCGCTTACAGTTCCAACACGGTTGTTCAATACCCATTAGCTATCTCCTATTCTTTGTTCCTGGTGGCGGGAAGCGATTAAAATTGGTCTTACTTTTTCTCCTCGATTGTTTCATTGTGATAAAGAACAAAACTATATCGGGATGAACAAACTCTCACCCGCCACCTTTTATTTTTTCTTATCTGCCTAAACGTTGCAGAATTCTGAGCTAATTTTTGATTTTAGATTAACTCTTAGAATTAATTTTCGCAAAACGTTCCGTCAGCATTGCTTTTCGTTCTTCGCTCATCTCCATTTTCTTGGGGCGAAGCGAAAGCATCTTTTTATTATCGCAGCTGAAGAAGTATCCCGTGGGCTCTCCATCTTTGTCATGGGTTACTTTGTCAAGTTTCCATTCTGTCCCTTCTGTATTAAGCAACTTCTGCATTTTGCTTATGCGGGTGTTATCCGACGTATAAAGATGAATAATACCGTCGGCGCGGCTGATTGTGATTGTAGTTTCTTGTTCTTCAACGTTGCATTTTACGGGTTTAAGTTCCATATTCTCTCCTTTTGGTGGCGGTTATTTAGCGATAAGTTCTTTGAACCAATCAGGCGCCTTCCACTCCTCCATTTCTTGTTTGTTTTTGAACTCGATTTCGACGCGTGCTCTGTCGCCCTTCTCGTTCGGGTAGGTGTCGAGTGTGTAAATCGAAAGCGTGTTAAGCGGTGTTCTGAAGTACGTCCGAATTTTTACGACTTCTTCTTTGCCCGCCACCTCGTAAATCTTTTTCAACTTCTCGTATTCTTCGGGCATGATTTCGGCGTTGAGCTCCATATTATCCTGCGTTGCCGCCTTCTCGTCGTTCTTCGAGTATTTGGTCGTAAACTCGCATTTGCCTGCCCACGAACCGTCTGCGTTGGGATATGAGATTTCGGTTCTGCGTATTCGTGTGCGGAATTTGTAATCACCAACTTCACCCTCTTCGAGCCACGTCTGGTGAATTATGTTTTGTTGGAGAATTACGAGATTCTCGCGGGTTATGATTTTAATTGCCTTGGTGGCGGATACTTCGAAGCCGAGTTCGAGTTCTCTGTCGTATGTTTTCATAATTATCTCCTTACTGTGTCGAAATCGATGCGGTTAAAATGGCAAATCGTCGTCGATTACATTATTAGATGTAGTAACAGTTACAACTCCCTGTTTGTCTACAGTTGTTTTTATAGGCAGCTCTGATATATCAATGACTTTTGGTCTATACAATACTGGTTGTCTTATCGTGTTGAAATAGTCTTTGATTTCAATATACCTTTTAACCATTTCATCTCTTTTCGTTTTTATAATGTCGTAGCTAAAAGAGATATCACTACCCGCCACCTCTTTACCGCTTTCTTTGAATAGATATTCGGCATACCGTTCGGCGGATTTTGTATTCAACTCATAAAAATAATTCGTTATAAGTTGATTCATCATCGCCGCACCTTCGGTCTGATATTCTCTCTGCATTTCCGTTATGTCGCTTCCACGACCTTTGAAACGTTGATACATTCTCATAATTCCAGTGCGCACGTTGGTCTTGGCTACCCATATATCTATCTCGTCCCAATAATTAGTTATTCCTAATTGCTCTCCGCAAATACTCATAACTTTTTGTTTGAAACTACTCAGCTTTTCTCCGTTGTCTGCAATTTCATATATGTTTTCTGCGTTATAACCATTTAAGACCTCACCTTCTATCTTGGTAATAAGAATTGCTTCGGTTCGTGTTGCAAACCTTTCTTTTTTGGTCTTTGCGTCAATTACTTTAGTTTCCCAATAATAGTTTATCTTCTTACAGACGTGCAACCGAAACAAAGCTCTTTCTAATAACTTTGAAAAGTATTGCATGGCATCATTGTAAAATTTTCTTTCTACGCCACTCATTTTTCTTGGCACGTAGTGTTCTGCGTCCTTATAGTCTCCTGGCCATAAACAATTCTTAAAAAATAATTCGTTGGCAAATCCGAGTAACCTGAACAGATGCCATTTGGTAGCCCTGAATTCATAGAAATCGCAATCTGGATTTGAGCTGGGGTTATATAACAACATCAGCAAAACCTGATATATGTATTTGTGTTGCTCGTTGGTTATATCTTTAATTTCTTTTGCCGTTATATAATTCTCATACTTAGGGGTTTTATAGATACGCGTTATTTGAAACCCTTTTCTCTTTATTGGTATAAATTCAAAGTAGCACTCCCATTTACGCTGTTGATTGTATCTCTTATCAGAACTTGTTTGCGGAGTATCCCCTATAAGTTCACACAACTCTTTGTAAGAGTAAATTTTCCCTTTCTTCAGGTGGCGGGTAATTAATTCGCCAACTTTTTTAATCTTCTTTTCTTTTTCTTGCACATCTATCGCATAGGAGGAATATTCGTATTTTCTATCTTCAGGGGTGAATTCTTCAGTCTCCCATTTAGGTATTTTGTGTATCATTTTATTATCCTTTTCTTTGCGTACTTCGCTCCCTTCGGTCGCTATCACCTGCGGTGGGCAAGTTTTATGTACTCCAAAATTACACGATTTTAAGGCAAAAACGCAGATTTTATCTGCAATTTTACGTTTTATATTATCCATTTTTTTGCCTATATATACATGTATATAATAACTATTATATTATATCCCAAAAAAGGGATATTATAAATTCCAAAATCGTAGATTCTATCGGAGATTTTGCTCGAAAAACGTGTGTTTTTCGGTGTGAATTTCGCAGATGGCGTTTGCCTGCCGCCACCCGCTCTTTTTATTTTCAGTTAAATTATACTATATTTAATTTTCTTTGTCAACTGTTTTATACGACTTTTTAGGAATTATTTCTAATTTTTGTTCTTCACTTTTAGAGGGCACCTTGTGCCGCCCCAAGGTTCCCTTTCACCCTCCAATGGCGTTGGCTCGGCTTCGCCGTCCCAATCCTTGCTTTAAGCAAAAAGGGAATTTCCTTACTTCCCTTTCGCCCAATTACTCCACATATCCGAGATGTTCTCTTCTCTCTTCTTTTTCTCCGTCGCAGGTTTGCTCGGCTTAGGCTTTACATCATTTTTGGTAACGGGCTTTATCACTTTTGGTAAAGCCTTAGCTTTCTTAGCCGCCGCCTGAGCCGCCTTCTTCTCGGCTGCTTTACGCTTACGCTCCGCCGCCTCCGCGTCTTTGCGGGCTTGAATTTCGGCTTTCTTCGCCGCTATGTCGGCTTCTTGCTTCTCGCGCCATTTCGCTTGCGTGTTTACCGCCTCTCGCTCGTATTTGTCGCCCTCTGCGTAAATCACCGCTTTGATGTATTCTGGAAGCTCAAATACGTCGTTCACGCCGTTGGAATATTGCGTAAATGTGATTACGTTGCCTTCTGTTGTTTCGACCATCGAGTAGCGTTTTTTGCTGGCTTTATCGGTAAAAATCGTCTCTTTGCGATGAAAACTGTCGTAGGGCGTCAGGCTTAAATATTCGCTGTATTGGGTGGCGGTCAGCTCTAATTCACTGCTGATTACATACGTCGGCGGTTTGCCAAAACGATAGGAATTTTCGAGCGTTAGGAAGTACCGAACTTCGCCTGTCGTTTCGTTGATTTGCTCGCTGATTTGCTGCCTTGTCGCAAGCCGTAATACCGTTCTTCCGTCTATCTGCTTATACAGAAAACCGATCGGTCGAACTGTTGAAAATATTAGGGTTTGCGTTGAATTTGTTATCGATTCTATCGTGCAATATGCTGTGATTTGTTGTATAAGTTGCACATATATTGACTGGGGGATAGAAATCGAGGTTAATCCTTGTCTATACATTTTTCCTCTTTTTTGGGTTAAAAGAAAAAGAGAACGTTAACCCTAAATCCGATATTTCCCAATATCTTCTCTCTACCATTCCCTTTTCTGCCCCTAAATATATAATATATTCCACTTTTCTCCACTTATAACCACTTTCATCCAAAATGATATATAAATCACATCACTTCGATATCACTCCGATATCACTTTTCCGTTCAACCATTCCAAAGCTGACTCTCTTGCACTCCGTGGTTCCAACATAGAATACCCCGACCCGCCTCGTATCTCGTCCTTTATTTTACCGAGCGGTTTCAATCTCGACACGATATCGTCGTGGGTGAGAGAATCGTTCTGCGTGCCGTAATCTGCCTGCGCCCATTCGATGCCCATAATGCTATGGAACTTCAAATTCAGATTTACTGCGTGTTCTTTACAAAAATCGATAAGAGCTGTAAACGCTTCGGAATTGCAAAAATTCTTATACTGCTCTTCATTACATTTGATGTGTGCTGTTCCACCGATCATACCAACTTCTCCTTTTCACTTTCCGTTTAATTCCTCCAGCTAATAATCAAACCTCTTTTATTAGCGTCCACTTTAAATCCTTGTTCGTCGAAAATATCCATAATTCTCCTACACACTTCTTCGAGCATATAATCAGAATTATCGAACTCGCCTGAAGTAATCTTTGAGATGGCTACTTTAAAATACTCTTCGTATGGAAGTTCGATACACCCATCTCCTTCCCCTGCTCTTTGTATCATTTCTTTACGAATACTACTCTCGATCGAAGATACGACATCGGGGATACAGGCTTCGCCTTTTGCTCTTGCTTTTGCTGTTAATTTGTTGAGATCTACGAAAAAATCAGAATCCCCTTCTTTTCTCTTATCGTCGAGCTCGGTTACTATTTCAGCATATGGCTTTTCACTTTTTTTAAAAGAACACATATTTATTTCTTCTCCTCCGTGTATTCTTCCCACAACTTAATTCCTCTTTCCGAGCAAATCATTTCGAGCATATCACTTTGCCTTGATAACCACCTTTCATACTTCTCTCTTTCCCGTATGTCGGCTTCGTCGTAACCGCGCTCATACATTTCTTCGGCTTGGCTGCCGAGCGTATCAAACACCGCGTCGTAATACTCTTCTTTGAGCTGCTCGTCGGTTAGAGTGTCCGTCCACTTTTTCAGTTTCGCGAGTTCTCTTTTATTCATTTCCGATCTCCCCGTTCAAGAACTTTTTAACGCCGTCTTTTAGTTCCAAAAGAAACCTCGTGCTGAACACGGTCGTATAAAAGCAGTTATCGACTGTCGCAATCGAATAACTCAAACTTTCGTAATTTTCCTTATTCGCATTTTTATAACACGGAAGTGCTATTTTGAATTCTTTACCATCCCTAACGTAATTAAGCCACAACTCCCAACCATACCCATATAAGGTTATATCCTTCAGTTTCACGTCTTTCGGCACTTCTCCGTCAAACACGTAATTCTTTTCGATGAATTTGAACCTTGCTTTACTGTCTTTCCCGTCGGGTTTGAACTTACCTTTATCGTGGTCAAAGTCGAACCATATTTTGTGTAAATCTACAGATTGAATATAATCGGAGATACCACGAATAATTGATACTGAAGCGTTAGTGAGCAGTTCGACTTCATATTGCAAGTCGGCTATTTGCGTAGTTTTAGATTTAATAAGCTTTTCATTCTTATTAAATTTGATTCGTATGTCTTTTTCATAATCAATCGTGTAACCTAAATCCATAACAATTTACCTCTTTAATTCGTGTCTTTATTATACCATATTAAAAGCCGTTTGTCAACTGTTTTAGTCAGTTTCTTCGACTTTCCCGTCAATTATTTTATAACCGAAAAATCCTCTCGGGCATTTATAACGCATCTTATAAACGTTTCCGTCAATCTCAATAATAACGCGTCTGATTTCCGCATTGAACATCCGTATAAAAAAATCGAACAATTTTTCGTCATCGTAATCAACTACGTCCTCGGCGTCGGAAACTTGCTCTTTATACATGTTTGCGTCTAACATTCCCCAGTCCGCGCCGTCGTTTAAAAGCAATGCGCTTGAACGATATCCACAATCATAGATTGAAAAAATAACCGTGTTCATTTATTTAACCTCTTTAATCTTTTAAATTGTTAGTATGTAAGATATAACTTCAGCGACAAAAACAATGGGGCAAACCGAGATGTAAATTATAAATGAAATGCTTCTTTGACTAAATGTCAAATCGTTTGTTCCCAATATCCATATAGCCCAAAAATATTTGAGCTTTAGAATTTTCTTCATTACAAGCCCAAATATGATCGCTAATAAATTAACATGTAGAAAAACAAAAATTATAGATAAAAACATAGAAGTTAATTCAAATTTTCATCGTCTGTTACAGAGACGTCGATAGTCTGTATTTTCATTGCATTTTCTTTGCCGCCTGAACTTCTGATTATCATTTTGAAAAAGGTTTCTATGTCAGAATCTGAGAAAGCCCCGATCTCCCATTTCATTTCTTCGTATTCTTTTTCGCTCATTGTTATCTGATAGCTTACATTAATATTTTTGCGCATTATTTTTTATCCTCTTCTATAATTGAATTTTTTGTAAGTAATAACTCTATTATTTTATTACCGTATATGTCGCCATATTTTTTAATATTAAATCCTGACACCAAAATAAAAGTTTCGTAATTTTTAGTGATTGTTAAATATTTAGGAAATTTTCTTAGATAATAGATTGGCTGTTTTAAACATGATAAGGTAGATTCATATTTCTGTATATAAGTTACAAATTGCGTTATATTCGTAATACCCTCTTGAAAAGTTAGGTATCTGCCGTCCATATACACATAAACAACTTCACTATCCCAATAATAAGAATAAAAGAAATTTTCTAAATCTCGATCATTCGTCAAATAAACAGAATTACCTTGTGTGTAAGCGTGGTGCCCCAAACGCAAAAGATGATCTTTAATCTTAGAGGCAGACTCTTCATCTTTATAAACTCCATATAAACCCATAAATACCTTTCTCCTTTTGGTTCACAAAGTTGCATGCGCGTATTCTTTGTACGGCTCTTGGTAATCGTGACGTTTTTTTCTAACGGTTTCATCGCCGCAAAGTTCTTTATATGTTTCCTGTAATTTACGGCGAACCCTTCCAACCGTCTCGATTGAGGCCACCTCTTTGTTTTTGATCAACATTATCAAATCAGAAAAAGATATTTTTATCGAGTAACCGTTTTTATTTAAATAAAACCCATAAAGCATATAATCATCGTTCCTTGAATTAGGTTTTTCACGAAGAATTTTTTCTATTATAGGTGTTAGGTTTTTAAGACTTTCTCGTTTATTACTCATAATTAATAGGTATTCTCCTTGATATAATTTAATCACTCCAACTTATCCTTACTTCATAACAACCATAATCATCTATGAAAACAACTACTTTATAACCTAATTCTGTTAGTTGTTTCTCCAGCCTACCTAAATTCTCTTTATTGTAGGTTGTTGTTAGCAATAAAGTATTTCTCCCTTTCTTGCTTTCTTTAAGAATTTCTTTATAGACATATTTTGTAAGTTTTTCATACTCTTTATTTTTAAAATCCGATTTATTTTGGGCTTTCGCAGTTAAATCTTTTGCTGTTTGAGCATTGGGTATATCAGTCATATCCATACATTCTCCTTAAAATTAAATTTATAATTTCAGTTAATTATTTTCGTATCGATTCTTCTGCATTATGCTTAGCGGTATAAACGGTAAACAACGGAATATTTTCTATTCGACCATCGCTCATCTCTATTAATGCTTGCAATCGAGTTATACCCTTCAAAACTCCCGACTCAACCGTTTCTGTTATATATCCCAAATCGTCCGCTTCTGTTTTTATATAATAAATAGTCTTGTTTTCATAATTGCTAATTAATTCTGCCAACCAACAAGCGTCTTTTATTTTTAAAATATCTTGACGAGAAGGAAGCGGATTTCGATCGTCTCCTAATACTTCTTCAAAAGCGTCTATGTAACCCACCGAGGCGCCCGCAATAGGCTCAAAATCTTCTGCATACCAATCATTAAAACCACTATCTTCTTCGATTTTAACATACCTTAAAAAACACAAAGAAGTTGTGGACATTACGGTCACTATTTGCGACGCATAATCTTTTTTATCGGTAGCCGTGATATTGGCTATAATTTTTAATTTATCGCCCTTTTTTACATTTTTAAATTGACTATATCTCATAAACCCTCCTATAAGTCAATTATCGAAATATTGAACAAAATTACGAATTCAATAAGTTCGCCTCTAAGTTGATTAATGATTATTTAGATTTTCCGAGTTTTCAACGAGTCTATACTTATATTTGCCTATTTTTAACTCTTTGGGTGGTGTTTTAGATGAAGATGATTGTTTTGGAACAACTTTGCTGCACATTTCACAATATCCATAAGGACTTGCAAATTCACACATACGATTGTATTTATAACAAACGTTTTTAGGTTCTCTTGAAAAACTAAAAGTCTCAGTCGCCAATTAATTTCCCTCCAATACTACTCGCAGTTCTTTCAAACCACACCGAATAATAATCATGTTTCCACAAATTAGGATATTCAAAGCAATTTATCCATAAGGAAATTATAGAAACATAAAGAACAAGTGCTGATGTAATTATTGTAAGAATTCTACCCAAATTCACAAATGATGTAAAACTTAATACACATATGCTTGCTACAAAACAAATTACGGAAACTCCTATGGTTATCACAGGAAAAAGAATAGAATATTTCTTTCTTTTAACATCGGAATGCAGGTTAAACAATTGACATCTGGAAGCTGACGGAATTCCCACTATAAAAGGAAAAAGCGGTCCGAGCAACAGATTTTGTATGGTATGTCCATATTCATGGGATTTAGTATCTATGTTATCTTGCGACGCCGAAATAAAGAAAAATCCTCCAAGAGAAATCCCTCCCCAGCTTCTACCGACTACAAAATAAACAGCTTTCCCGAATCGGTTCGGTTTGTGTTTTGTAATTAAACATATTACGGCTACGACCGAACCAATAAAAGTCATTATAACTCCCCAAGTGCATTGGATAATCCAATACAAAATCGTTTTTAAAGTGCGCATTTTATTTTTCTCCTATTATTTAATTTATTTATTATTTTATTTGGAATTGAAAATACGGTGATGAGATATCCGTTTCCAAATATATAAATATCGTTACCTAAAACCCTTAAATAATCCCCTGACGAACCCTCGAGAACGTTTGTCAAATAATTTTGCACAATCTTAGGGAAATCTTCGGCTGCTTTACCGCAATAATAAGCTTTTTCTGCTATTTCTGCCGAACGCTGTGGTGAAAATCCTGTTCTCTCTTTTAATCTTTCGTATGCATGTCTTGTTATTTGAATCGTCATTTTTTTACCTCTCTATTTTTTATACCTATATTATAACAAAAAAAAATAAATCCGTCAAGTAAATTATGACGGATTTTAAAAAAATGTTTAATTTTCGTCGGGAACCTCAATTTTTTCATAAAGTCCACAATGGCAAAATCCTATACTTTGCTCTCGAAAATCTCTGCACATACATTTAGTGTCTGGATTTTGGAATAGAGAGCAGGGGCAATATCCCGAGTTCTCTTTGAGTTTTTCTCTGATTTCTTTCACGTGTTTTTTGTCAGGGTTTAAAATTATTTTAGTTTTCATATCATTAATTTATCCTTTTCGCATATTGATTATCAGAGGCTAATTCGATACCAAGCAACTCGTCGTAATGGGATACTTGATTTGGAACATACCTACCGAATTTAATTATTATATTTTTAAACTGTTTAAGCTTTTCAACTTGTGCTTCGATTTCGTTTTCGTTGTATCCTGTATATATAACAATATCGTCGTTAGTTTTTTCGCGAAATCTTTTTATCAACAAAAACAATTCATCAAATTGATCAAACGGTTCCAAACCCCCGAAAACTATGGCTTTGGAAATATCATTAGATAAAAATCTTTCGACTATTTTTTCGTCTGAAAATGCTATTTGGGGAGCGGTGGCGAGGGGATGATTTTGACACATCCCCATTATACCACATTCCTTTTCACACTTAAAAGAGCATTTGTTTGTTGCGATAAACATCGCGGGTTTTTTATAATTGACGAAATCCTCGTCGGTTAAACCTTTTATAATCATTTTATTTTTTCCCATTCGCGAAGATTATATTCTTCTTTTCTTTCTTTAGAATAAGTTTTAATTGGAACAAAAACATTTCTACCTTAGATCTCTCTAATTTTATTCAATATCAAGGTATTTACATATGATGAAATTTCATCTTTTTTTTCGTCGGTCAAATTATTGTATTGTTGGAACAAAGGGTTTTTTATAAGTATATCTAATTTAAAATACTTTTCAAAACAGTATCTACACCACACTGCCTCTTCAAGAGTTTTAAATGGTTTGTTGTAAAATCGTACATGATCATATGTAAAATCTACACAATAAAACTTGCCTCGTTTATCGAAAGAAATACCCCTAATACCAATGGTACTATCTATCCTTACACTAACAAATCTGGCGTTATCTCCACGCGTAATAAAACGAAGATTTTTCCTCATATTGTTTAAAGAATTCCCATCGATATGATCTATCTCATACCCATTTTCAGGTTTTCCTAAAATTAATTGATGCAAGTATATCATCGTTCTTTTTGATTTAGAGCCTGAGATTACGTAAAATTTATTTCTTTTTTGCGAGATTCTCCATATTCTATCTTTACATAAATCATAATCGATTAAATCAATGTATACGGTTACGATTTTTTGTTTAAATGGAATATTCATGGTTGCGTGATCATCATATAATGTCCAGATGTTTCTTAAATTTGTTTTGTTTCGATCTCCAATTCCAGAACAAACACTGCAACGTTTTGGCGGAAATCTTTTTAATAATTTAACGGACACGGGCATTACAGCGCCGCAAACCATACATTGACCTAATCGATAATTATCTTTGTCTTTCGGTATTTTTTTTACATTTTCCCAGTCCTGAGGTTCACAATAATCTCTTATTATCTTTCTAGTTCCAAATATTTGACCAACATAACTTATTTTCATAATATTTCTCCATTGATATTTTTTATGGATTAGACTATACAATAAACCTTAATAAAAGGTTTCCTCTTGGTAGTCTTTGGGGCAACTTATTTTAAGCGCCTGCGGATTGCCCAATCAAATAAACTATTACCATCTCTGAGTGATTAGTTCAGCCCCACATTTAAGGTTGGTGTTATTTGCTCTAAGGGTTTCCCCGCATATTCGAGGTTTTTTATTTTAAATCGCATTAATACATTGCTGTAAAATTGGGCAATTCGTTCCTTGGTTTACCCTACGATTCTGGTGTATTCTGTTTCAACTGGTTCACCGCATACTGGACAAACTTTACCGAAAAATGCATGATTATGTTTGCATGCCTGTATCTTATTATTAAAAGCAAAATAAGTCACACCTTTATCTGCAACATAATTAAACATATTCCATGCTTGTTCAAAAGTACTAAATGGCGCTTCGCAGTTGATGTGCAAAATGCTACCGCCATTACAAAAACTATCAAAAAGCGCCGCTATTCTAATTCTTTCTTGAATAGTTGTTTTTATGCCCAATGGTATAAATTGATTACCATATAAAGGCAAATCATCTATTACCGTGTCGGGGAAAAATATTTTGTCTTTTTTAAGAAGCTTGACGGCTGCGGTTTCCCCTGGGATTTGTTCGAGATTTATTTGATAATTTTTGTCTTTGGCAAATTCTTTTTTTAACGAATGAATTGTATCAAAGATTTTTTTACCAAACCTGCTTGCATCATCTGTATAATACGTATTTCCAAGTTCGTCTCTTCGCGTATAGCCGAATTTCTTCATCGTCTCGTAAATACCTATTATCCCAATTGTATTATAGAGATGTTCGAAATCAACCAAATTCAAGGTAAAGTTTTTTAGAAGCCCTTTTTCTACGTTTCTCTTGATAATATGTCTTACCGTGTCTAAAACCTTCATGCATAAAATTGCATTCTCGGAGAGTTTTTTTATGTATTCGTCTTCCGTCTGAGATTCAAGAGCGATACGTGCAAGATTTATAGTATTTACTTTAACCGAACCTACTTTCAAAGCGGTTCCACCTATCGAATTGAAATACCCAATATCTTCTATAGAACTCTTAAGCCTACAACAATTACTTAAACTTGTAACCGAACTATCTACAAAAAGATTAGAATCGTTCCATTTCATATTATGTTTTATGGCCCACTTAGCAAAATCCTCATCAACACATTTCCCGTTCTGTCTTAAGATACTAATAGAAGAAACAGGGAAAGTCATCATATTTTTGCTCCGAATATCTGACATTGTTTCCATAAAAATTTTCTGAAACTTCATTATTTCTTCAATCTCATCAATCATAAAGGCACCATCTGGGAATTCACTTCCACCAAACAAAGCCTCTAAATAAGGATGGTCAAAAACACTCGTATTTGTAAATGCGGACTGAATACCACCTCTTAAAAAAGGTTGATTCAGCGCATATATTAATCTTTGTATATTTTGCTTTGCATATGTTTCGGGTGATTTTTCAAAATAACCATTTTTAACATCTCTATCCCAAAAATAATACATATAAGGAATCAAGTTTGGCATTCCAACCGCGCCAGAACTACGATTACAAGCATAACTAACAAACTCTTTAACGAAGTCAACAAATGTTCCCAAATGTTTAGGTGGTTCGGCGTTAAAATTCTCTATAAAATAAAGACCTTTTTCTGCCAAATCTTTTAAATCGTATGCAAAGCAATAATGAACAAAACTTGTGGTGTTTGCGTCATGTAAATAATTGCGACCAATCCATTCGTTTTCCAACCATTCGCAAGCTGTTTGATACCCGTATAATTTTTGTAAATCGCAAAATATCTTATTAAACGACAAAAGTTTCTGATGTGGTTTAGACATCTCATTTAAAAGAGTGACAATATCTTTTTGACCGACGTTTGCATTACCGTCGATACTTGCATCGGCAACTGTTTTTTCCGAAACAAAATTATCGATAAAATCAGTATAACTAAGTTGTGCCGTTGAAAAACCGTTTATTTTACAAAGTTCATCGCCATAAGTATTTATGAGCTTATTTAATTGAGTTGTAAAGTTTCGGTCTAATTTAATATTAATTTCCATACTGTTTAAACCTCATAAACTGTTTATATATTTAACCGCATCTTCGAAGTAAAAAATAACATCCCCAACTTTCAAAACAGGAACTCTGCTAAATCCCATTTCTATCATTTCGGCCGTATCATTACAAACTTCATATGCGATTTTTTTTGCTTTCATTTTCTTTTCAAGCACCGAACACATAGGGCATCCAGTACTATATAAAATTATATTCATTTGGTTTACCTCCCAGAACTCCCGAACCCGCCGTCTCGTGAACCGATACTTTTTTTATTTTTAAATTTATCGTCTGAAACTATTAAATAACGAGTAAAAATACCTTGTGCAATCCGATCTCCAATATGGACTTCAAAAGGTTCATTTCCTGTATTCAGTAACCCAATACCTATGTTACCATCATTATCTACATTGGAATAATAATCTGAATCAATTATCCCAACATTATTTTTTAAAATAATGCCGCGTTTAATTCCGTTGCCCGAACGAGTATAAATTTCCAAAACGTTGTCAAAAAACATTTTGGCTTTTACATCTGTCCAAGTCATATGAAAACTTCCAGGGGCCACGATAAAATCTTCTTTACTGTAAAAGTCATAACCCGCAGATTGAGTCGTAGCTCTTTCGGGAAGTTTCGTTTCCACATTTGGAAATTTCTTAAATTCTTTTCTTACTTCTTCAAAACATCTCATTTGGCTTTTAGCCCTCCTTAATAAGTTAAATATTTCCCATCTTTATTCCATTGACACTGAGGACACACATAAGCATATCTCCATTCACAGTTTTTGCATGGCATTTTATTCCAGTCGACTGTGATTGGCATAAATCCGTTATCTGTTTGTTTATATATTATCCTTATGTCTTTTTCTAAAATTTTATTCACAAGATAGAGTTCACCCCCCTTTTTTATAAAATTACAATTTTATTATACGCAAAAGCACCTTTTTTGTCAAGTGTTTTTAGCATATGTTTGTAATAATTCTTTGAGCCATGTTTGTTTTACCGAAACGCGGCTGATCGACGTCGCTTTTTTAACGGCATTTATTTGCCCGACCAAAACGCAATATTTTTTACTTCTCGTGAGAGCCGTATAAAGCATTTCTCGCGATAAGAGCATGTAAGCCGACATGTCCAATCCGACTACGACGTAAGGCGACTGACTTCCCTGGAAACTG
>UMAJ01043360.1_pt1 | contig 14775 bp, 8 predicted proteins | sample 1963671 | NCBI WGS metagenome assembly UMAJ01 (sample SAMEA4835912, study PRJEB28245) | human gut metagenome | biome: gut microbiome; material: fecal sample | place: Denmark | collected 2008 | reverse complement strand
TTCACAACAGATATTATGGCAAGACCATGAGAAACGCTGTTCGTAAGCTTCGTGCTACTACAGACAAAGCTGCAGCAACAGCAATGTATCCGGGTATCACAAAACTGTTGGATAAATTGGCTAAGACTAATGTAATCCACAAGAACAAGGCTAACAACCTGAAGTCAAAATTGGCTATCTATATCAACAAGTTGGCTTAAGTTGACTGTTACACAAAAGATATTACAAGGCTGGACTTTTTAGTCCGGCCTTTCTCAGTTATACCTCTCTATTTACCTGCTTCCACACAAGTTTCTTTTCTGTGCTAAAAAGCTGTAAACTACCCGAATTTATCCGTTTGTTTAGCACCATATCCCGAGGATTTTCACTATATTTGCTCTGTTATTACAATAAGGAAAAAAGATTATGACTGAAGAACAGATTCACTCCAATAACGGGAGCTATTCTGCCGAAAACATCCAGGTACTGGAAGGTTTGGAAGCAGTGAGAAAGCGTCCCGCGATGTATATTGGCGACATTAGCAGCAAAGGACTTCACCACCTGGTGTACGAGGTTGTGGACAACTCCATCGACGAGGCACTTGCCGGCTATTGCGACCACATCGAAGTCACCATTAACGAGGACAACTCCATCACCGTACAAGACAACGGACGTGGTATCCCGGTAGACTATCACGAAAAGGAAAAGAAATCCGCACTGGAAGTTGTAATGACCGTACTGCATGCCGGAGGTAAGTTCGACAAAGGTTCCTACAAGGTATCGGGAGGTCTGCATGGTGTAGGTGTATCTTGCGTAAACGCCTTGTCTACACACATGACTACCCAGGTTTTCCGTAACGGAAAAATCTATCAGCAGGAATATTCCTGCGGACATCCGCTCTACTCCGTCAAAGAAGTGGGCACAACAGACATTACCGGTACACGCCAACAGTTCTGGCCGGACGGTACCATCTTTACGGAGACAGTCTACAACTATGATATTCTTGCCACCCGCATGCGCGAGCTGGCGTATCTGAACGCAGGCATCAAGATTTCACTGACCGACCTTCGCGTAAAGGACGAAGAAGGAAATGCCAAGAAGGAAATCTTCTACTCGGAAGAAGGCCTGAAGGAATTTGTGCGCTACGTGGACTCCTCACGCGAGCACTTCATGAACGATGTAATCTACATCAATACCGAGAAGCAAGGCACACCGGTGGAAGTAGCCATCATGTACAACACTTCTTATAACGAAAATGTGCACTCTTACGTAAACAACATCAATACCATTGAAGGGGGTACCCACTTGGCAGGTTTCCGCCGTGCACTGACCCGTACGTTGAAAAAATACGCCGAAGACAACAAGATGCTGGAGAAAGCCAAGGTAGAGATTGCAGGAGACGACTTCCGTGAAGGACTGACTGCCGTTATCTCCATCAAGGTGGCAGAGCCTCAGTTCGAAGGACAGACCAAGACAAAGCTGGGTAACAACGAAGTGATGGGCGCCGTAGACCAGGCTGTGGGCGAGGCCCTCACCTACTACTTGGAGGAACACCCGAAGGAAGCCAAGCTGATTGTAGACAAGGTGATTCTTGCCGCCCAGGCACGTATCGCCGCACGTAAGGCACGCGAATCCGTACAACGCAAATCGCCGATGTCCGGCGGTGGCATGCCCGGTAAGTTGGCCGACTGCTCCAGCAAGGACCCGGAAGAATGCGAATTGTTCCTCGTCGAGGGTGACTCGGCAGGCGGTTCAGCAAAGCAAGGCCGTAACCGTGCGTTCCAAGCTATCCTGCCGCTTCGCGGTAAGATTCTGAATGTGGAAAAGGCCATGTGGCACAAGGCATTCGAGAGCGACGCAGTAAACAATATCATCCAGGCGCTGGGCATCCGTTTCGGCGTGGACGGTGAAGACAGCAAAGAAGCGAACATTGACAAGTTGCGTTACAAGAAGATTATCATCATGACCGATGCCGACGTCGATGGTTCTCACATCGACACGCTGATTATGACGCTTTTCTTCCGTTACTTCCCACAAGTCATCCAGCAGGGTTGCTTGTACATCGCCACTCCTCCCCTTTACCTTTGCACCAAAGGCAAGGCGAAAGAGTATTGCTGGACAGACCAGCAGCGCCAGAAGTTCATCGACACTTACGGCGGCGGTTCGGAAAACGCAGTACACACCCAACGCTACAAAGGTTTGGGTGAAATGAACCCGGAACAGTTGTGGGAAACCACCATGAATCCGGAAAACCGCATGCTGAAGCAGGTGCATCTTGAAAATGCGGCCGAAGCCGACTATATCTTCTCCATGCTGATGGGCGAAGACGTGGGCCCGCGCCGCGATTTCATCGAAAAGAATGCAACGTATGCAAATATTGACGCTTAATTAATTTAATAACCAACCTCACATCTTACAACGAGGAAGCCCCGGACGGGCAGGATAATCCTGCTGACCGGGGCTTTTCCTTTATCCCTCTTCTCTTCCAAAGAAGAGACCCGTCTCCATACAGAAGAACTATAGGATTCCTTGTTTCTTCATCTCTTCCACTACCAATTCCAACTCTGCATACCAGTCCTCACCAAACTTACGGATAAGCGGCTCTTTCAGGAACTTGTACACGGGCAGATTTTCCTTTTGTCCCAACAACATAGCGGCTTTGCAGACATCCCAACGATGATAGTTCACTGCCTTATAGAGTCCGTAGTTCCCCACCCTTATCGGATAGAGATGACAGGATATGGGTTTGTAGAAGTTGGTCCTACCTTCACGATAAGCCTTTTCGATGGCGCAATAGCAACAGCCTTTATCATCATAGCAGGTAAAGACGCAATCCTTGTTGTTCACAATAGAAGTCACCAGGTCACCTTCACAATCGGTATAGACAACACCTTGCTCCTCTATCACAGCGCGGGCTTCGGGAGAAAGCTCGTCCCAAATCAGCGGAAGTACCTCTTCCAGTTTCTCCACCTCGTCCAGCTCCACGGGAGCACCGGCATCGCCCTCAATGCAGCAAATCCCCTGGCAAACACCCAAGTCACACAAGAACTTCTCGCGCAAGACATCGAAAGAAACCACAACATCACCAATCTGTATCATAATCATTCTATTAAAAAAAGACGCGGATTATCCGGATTGCACAGACTCAACTTTAAGAGCATCCGTGGAATCCGTATAATCCGCGTCTAAATATTGTTACGGCCTTGACGCCTTACTTAATCAAATCCTTACCAGTCATTTCAGCCGGCTGCTCCATACCCAAGATATGCAGAATAGAAGGAGCTACGTCAGCCAATACACCGTTCTCAACCTTGGCGTCCTTGTTTGCAGTAACGTAAACGAAAGGAACGGGATTCAGAGAGTGGGCAGTATTCGGAGTACCATCCTCATTCAGAGCGTGGTCGGCATTACCGTGGTCGGCGATGATGATTACTTCATAATCGTTTGCCTTGGCAGCTTCAACAGTATCTTTCACACATTCGTCGATGGCTTTCACTGCCTTCTCAATAGCTTCGTAGATACCGGTATGTCCCACCATATCACCATTGGCGTAGTTCACCACGATGAAATCGAACTTCTGGGTCTTGATAGCTTCAACCAACTTGTCCTTCACCTCGTACGCACTCATTTCGGGCTTCAAGTCGTAAGTGGCAACCTTCGGAGAAGGAACCAGGATGCGCTCTTCAGCATCGTAAGGAGTCTCGCGGCCACCGTTGAAGAAGAAAGTCACGTGTGCATACTTCTCTGTTTCGGCAATGTGCAGCTGGGTCTTGCCATTGGCAGCAAGGTATTCGCCCAAGGTATTCTGTACGTTCTCCTTATCAAAAAGGATATGCACACCCTTGAAGCTGGCATCGTACGGAGTCATGCAGTAGAACTGCAGGCCCGGAATAGTCTGCATGCCTTGTTCGGGCATATCTTGCTGGGTGAGGACAACGGTCAATTCCTTGGCACGGTCATTGCGGTAGTTGAAGAAGATTACAACATCACCTTCCTTGATGGTACCGTCGAAGCCACCGTTCACAATCGGCTTAATGAATTCATCCGTAACGCCTTCGTCGTAGGACTCCTGCATAGCCTGGACCATATCCGTAGCAACCTTGCCTTCACCGTTTACCAACAAATCGTAGGCAACCTTCACACGTTCCCAACGTTTGTCGCGGTCCATGGCATAGAAACGTCCCACGATGGAAGCAATCTTGCCGGCAGACTTCTCGCAATGAGCAGTCAACTGCTCAATGAAACCTTTACCACTCTTCGGGTCGGTATCACGACCGTCCATAAAACAGTGGATGAAGGTATTCTCGATACCGTATTCCTTGGAAATATCGCAGAGTTTGAACAAATGGTCAAAAGAGCTGTGCACGCCACCGTTGCTGGTCAGTCCCATAAAGTGGATATTCTTGCCGTTTTCCTTTGCATATGAGAAAGCAGAAACAATTTCCTTGTTCTTCAGAATGCTGCCATCGGCACAAGCACGGTTAATCTTCACCAAATCCTGGTAAACGATGCGTCCGGCACCGATATTGAGGTGACCTACTTCAGAATTACCCATCTGTCCGTCGGGCAAACCAACGTTTTCACCGCTTGCTTGAAGCTCGGAATGCGGATAAGTTGCCAACAGACTGTCCCAATACGGAGTAGGTGTATTGAAAATCACATCATCTTTGCCTTGATCGCCGATGCCCCAGCCATCAAGAATCATTAAAAGGGCTTTCTTACTCATAATATTAATCGAATTTAATTGTATAATCTTTTTGTATGATACAAACGTTCTTTTATAGTAGGAACCTGTTTTTTGCGTTGCAAAGGTACAAAAAACAGCCGTTAAAGCGTACTGTTTCAAATGATTTATGTACTTTTGCCACGCTTAAAAAATAAAAAAACAAGAAATATGGACGATTCAAACCCACGAACGTGCAATAGTATTCACCAATAAAACGAACGGAGACGTTGACTGCAATGCCTCTGTTCCAACTAGAAAGGAGGCAAACAATGAGAAAGTATCTCTACAGTGAAAATGGCTTCACTGAAAAGGCCGAATGGCAACCCAACTGCTGGGTCAACGTAGAATGCCCGGACAACGATGATTTCAAATTCCTAACCGAAGAGCTGAAAGTTCCCGAATCATTCCTGGAAGACATAGCCGACGTGGACGAGCGCCCACGTACGGAAACAGAAGACAACTGGCTGCTGACCATCCTCCGCATCCCGATGCAGAGCAACCAACGCGGCGTGCCGTTCATCACTGTGCCCATCGGCATTATCACCAATGACGGAATCATCGTTTCTGTCTGCTATCACCACACGGAGCTGATACCGGACTTCATTCAGCACACCCGCCGGAAGAACATAGTCGTCAACAATAAACTGGATTTGATTCTGCGAATCATCTACTCTTCCGCCGTCTGGTTCCTGAAGTATCTGAAACAGATAAACAACGATGTGGCCACCGCCGAAAAAGAGCTGGAGAAAAGCATCCGCAACGAAGATCTCCTGCAACTGATGAAGCTGCAAAAGACGCTGGTCTACTTCAACACTTCCATCCGTGGCAATGAAGTGATGATAGGACGGCTGAAAAACATCTTTCAAGACACCAATTATCTGGATTTGGAATTATTGGAAGACGTGGTCATCGAGTTGAAGCAGGCATACAATACCGTAAACATCTACAGTGATATCCTGACGGGAACCATGGACGCCTTCGCCTCCATCATCTCCAACAATGTGAATGCCATCATGAAACGTATGACAAGCCTCAGCATTACACTGATGATTCCCACGTTGATAGCCAGTTTCTACGGCATGAATGTGGACATCCACCTGGAGAGTTTTCCGCACGCGTTTATTTTCATCATACTTTTGTCGGCAATATTATCAGCAGTGACATTCGTATGGTTCAGAAGGATTAAGTGGTTCTAAACAGCATCATTGTCCGAAGTTCAGCGACAACTGCCCATCCCCCAAGAGATTAAACGTCAAGCGATGATAGGGTGTAGTACCCCGCTCAGCAATGGCGGCACGATGTTTCTTGGTGGGATACCCCTTGTTACGATTCCAGTCATAATACGGATATTCCTCGTGAAGGCGGTTCATGTAGTCATCACGATAGGTCTTTGCCAAAATGGAGGCGGCAGCGATGGAAAGGTACTTCCCGTCTCCTTTCACTACGGTAGTATGCGGCAAGTCCCGATATTTTTTAAAGCGGTTGCCGTCTATCAGCAGATGTTGCGGACGGACATTCAGTTGGTCAACAGCACGGTGCATGGCAAGAAAGGAGGCATTGAGAATATTGATTTTGTCAATTTCTTCGGGAGAGACGACGCCCACCGCCCATGCCAGAGCCTCTTTTTCAATCACTTCACGCAAGGTATAGCGTTGTTTTTCCGTCAGCTGCTTGGAGTCGTTCAAAAGTTCATTCTTAAAGTCCGTTGGCAGAATAACAGCAGCGGCATAGACCGCACCGGCCAGACAGCCGCGACCGGCCTCATCGCATCCTGCCTCTATCAAATCTTTATTCAAATAAGGTAATAACATATATATCGCTATCTTTGAGGCACAAAGATAAATCTTTTTGGAGGGAAACCGGACTTCTAAGAAGAATTAATTAAATTTGCAGAAACAAGACGATGCCATGAAGAAAAACCTATGTCTACTACTCGTATGTCTTCTGTCAGCAGCTGCCCCACTGCAAGCTCAAGACATGCAGCAAGCACAGAAATTGATTGACCAAGCACAGAAATACCTGTACAACAACCCCAAACAAGCTTCCTACTATGCAGCTCAGGCTTCTGCCTTGTTTCCCGAAGATGAGCCCAGTGAGGTCCGCGCACAAGCTATGATTCTCTACTGTCAAGCCGAACAATTGTTGGGGAACTTCGACCTAAGTATCAAGAATCTTTATGACACCCAAAAATATATCCATCCCACCAACAAAAAACAAATGGCACAACTCTGCTCCTTGATGGGGCGTGTATACAGCAAACTAGGCGATTACAACAAAGCCATTGAACTGAACGACAAAGCAACCTCCATCTTCAAATCCATCGGCGATTCCACCTCTGTGGCCGGATGCTATAACGAACGTGGAGTAATGCACCACTTCATGAGTGAATTTACCGTTGCCGAGCGTTTCTTCCAGCGTGCGCTGGCCATCAACCGTGCCCAACGAAACCTGAAAGAGATTGCAACCAACTTGAACAACCTCTGTCTGTACCGAGGAAATACGGAAGAGAAACTTTCTTTCATCCAGGAAGCCATCACCATCAACAAGAATCTGGACGCCCAATGGTCTCTTGGCGAAAACTACAACAACATGGGGAAACAGTATTACTATGACAAGCAATACTCCAAAGCCTTGGAAGCCTTGCATAAAGCCTACGAGTATGCCCACAACATCGGAGCCCGCGAACTGATTTGCGACAATTACGAATATTCGTCCATGGTATATGCAGCTATAGGTGACTATGCCCAAGCTTATAAGTATCTGGACAAGAGGTACCACCTGGGCAAGGAACTGCAAAGTAGCAACAAGCTACGCAACATCGAGCAGGAAATTTCCTATAAAAGATACCAAGACCAAAAATATGCTACTGAAATGCAGGAACAAACCTACAAGATAGAGCTACTGAAACGCAATTTGTGGCTTTTGGGCAGCGTACTTATTCTGGGAATAGCTTTCAGCATCTTTCTATATAAATGGTATAAACGCCGAAAAGATTTGCAACTGATAGAAGCACGCTACCAATTGCAACTGTCCGAAAAAGAAGTGGCCGAACTGAAGATGCATCAGCAAGAGCTGGAACTTCAAAATGTACACAATGAACTGGCTACCAGTCGGCAGGAGGCAACCAGCTTCGCCGTATTCCTGAAAAGCCGCAATGAACTGCTGGACAAAATACGCGGAATGGTGAAAGAAGGATATAAGATGGACGCGCAAGCCATCACGCCCCACCTGAAGAAAATCAACGCATTCATCAGCCAGAGCCAAAGCGGAGACAAAACCAACAGTGCCCTATTGACAAACATCGATGATAAAAGCAATGAATTCCTCCAAAGACTAGTAGCGATTCATCCCAAACTGACACAAGGCGAGAAATATCTTGCCACCCTGCTAAGGGTAAATTTGTCTACCAAAGAAATATCCATGTTGACCGGTACTACCCCTAAAACCATCAACATGAACCGTTACCGCCTGCGCAAATCCCTCAACCTTTCTTCCGAAGAAGACTTGACCGACTATCTACAGAACATATAACCCAGTTCAAGGCTGAAAATATTTATTTTGCATTTCTACCCTCACCGCCCTCACTGCTTACCTAAAAGTCTTTATTCATCGGACTTTCAGAGGTGAGTAAGGGCAATTTCAAAAAGGTGAGGGTAAAGTTTGCTCTCACTTTGTCTCAGTAGAAACAAGGCATCGAACAAGTAAGCATAGGCTCGCAAGTCCGGAAGAAGGGACTACTGTATCAGTATGCAAATGAAAGAACCGTCTACGGATGACGTTTATAAAGAAAAAAGCGTCTAGTTAAATCAGGAAAAGACAGCTTTCTTTTTGTTTCCCCCAATTAAACACCTTGTTTTATGTTGTGCAAACAAAACGTTTTATACTACATGAACAAAGTGTTTTGTACTGCAGAAACAAAGTGTTCATCACTATGAACTAATAAGTTATCCGTATTTTGCAAGAGATAAGATATGAATGTCATCCGTCTTATACTCGACTTCCTCTTTTACAGATGGCTTGCAGATAAAACATCTGCAAGGGACATCATTGATAAACAGTAGTATCTCAACTCTCCTCCGGGGAGGAGAGTTGAGATACTACTGTTTATCAATAATTATAAAGGACTTGCGAAACTTGAGTTGCTTGATATTTCTAAAAGAGTTGGTTTCCTTCTTCATCTAATCACCGTTTACTTGTTACTTGCGCAACTCAATAATTAATGTAAATCGGGAAAAGTTTATGTGGATATAGTTTTGTAGATATAGAATATCTCATTTTACCCCTATTTATCAGATATTTACAAAACTATTTGTAGATAATAAAACAAAGAATATCCCTCTCTTGTAGTCTGCTTGTAGATAACATTCATTAGCAATTCCTGTTTATGAAGCTTAATTTAGCATTGTGAAAAACCAATAGTATTAACCTTAAAAACTTATTCAAATGAGTAAAAGTAACTACTACAAAGAAAGAGTCATTCAGCTACTTCTCTTCTTTGCTTTTATGCTGCCTATGGGCGCATTGGCACAGAACATTCAGCTGAACGGTACCGTAACCGATGTTTCCGGTGAATCTGTCATCGGAGCCAGTGTATTAGAGAAAGGAACAACAAATGGAGTAATCACTGACATCGACGGTAACTTTACCCTCAGCGTTTCCCCAAAAGCCACTATTATTATCTCTTACGTGGGCTATGCTCCACAAGAAATCGCCCTCAATGGTCGCAAGGAATTGAAAGTGGTGCTGAAAGAAGACACCGAACTACTGGACGAAGTAGTCGTTATCGGTTATGGCACACAAAAGAAATCGGATGTTTCCGGTTCGGTAAGTTCCGTATCGGGCGATAAACTAAACAACATACCTACCGCTAATGCCGAAACTGCCCTGCAGGGTATGGCTCCCGGTTTGATAGTTAACTTTGGTAGCGGTGCCGCCGGCTCCACTCCCAGCCTGCAGGTGCGCGGTGTAACCACTTATGGAACAGACAACTCTCCGTTGGTAATTATCGATGGCGTTCCGGGTGATATGAGTTTTCTGAACCCCGAAGACATCAAGTCAATGTCTGTATTGAAAGACGCTGCCACCGCCGCTATTTACGGAGCACGCGCCGCCGCAGGCGTTATCCTGATTGAGACTTACCGTGGTACCAAATCCAAACCCAAAATCACGTTCTCAGCTTATTGGGGAGTGGATCAGATAGCCAAGAAACTTGACGTCTGCAATGCCGAAGAATTTATCCACATGGCAAAGATGGCCCGTACAAACGCCGGTCAAAACCCCAAAAACTGGCCTGCTTACATTGCGGCTTATGAGCAAGACCCCACACAGTTTGGCGACACCGATTGGCAGGACGAATACTACCGCAACGGCTTCACACAGAAATACAATGTGGGGTACACTAGTGGCAGTGAGAATGCCAACGTAGCTTTGTCCGTATTCTATTCAAAAAACGAAGCCATCGTGACCGGCACGGGTGACGAGAAGTATGGCTTCCGCTTAAACTCAGACATGAAACGCGGCAAGTTCAAAGTGGGCGAATCAGTAAACTACAGCCGTTGGGAATCGGAAATGGAAGCCAACTCAGGTTTTCCCGGCATATACCAAGTGACCAACATGGAACCTATCGCACGTCTGTATGACGAGAATTGTGACGGCGGATACGGTGGTGCCATCCCCGGCATGAACATGAGCGATGCTGCCAACATGGTAGGTTATAATAACCTGATTGAGAACACCCGCGCCACAGATTACATCAAAGGATCGGGCTATCTGCAATATGAGCCCATCAAGGGACTGGTAATCAAGGCACAAGCAAGCCGTAGCCTCCTTTTCCGCGAAACCCGCGTATTCAAACCTACTTACGAACTGGGTGCCATGAAGTGGAACGAAAGCGCCTCACTATCACAGACCCGCACCAGAAGCGTCAACGACCTGCTGGAACTGACTGCCAACTACAACTTCACCATCAAAGACAGTCACGACTTCGCCTTCCTGCTGGGAGCTTCACAAGAAGAAAGCACTTACGACCTATTGGGTGCATCGGGTTCCGAATTCGAGAACAACGACATGGGCATTCTGGGCCAGGCACGCAAAGACTATGGTGTGCAAGGTGAAAAGACCCGTAGCGGCTTGCGTTCCGTATTTGGCCGTGTGAACTATAGTTGGAAAATGCGCTACATGTTAATGGCCTCGTTCCGCTATGACGGTTCTTCACGTTTTGCCGACGGTAACCAGTGGGGGTTCTTCCCCTCTGTATCAGTAGGCTGGAACATTGCCAACGAACCTTTCTGGGAAGATATGAAAGAAACAGTCAGCTCCTTCAAATTGCGTATGAGCTACGGCGCCCTCGGTAACCAATCGGTACCTCTCTATCTCTACATTCCCAAATTGGACTCCAACGCCGACAACATCAACTACCCCTTCGACGGCAAAGTCGTAAACCAGGGATATGCAGTACGTAGCCTCCCCTCAAGGAACATCAAGTGGGAAACTACCTTCTACAAAAACATCGGTGTGGACATGAGCCTATGGAACAACAAACTGGAATTCTCGATTGAAGGTTACATCAAGGACACCAAGGACATGCTTTCCGAAAAGAACATCAGTCTGTCTACCGGTTACGGTGCACTGACGGTGAACGATGGTGAGCTGCGCACCACCGGTATGGAAATGCAACTGATTTACCACGGTAATGCAGGTAAGGACTTCAAGTATGACCTTGACTTCAACCTAAGCCACTTCAAGAGTAAACTGAAATCAATGGCAGACCCCAACTATATGTACGAATATGGTGCTTCACGTACCTACGTGGGTGGTTACTTCGGTGAATTCTGGGCTTACGAAACCGCAGGCATCATCCAAAATGAAGCAGAAGCCAAACTTTGGAAAGAATCACACGGACGCAAGGACAGCAAAGGCAACTGGATTCCCATGCAGCCCAACGCAGAACCCGGTGACCTCCGCTTCGTAGACCAAAACGGTGACGGCATGCTGGACAGCGATGACAAGAAGCTTCTGGGCAACGGTTGCCCCAAGGCCTCTATCGGCTTCAACGTAACACTGAATTACAAGAACTTCGATTTGGTAGCCAACTTCTACGGTGACCTCGGTGTAGACCGTTACAACTATACCAAATATCAATTGGAACGTATGGATACCAAGTTCAACTATGGCAGAAACGCACTGAAAGCATGGACTCCGGAGAACCCCAACACCAACATTCCACGTGCCGTATACGGCGACCCGAACAAGAATGCTCGCACTTCCGACCGTTTCATCGAACGAGGCGACTTCTTCCGCCTGAACAACTTGCAACTGGGCTACAACCTGCCTGCTACAGTTTGTGGTAAGTTGGGCATCAGCAACCTCCGTTTCTATGTAGGTGGTACACGCATCTTTACCATCACCGGTTACAGTGGCTATGACCCCTCTACCAACGGTGGTATTGACCGCATGGGTTACGACTATGCTTCATCACCTCTATGCCGCACTTTCATGGCCGGTATTAAATTCGGATTTTAATTGAACCAAAACTTTAAAAAAGATGATTATGAAATTAAAGAATATATTATTGTGCGCCTCAGTCTTAGGAGGCCTGGCACTCTCTTCATGTACCGGAAATTTCCTGGATGAAGACAGAAACCCCAACTCACTGGACCCCGAAAACTTCTGGAAGAGCGAATCCGACATCCTCAAAGGACTTACCGCAGCCTACGCTGGACTACAGCCTACCATCGAATGGGCGCAACCTTTCGAACGCTACATTGTGATAGACAACTACCGCAGCGACGAGCTGGACTACCGCCCCGACGTGACCGCCTGGATGGAACTGGCCATGTACAACAACGAATCGACCAACTACGTGCCCAACGATGAATGGACCAACCTCTATACCAGTATCAACTATTGCAACCAGTGTCTGGACAACATTCCCAATGTGCCCGACAACGATGACGAAGGCATCAAGCAGACCAAAGCGACCAGTATTGCCGAGGCACGTTTTCTGAGAGCCTTCTACTACTACCGTCTCTTCATCAACTTCGGTGAAAGACTACCAATGTTCGAGCACGAACTCGAAGGTACCGAAGAGGAATTCTATCCTCCTCAGGTAGAAGCCGGCAGACTGAAGACTTTCATCGAGACAGAACTGAGTGAATGTCAAGCCAACCTTCCCGAAAAATGGAATACAAACATGGCCGGACGCGTCACTAAATATACTGCCGCAGCACTCTTAGGCAAATACTATATGTTCATCGGCGAAAAGGCCAAAGCCAAAACAGAATTCTGGAAAGTCATTGACAGTCACAGATATGAACTGATGGAGAACTATGGCGACAACTTCAACGGACTACACGAGAACAATAAGGAATCCATCCTTGAAGTACAGTTCACCGGAAGTCTGGAAGGCGGGCACTACGAATACAATCTCTTTACCTTGCACTTGGGTCCCGACAGTGGCTGTGGCGCATACGAGGAAGCATATCCGTCCAAATGGTTATTCAATACACTGAAGAAAGACCTCACCGAAGATGGGGAATACAGCGACCGATTGTATGAGACTATCATTTTCGACGATCCCAAATCCCGTCCGTTCTATTACGAAGACGGCAAAGGATTCAGTGATTACCACCAAGAAGACAATATCTACTGGCGCAAATATGTGACTTACGACAAGTCATTGGGTGATTACTGGGATTATTCCGGTTTCAACATCCCCCTCATCCGCTATGCGGACATCCTGTTGCTCTATGCCGAGTGTCTGAACGATGAAGGAAACTCTAAAGAAGCCATCAAATACATCAACAAAGTACGTGACCGTGTACACGTAACGCCACTGTCCGACACCCTAAGTAAAGAACAAGTGCTGAAGCACCTGCAGGATGTGGAACGTCCTTGCGAGCTGGCCCTCGAAGGCTCACGCTGGTATGATCTCATCCGTTGGGGCATTGTGGAAGACGCACTTAAGAGTCATGAAAAGCCTTTCGCAAGCAATTTCATATCGACCAAGCATATCAGACTCGCTATCCCTCACAAAGAATTCCTGATGAATCCTAATTGGGTGCAAAACGAAGGTTATACAAAATAACCGATAACCCTACAACTCAGTCTCTATCGGAAGCGAAATGCCGGAAACGGGCTCCCATCCGATAGAGATTGCTTTTAATAGAACTCTCTGTTTCAAGACTTCATTTCATCATATACTTAATTTACCATGAGACATCCAAATAAAAACATCGCTTTGACCGGCATCGTTGCCTGCATACTGGCCTCGTGCGTCAAAGCTCCCACTTCTTCAGAACCGCTTTTATCCAAGCAAGCGGACTTCTGTAATCTTATCAACATAAAGAACACTCCCGCCGGAGCCGTAGACTGGGATGCCTACGTCTTTGCCGACAAAGGTGCTTGGATGGCATACTCACTGCCCGACAACGAAAACCGTCGCCATGCCGGTACTTTCATGGGACCTATGGTCATGACCGGACGCGGATGGATAGCTGCCGGACTCGCCGAACCTACGCTGTGGGTGAACGGCGAACAGTATAGGATGGTGTACAATGTACAGACCACCCGATACCTCCCCGGCAAACTGATACAGGAATACAACGATGAGAACTTAAACTTCACTACCGAATTGTGCTACCTCACCTCACGTTCCGTAGCCATACGTTCAATCGTGAAGAATATGAGCCAAAAACCGGTAAAGGTCAGCTTCGACTGGAACGGAGGCGTATACGAGCCTACCTCTGTCGTAAGCAGCATAGATAAAGGTCTCTCTTTCATCCGCCCCAAAGATTCCACGAACACGGTAATCCGATTCCTCACAGCAGACAAGATTCAGGCTGTGGGGAGCGATAGCCTGCACGTCACAGAAAAGAGTGAAATGACCCTGGAACCCGGCAAGACTTATCAGTCGGAGATGACCCAACCCCTGACGCTGCGCGGTGAAGACACAGCCAAAGAACTGGCTGCCATAGCAACGCTGAATATAGACAATTGCTTTGAACTAAACGAACAGCAATGGAACGCACAAATCGCTTCGTTGCTGAGCGGAAACAGCAAGTACCTCAAGG
>UMAJ01041482.1_pt1 | contig 15184 bp, 16 predicted proteins | sample 1963671 | NCBI WGS metagenome assembly UMAJ01 (sample SAMEA4835912, study PRJEB28245) | human gut metagenome | biome: gut microbiome; material: fecal sample | place: Denmark | collected 2008 | reverse complement strand
GAGCACAACGATTTCGATCATCTGCGGGCAGCTTCGCAAAGACAGCGGAACGGTTCAGATCCAGGGCACAGATCTGGATAAGATCGGAAGGAAAGTTGGAACAATGCTTGGCGTGGTATTTCAGGACAGTGTGCTGGACAAGCCACTTACCGTCAGGGAAAATCTGAAAAACAGAGCAGCGCTTTATGGAATAACAGGAAAAGCGTTTGAAAAAAGATTGCGGGAACTGGTGGAGATTTTTGATTTCGGAGATTATCTGAACCGGCCGGTCGGAAAACTGTCCGGCGGACAGAGAAGAAGAATTGATATTGCAAGAGCCTTGCTGCATCGGCCCGAACTTCTGATTTTAGATGAACCAACGACAGGACTTGACCCACAGACGCGGCTTTTGATCTGGGATATCATTGAAAAACTTCGAGTGGAAGAAAAGCTGACAGTTTTTCTGACTACGCACTACATGGAAGAAGCTGCAAATGCCGGTTATGTGGTGATTCTGGATAAAGGAAGCATCGTGGCAGAAGGAACTCCTTTTGAGCTGAAAAATGAGTATGTGCAGGACACTATGTCTGTTTATGGTGTGACAGAAGAAGAAATCAAAACACTGGGCAGAGAGTATAAAAAGATCCGGGATGGCTATCAGTTAAAAGTAAAAAATACCGCAGAGGCTACCCGGCTGATCGTGGAACATCAGGAAATATTCCGTGATTATGAAGTGGTAAAGGGCAGAATGGATGATGTATTTCTTGCTGTAACCGGAAAAACATTGGGAGGTGAGCACAGATGAAGGCAGTATTTGCACTTATAAGTCGAAACAGAAAATTGTTTTTTAAAGACAGAGGAATGTTTTTTTCGGCTTTAATTACTCCGGGAATTCTGATTTTGCTGTATGCTACATTTCTGGCAAACGTATACAGAGATTCCTTTGTGTCCGCGATCCCGGACATGATTACAATCTCAGACAAACTGGTCGATGGAACGGTGGCCGCACAGCTTGCCGCGGCTCTTCTGGCAGTCAGCTGTGTGACTGTGACATTCTGCGTGAATCTTACGATGGTACAGGACCGGGCAAACGGAACAAGGAAAGATTTTAATGTATCGCCAATCAGCAAAGCACAGCTTTATCTTGGGTATTTTTTATCTACTGTAGTCAATTCCCTGCTGGTGAATGGGCTTGCGCTTGTATTATGCCTTGGCTATATGTACAAAATGGGCTGGTATATGAGCGCTGTAGATGTATTCTGGGTTCTTCTCGATGAAATTTTACTGGTACTCTTTGGAAGCACGTTGTCAAGCATCGTCAGTTTTCCACTGACAACCCAGGGTCAGTTATCCGCAGTGGGAACGATCGTAAGTGCCGGGTATGGATTTTTATGCGGAGCTTACATGCCGATTTCAAATTTCGGCAGCGGCCTGCAGAAAGTACTGTCGTATCTGCCAAGTACCTACGGAACTTCTCTGTTGAAAAATCATATGCTCCGTGGAATCTTCGAAGAGATGGAGAACAATCAGCTGCCAGAAGAAATGATTACTGCGATTCGTGATACACTGGATTGTAACCCGAAGTTCCAGGGGTCTGTAGTAAGTGTAAATCAGATGGTGATGCTTATGGTTGGATGTGTTGTGGTATTTGGAATTATTTTTTTGTGCATGACAGCTCTTCCGGAGAAAGATGGGAAGTAAATATATCCTTCGACTATAGAATGAATAAAAAATGAGAAAAGAGACAGTTATGAATATTACAGAAAGAGAGATCGATGACCCGGAAAAAGAGGGCGTTATACTCGAATATGTAAATTTTACGAAAGAATTTGCAGAAATAAAAGAGTATGTAAGAAGCAAAGGGGAATCTATCCGGGGATACACAGAAAAGAAATAATGTGTTTCCATAAGAACAGAAGATATTTTATATTTCGAGGCAGTGCAAAACAAGGTGTTTGCTTATACGTCAAATAAGTTTTATGAAATTAAAAGCAGACTGTATCAGCTGGAAGAGAAAATAACAAGAAAATGTATGTAGCGTGCATCAAAGACAACGATTGTAAATGCGGATCGTGTTGTTTCGGTTCGTACCGCATTAAATGGGCGTTTGTATGTGCGGATGGAGGCTTTGAGCAGATTGGAAATGGCCTTGCAAAAACAGGAGCAGATCCTCTGCAAAGCGCTGCATACGGATCTTGGAAAGAGCAAGACGGAGAGTGTGATGTGTGAGATTGGACTGGTGCAGGGGGAAATCCGCTGGATGAAGCAGCACTTAGGGCGGCTTTGCAGACAAAAACATGTCAGAACACCGCTGGCGCAGTTCGCTGCGAAAAGTTATCAAAGCCCTTCTCCTTATGGCAATGTGCTGATTATGAGCCCGTGGAATTACCCTGTTCTGCTGACGTTAGAACCGCTGGTAGATGCCATTGCGGCAGGAAATACTGCGGTGGTAAAGCCAAGTGCTTATGCACCGGCCAGTGCAAATGTCCTGAAAGATCTGTTAGAAGAATGTTTTCCATCAGAATATGTTGCCGTTGTTTTAGGCGGACGGGAGGAAAATCAGGCACTTTTACAGGAAAAATTTGATAAGATTTTTTTCACAGGAAGTGCAGCGGTCGGAAAGCAGGTCATGGAAAGTGCTGCAAGACATCTGACGCCCGTGACACTGGAACTTGGCGGAAAAAGCCCATGCATTGTAGAAAAAAGCAGTAAGATCCGGCGTGCGGCAAGACGCATTGTCTTTGGAAAGTTTATCAACTGCGGATCGAACCTATTGTGTTGGATCACGTAGAATGGGAAGATGCGGTCATGCAAGAGGAGATTTTTGGTCCCATCCTGCCAGTATTGACGTATGAAAAACTTGAGGATGCACTCTCCTGGATCAATCAACGCCCCAAACCGCTTGCCCTGTACTGCTTTACGGAAAACAAAAAGGTGAAGAAAACGGTTCTGGAGATGTGCCGGTTTGGCGGTGGATGCATCAACGACACACTGATTCATCTTGCTACCAGTGAGATGCCGTTTGGCGGTGTAGGAGAAAGCGGTATGGGCGGCTATCACGGTGAGGCCGGATTTGCGGAATTCACACATAAGCGCAGCATCGTGGATAAAAAGACATGGATGGATTTTCCGATCCGCTATCAGCCGTATACAGCAAAAAAGTTGAAACTGATTCGAAAATTTTTATACAGCATACCATACAAGGGATAGACATCTCCAAGAAAATCCGATATAAAAGAGGATAGGGAAAAGAAAAGAGGGAACCAATGTGAAGATAACGATCATCAATCCATCTCCGGACGAAGAGGAAGAAATCATCATCAAATGCCGTGTGCTGACGGAGGACATCAACCATCTGATCTGCAAACTGAAAAACGGGGATCGAAAAATTACGGGATACGATGCAAAAGGAATTACTCTTCTGGCACTTCCGGATATTTTCTATTTTGAGGCAACGGACAATAAGGTCTTTGCCTATGGACAAAAGAATGTTTATGAAGTTAAAGAAAAACTGTATCAGTTAGAAGAACAGCTGGTGTCTTTTCCATTTATGCGGGCCTCCAAATCCATGATTCTAAATCTGGACAAAATCCGGCATTTGTCGCCTGCTTTTGGCGGCAGATTTGAAGCGTTACTCGAAAATGAGGAAAAAGTGATTATTTCCCGGCAGTATGTGCCGGTTCTGAAAGAACGACTGGGATTGTAGGGAGGCGAAAACAATGATGAATAAAATAAAAATTCTTGCAAATATTTTTTCGAAAATTACCGTGTGCGTTCTGCTTGCGTCCGCGATCTATATTACTGTGATGTGCGGTCTGGATGCCCAGATCAGTGTCATGATTCTCTGGCAGATTCTTCTGGTTTCCGCTGTATGCTCCATCCCGATTTTGATGTACCCGGATGAGGAAGGAAAAGAAGTATCCAAACAGGGCATGATTGCACGGCAGATCATCTATTTTATCTATGCCAATTGTGCTGTCCTGGGACTTGGCAGAGCGTTCGGATGGTTTTACTTCAGCAAAGCTAAAATGGTCGTGCTGATGGAGGTTTTGATTATTGGAGTTTATGTTACGGTGAATCTGATCGTATATGTAAATGACCATATGGTGGCGGAAAGCATGAACCAGAAACTAAAAGAGATGAGAAAGCGGAAAGAAAAATTGTAAATTACGATAGAGTTGCATGAAATTTGAAAAGAACTTAGAGCGTACCCCAACAAGCTCTGAGAAAACTTGCAAGTAAGAATTTCTATGACGGTAAGAATAAAATTGCGTGTAAAAGAGCAGGCGAATTTCCGCCTGCTCTTAAAAAATCAAGGATGAGAAAAAATTTATAAATATCATAGACAGAAAAACTGCATCAGACAATTTTCTCACGAAGAACCTCCACCTTACATTCATGAAGTTTTTTGATATCGTCTTTATGGTAAGCAATACCCACCGCGAGAATACGACCGGTATATTCCGCTTTTTCGCCAAATTTTCCTTCAAAACGTAATGCATACTGCCGGTCTTTGATTTGCTGGATGGCTTCATCAGCAGAGTGGTTAACTTTTAATTCTATGATAATGGCATCATCATTTTTTTGAAATGGATAGAAAATAAAATCAACATAACCGATACCGGCTTTATCTTCCCGTTCAATACGATAAAAATCTAAAGCCTTCAAATATACCCAGCGAATGATAGAAGCCAGTTCCGCTTCATTGTTATACAGTGTCAGCGGGCTGTGGGTGTTGTGTGCGTATTCCAGCAGTTCGGCCATTGTTTTCGTATCGCCGGCTTTTGTAGCTGCAAGCATTCGGCCGGATTCTTTCGCAAGCTTGTAAACATTTCCAAGGGATGGTTCTCTTTGAATTACTTCGGCAAATTTGTCCATCAACTCTTTGTTTGGTATGGATATATAGCCCTTGGAATAATTTAAAAATCCATAGACTACCATGGCAGAAAAAATTTCATCTTTTGTTTTCAGTTCCATAGACGTTGCCGCATATTCCTGAATTTTGGCAGGAACGGGAATGTCGGCGACCATAAGAGCAATATCATCTTTTACAGCATCTACATTTGCGCCGATATAATAGAAAATTTCATCGTACGGACCAGAACTTGTCCAGTAATTTCCCAATTGATTGTCACTTAAAGCCCCTACGACAGAGCGTGGGTTATAGAGTTTTTTCCCGCCTGCGGTCTGATAGCCATCGTACCATAATTCCAATCCTTCCCGCGTAACGGAAGGATTTTTTTCTATTTGCAAATATCTTTGATATAACAGATCGACTTCATCGTCCGTGAACCCAAAATATTCGCTGAATTTTGCGCGGGTTGCCATAGAATATTCAAAAAACATGTTCAGTTCAGAACCGCTGGAATATTTTGCAATTGGCAAAATACCGGTCATATAGGCCATTTCTACATAAGCTTTATCTTTCAGAAGATTGCTCAGAAATTTGGTATAGGCAGTCTTATCTGCATCGGTCATATAAGGCTGATGATAAATGTAATCCCACTCATCTAATATAAAAATAAATTGTTCCTGGTTACAATATTCGTAAATTCTGGTCAACGCATCCCATACCGAGTCCTCTTTTTCAATCGCAGCATCTGGGTAAGCTTTTTGCAGATCCAGAAGCAGCGTTTTTTTTATGCGGTTTATATAATGGTTATAATCGGTGATTTCAGCAGGAATCTCATTGAACATGATATGAATCACATTATGCTGGTTTAAGTGCTTTTGATACCAGGGATACTGAGAGACAGCTAATCGATCAAAAATTTTACTGCTGTCAATTCCTCTGCCAAAGTAGGAAGCAATCATATTGGCCATGACGGTTTTTCCAAACCTGCGCGGTCTGGTAATCGCCACATATTTTTGACTGTTTTGAGAATTCAAAACGGTTTTTTCCGGATCATAATCATCTGATTCAACGAGTGGAACAAGTTCTTTTAAGATAGAAGATTTATCTATGAAATAGGTTGATAGACAATCTCTGCGAAATAATCCAAAAGCACTGCTGCTGTTTAGATAGATTCCCATCGGGGGTATTTGCTCCTTTCTAAATGGAAGTGTCTGCATGATTTACAGACATAGCTACGAATAAAAGTCAAATCTAAAGATATCTTAACCTTATCATAAAGGGCATTTGATTACAAGGGAGAAAATGTTACTGTTCACAGGTATCCTGCGAACAGTAACGTAAGCAGCCCTCATTTAGAGTTTTGCTTCGCAAAAGGAGGGCTGCTCACACCTGAATCACATTCTTACGTACCTGAACAGCAAGTGTTCAGGTACTGAGTGAACATTAACGAGAAAATTCATCTGACAGATGAATGAAAAATATCCGTTTTCATCTGACGGATGAATGCGAAAAGGTAAGGAGTGTGGTACCCTTGTTTTAAGGATACCTGACGAAAAAAACAGCAAACAGCGAAGGAAAGCAGCCTTGCGCTGAAGATTGGAAGGGGAGATATAAGATGAAGGAGCTGTTTTAAACAAAATGAATCCGAAGGAAAGAAAAATCCTGGAAGCAGAATTGCAGAAAGTGTACACAAAACAGACGCACTCTTTCCGGGATGCAGGAAAAGCGGTCTGGAATACAAAAGGAATCCGCGAACTTCTGGACGGATGCACCGAATACGCTGGTTGCTATTTTAAGTGGCAATATTGCACTATTGCAGGCATTTGAAAAGGAAAGACAAATGGAAGAAGAGGATGAAGAAGAAGACCTTGGCTGGAAGGAAGAATTTGCCCCTTGTAGGAGCAGAAAGCTGCCTTGCTATACGATAGGCCGGGAAAACGTTTCGAAAAAATTCTGTATTCCAAATGTACTCACCGCACTCATTCTCTCAGGGGATATGGGAATGCTGGAATATGGTTTCGACCATTACAAACTGGAAAACCCGGTAGTCTGCAGGGGCGAAATCGAAGCATTGGGAGAGGCGCTTCTTTATGGAGATGAAACAAAAAGAACAGGAAATTAACAAGAGAAAAAAGAGATTATTATGGAAGGAAAAACGAATGAAAGAGACAGTCTTAAATGCAATGAACCCAGTAGAAAGAGAGATTCTTGAGAAAGAACTGCAGAAAGTACACCTGAAAAAATCCACAGCCTTAAATGATATCGGAAAAACAGTCTGGGATACGAAAAAGATCCGGGAACTCCTGGATCAGGACGCAGAACTGGAAGAAATCAAGAGATTCTTTGATGAAAATCAACTGAAACCAGACCAGTATAACCGAAATGCCATTCCGCTGGCCGCCTATACTTACTGGTATGGAAGAGGCTGCGGCAGGGAAGATGTCTGCCTGTGGGCACTCGAATCTGCCACAACGATTGACGGACTTCTTCAGGCACAGGAGCCGTCCCATCTGGAGAAAATTGCAAAGAAATTTATCAGCATGGATAAATACGGTGTCGTTGCGTTCCGAAAGATGTATCTTCATGAAGAACTGTGCTGGACCGATGCGCCCAATTATCTGGCGGCTGTGATGAGCGGAAACGTTTCCCTGCTGCAGATGTTTGAAGCAAAAGACGAGGAAATGACGGAAGAAAATATGGAGTACTGGGAATACACCTGTGAATGGGATCGCATTCCGGGAGCCAGAAAAACCTATTACAGCATTCGCCGGGAAACGATTGTCGGAGATTTTTATATCCCGGGTATTCTCACAGCGGCGATTCTGTCCGACAGTCCGGAGATGCTGGATTACTGCATCGACCATTATGATATCGATGGCGCAAGCCTGGCGTACGGAGAAAAAGAGGCACTGGGTCAGGCAGTTGCCGGTGCGGGGAAAGAGCTGACAGAATACATGCTGGAACACTACACAGGATTAATCGAACTTGCAGAGCCGGATCAGGTGATGAAAGCCGGAAATGTGCCGCTGCTGCGTTATCTGTTAGAGACACATTTCGAGCATCTGAACTGGTATGCAACTCTGTTTTTCAATCTGAGAGACATACGGACACCATACATGTCAGCACCGGGATTTCCAAGAGACGTCGATACCGATGTGGAAATGTACCGTGCTTTTTTGGAATGGGAGAGTCCTGCATTTTCCATGGACTTTATTATCGGCCAGATGCGCGCGGAACTGGCAAAGCCGGCAGAAAGAGAAATTGATCTGAAATATTACGGAGAACAGGAGATACAGAAACCTTATCATGTGAACGACCTGCTTGTCAGAAAGATGACGTATGAATGGATCAAAGTGCCAGACTGCATGGAGCGCAAGGTGAGATTGCTTGAATTTTACCAGGAACTGGGCGGAGAAATAACAGAAGAACTGAGCGAAATAACCGGTTATATCGAGCATTGCAGACGAATCGATGAGCTGTTTGCGGACGATTGAAAACGATTAGAAGACGATTAGAAGCAACGATTAGGAGCAGATGAAAAAATCCGCGTCTGAGCGATATTTTTCCGGGGGAGAAAGCAGTACTCTCCCGGAAAAATAATTTTAAGAGACGCAGCCAGAGCATGTAAAAAACATATGCAGGCTGCGAAAGGCCGTTTCAAACACGCCCAGGAGAAAGAATGGGGGAAAGAAAATGTCAGTATTTTTTGAAAACGAATTTAAAAATGAATCTGAAAATGAAATCAAAAACGAATCCGAAAACAGATGCATCATGCTGCCGGAAGAAGTCAAAGGGAAGGGTTACTTTGCCCTGACGGGAAGCAAACTGAAGGCGTATGTAGAGAAGTGGCTGGACGGGATTGATGAGGAACGGGATTTTGTGGAGGAAATCCTTAATTACTGTAAAAGATCCAGAAAGACAGTGTATAGAAGGGCAGCGTATAGAAAGGCAGTGTATGGTATAACAGGATTGCCTTCAACAGGAAAAACAACGGGACTATTACAAGCAATCCGAAAACTTGCAGCATACGAAAAGTGCGTATATATTTCATTTGATAGAAAAACAGATGGAGACTTGGATACGCTACAGCAATTGTTAGATCGTTTGAATGATGACCATAAATATGTGTTTATAGATGAAATAACCTGTATGAAAGATTTTACAAATCGAATTGGTATTTTGATGGATCAATATACATCCAGGGGTAAGAGAGTAGTTATGTCTGGTACAGATTCCTATGCTTTTTGGAAGGTTGACAGATACTGGCACATAGGGTGTCTCCGTTCTATTTCATTTATGTCATATGAAGAAGCCAGACGAACGACAGGAATGGATTTTTCATCGTATTTAATGTCTGGCGGGCTATATGGCACAGAGAAATACAAAGGAACAAAAGGTTTGTGGAATTATATCAAAGACTCAATCGTAGACAATCTGGCCTTCTCGGTAAGAAGGAATCCTATCGAATGCAGCTTTGCTGATATGTCTGAAACAGAACTGTGTCAGGCTGTATTTTTGACGATGTGTATTATAGTGTGCAGCTGGGAAGAAGATCTGCAGCTTGACGGTTTACTGGATACCATATTCACAGGTGAGAGAAGTACACGCCGGAGTAAAATCATTGGGAATTTAGGACAGGAACTGGGAATTACGTTTAAAAGAGTAGAAAGACAAGTCATCGAAGACATATTAAGAATGCTTGAAGATATGAAGGTTGTTGTAGTCATAGGGAATCTATATAGAGACAGTTATGGCACAAAATATATGATCACAGTACCATTTCTCGTAAATCAGATTGCCTGGTTAATCGTAAATCATGTAGTAAAAACAGGGGAAAAATGGAAAGAGGAAAGCGTCCGTCAGATAAACGAAATTGCGTTAAAATCTGTGGTTATTTCGCATACGGCATATCATTTATGGCATAAAACATGCTATTACTATAGAGATGATAAGACAGAAGTCGATTTGGTTTTACTAGACCAGGAAGATTTGAGACTGGAGGAACTACAGGCGTCCTTAGTGGATATCAATATAACCAATCATGCAGATACCGCATATGAGAAAGGACAGCGTATGAAAGAGGTGAATCCGTATTTCTTTGAGGAGCTAGTATATGGAATTGATGAAAGAATTATATTGTACCTCGGCCCGACAAATAAAAAGAAAGGCCTGACGAATGTGATGGATTTTTTGGAGAGCTACCAGCAAAGAAATATAAAAACGGAAAAATATCTTGATGAAATGGAAAAAATGCTGATGGATGAACAAAAACAATGACTGTGCTATTCTTACCTTAAGGACAGGACAGCTAGCGCCAAAAACAGCAGACGGCTTAAGAAACGTAAACTTCAGCCTTACAATTGGAAGGGGAAAGGAAGATGAAAGAGGCGATCTTAAATGCAATGAATCCGATAGAAAAAAAGATTCTTGAGAAAGAAGTACAGAAAATACATATTCCGGAGGAACCCATACCATTCGATGACTTCGGGAAAAAAATCAGGTATGTGAAAAAGATCCGGGAACTCCTGGATCAGGACGCAGAACTGAAAGAAATTAAATTACTCTTTGGCCGAAAAGGCCTGCACCAGGGCTGGTACTACAAAAATGAGACTCCACTGGCGTCCTACGTTTACTGGTATGGAAGAGGCTGTGGCCGGGAAGATGTCTGCCGTTGGGCAGTTGAAGCCAGTACAACGATCGACGGACTTCTTCAGGTACAGGAACCGTCCCACATGGAAGAAATTGCAAAACTATTTGTCTGCGCGGATAAAGATAATGCCGTTCCGTTTCGAAGGATTTATCTGCGGGATGAATTGTGCTGGACCGATGCGCCCAATTATCTGCTTGTTGTGATGAGTGGAAATATTCCATTGTTGAAGATGTTCGAAGAAAAAGACAGGGAAATGACGGAAGACAATATGGAATACTGGGAATACATCTGTTACATGGATCAAACTCCGGGAGCCAGAAAAACATACTACAGCATTCGCCGGGAAACAATAGTCGGAGAATTCTATATTCCGAACATTCTCACAGCGGTGATTCTGTCCGGCAGTCCGGAAATGCTGGATTACTGCATCGACCATTATGATATTGATAATATGGGTTTAGCATACGGAGAAAAAGAGGCACTGGGTCAGGCCATCGCCGGTGCAGGAGAAGAGCTGACGGAATATATGATCGAGCATTATCCGGGATTAATCGAGCTTGCAGAAGCAGAGCAGGTGATGAAAGCCGGAAACATCCCAATGCTGCGTCATCTTTTAGCGGAACATCCGGAGCATCTGAACTGGTATGCGGCTCTGTTTTTCAATCTGAGAGACATCCGGACATCGTATATGGCGGCACCGGGATTTCCAAGAAACGCCGATACTGATGTGGAAATGTACCGCGCTTTTCTGGAATGGGAAAGCCCTGAATTTTCCATGGACTTTATCCTCGGCCAGATGCGCGCGGAACTGGAAAAGCCGACATCGCGCGAACTTGATCTGAAATATTATGGAGAGCAGGAGATACAAAAAACTTATAACGTAAACGGTCTGTTTTCCAAAAAAATGGCGCGTGAATGGGAAAAAGTGCCAGGATGCCAGGAACGCCAGGAAAGATTGCTTGAATTCTACCAGGAACTGGGCGGAGAAGTAACAGAAGAACTGGAGAAATTGGCTGATCGCGTAGAGAACAGCAGATTAATTGATGGGCTGTTTGAGAATTTTTGAAAAAACAACAGGGACAGAGAAAAAGAATTCTGTAGTGGACGCTGGAGCGTGTTTGAAAAATCATTTCCGCAGTCTGCATGCCCCGCTTGAGGTATAGGAAGAACGCATTTACCCCGGAAGAAAAGAAATTTCTCTTCCGGGGTAAATGCGTTTTAAAGAAAAGCAAAATGAAATGGAAGAGAGAAGAGGACAAACATGACATTAGAAGAATCATATGAAATTTTAGAAAACTATTATCAGAATATTTACGGTATGTACGATGATAACTGGATTGATTACGATTTAGATGTAGCATTTACAAAATTGCAGCTGGAAAAAATCATTCAAAAAAGATATCAGCTGGATCACCAGGAGAAAATGATTCTGCAGTGGCTGCTGGAAGAAGACATGGAACCAAAGGTGTGTGAGGCTATTCGGGTGATTCTGGAAATGGATGCTTAAGGAAAGGATGGAATGGTGACGATGAAAAAGACAGATGTAAAAAAGACGGAAAGATCAAAAGAATTTCTGGCAGAGGAATGGCTGGAAATTGTACTGAAAGGACAGGATAAAGGGGGAGGGCGGTTCTGCCGGCATGGTGTGTGCAGCTTTATGGGAAGACAGCCATTAACATTTCGGCCGGTAAAGAGAAAACCGGAATTGGAAAAGCGATTTATGGAGAGTCGAATCATGGAAAGTCGAATTATGGAAAGTCGAACCATGGGAAATCGGTTCAGGGGGACACGGAACAGCTGGTCCGGACAGGAAGAACTGGACAGTGAAAGAAACAGATATGGGGAAAGACTGCGCGATAAAACAGAACTGACGGAAGAAGCAGAAGCGGCAGAAGAAACAGAAATGAAAGGACAGCTAGTGCAAAAGTCTCAGACGGCACGCTGGGAGGAAGCTGTGAGACATGTTCTTTTGTTTCTTCCGGAAGTGCTGGTTTATATGGGCAGTTTTTTGTCGTTTTTGGGAAATGAAGTGCTGACGGAAGTTTGCGGGATTCTGGAATTTTATGGAAGAGAAAACGCTGTGAGAAGACAGTGGGAGAGAGAAGAAAAGGAAGAGAAGAAAGAAAATCTGGAAGGAAAGCAGAGAAACAGTAAAAACAGGACAGCTCTGGATATACAGAAAGAGGAAACGATGGACTGGGATACGGCGTTTGCCATGCTGCGGGAGTTTTATGAAGAAAGATGGGACTATTTGAATGGGTGTCCGAGAAATGAAAAAGCGTGGGATGAGGCAGGGGAACTGCAGTGCAAAATATACGTATCGAAAAAGCGGGGGCTGGATCGGGATCAAAGGATGGAAGTGCTGAAGTTGTATGAGACGATGGAGGACAGGAAAGTAAGGGAGGCGGTGAGGGTGATTTGCGGATAGAAGTGAAAAGGGAAACGGTTGAAGCCAGGTGCAGGCCTGATACTGTAGAAAAAGAAGACGGAAAATTGGGACATTTTTTTGTGCAAAATATGTATAAAAAGCGAAAAATAGTTAAAAAATAGAAGCTTTTTGCATAAAAAATATATGCTGAAATATGTACAGTAACAAAAACACATGGTATAATGAACGTTAATGAGTGGAATGTGATTACACATTCAGTGTGTGCTGAAAAAAGAAAGAATAAATAAGGCACCAGGAAAAAATAAAGAATTGCGAAAGGAACGGAAAAATGAGTGAGGAAAATATGATTTCAAATGATGAAGGCAATACTCAAAAGAATGAGGGAGTGGTAGAAAAAGTAATTAAAATATTTGAGAAGGGATGGAACAAACAGGTTATTTTGTATGGCCCTCCAGGAACAAGCAAAACGTATTCGGCAACTATTATTGCGGCAAGGTTTTTGGCAGGAAGTGACAGGTGGGATGAGGAAAAGCAACTTGAGGAAAATTCTTATAAATTAGCCAAGAGGTTATTGAATGACAATAATATAAAAGCCAGGTACAAGATCGTTCAATTTCACCCGTCCTATAGTTACGAGGATTTTGTCAGAGGAATTACTGTTAAACCAGATAAAGAAAATAATGGAATTACTTACGTGACAGAACCCAAAATTTTTGAAGAATTTTGCAAACAAGCAAGAAAAGATGAAAAAAAACGGTATGTATTAATCATTGATGAAATTAACAGAGCGCCATTGGCTTCTGTACTCGGAGAATTAATATATGGTCTTGAATATCGTGGATCATCAATAGCGACGCCATATGCGATTGATGAAAAATATGATTTTTCTATACCAGATAATTTATATATTATTGGAACTATGAACACAGCGGATCGATCCATTGGTTCTATAGATTATGCGGTACGGAGAAGATTTGCATTTGTGCAAGTGAAATCGAATGGAGAAGAAATCGAAGGAAGTTGGATAGATAAAAAAGTAGGAATAAAGGCGAAAAAGCTATATGATAAATTGATGAATGAAGAAGATGGCATTTTTAGTAAAAAATATTTAGAAGATCAGGATATGGATGTGAATGATATCAAGATTGGACATACATATTTCTTGGGAAGGAAAAACGAAGAAGAAGGAAAGAAAACTGAAAAAGTAAAAGATGGAATGGAGTATCTAGAGTATCGTATTGAATATCAAATTAAGCCAATTTATGAGGAATATATTAAAGATGGAATAATAAAGAAAGATGGAAAGGCTAAAGTAAATAAGTCTATTGAAGATGTCTGTGGCAAGGAAGATTCAGCGGAATAATAATGTGATATCTGGGCAGAAGATTAAAAAATAGGTATCGAAAACGGAAGCAAATCGATATTAAGGGAATTAAAAATATTTTTGCTCCGTTTTGTCGTATTGGTATAGGAGAATATGTGTTGGATACAGAAACTAATGAGTTAAAAAAATTTGAAGATGCAGTTAAAGAGCTAACGAAGAATAACATTAAATTTTCAGCATTGCATAGTGGAGATATTGAGACTGAAGAAGCTATTATTAATGAAATGTATACGATAAAAAGAGGATCAAAAGAATCAATAAAATGGAACAATATAGACAAGTGCCTTAGACTTTATAGAATTGCTAGAATCAGCATTAATTTAAAAAAGAGTAATCCATTGTTTGCAATTGAACGTACTTCCGATGGGCATTGTGTGATATTTGAGTGTAAAAATGGAAAGAAGATAAATATCAAATGCAATACTCAACATCAAGTGATAACTGAAAAAAAATTTGACGTATTAGTATATGTTGATACTGATGCTATGAAATCAGGAGATGAGGATCCTTGTTGGAAATGCTATGAAAAAAATAAGGTGCCTCAAAAAATTTATAATGCTACAATGAAAACATCGCTTGACAAGGGCACACAGAGAAAAACAACTGAAAACGAGCTGCCAAGCCTTACACAATGCACCGCCTAACAGGACATAGGCGGTGTTTTTGTATGCAGACAGCGTTTTCTCTGTGTGCCGATATGGGCCAGCCGTGCGGCATGGCCTAAATTCTTGTCAAGGAGGTTATTCGTGTCATGGCAGAAGAAAACAAGCATCCCCCTACCACGGAGGAACAGACCCCGCCTGAAATGCCGGGAAAAGCCCCGGAAAAGGAGCAGGCCGAGATCCCTGATGTGGGCGCCGGCCCCGCTCCGTCCGCAAAGGTGATCGACCTTTCCGCTGTGCGTTCCACGCCGGAAAAGGATGCTCC
>UMAJ01058779.1_pt1 | contig 15783 bp, 16 predicted proteins | sample 1963671 | NCBI WGS metagenome assembly UMAJ01 (sample SAMEA4835912, study PRJEB28245) | human gut metagenome | biome: gut microbiome; material: fecal sample | place: Denmark | collected 2008 | reverse complement strand
CTGTGACAAGGTATCCTGAACATATTCCGGCTTCTTATTTTACAAGAGATAATGCTATTCAAATGGGAACAAACACGGCTATATCTATTCCACATTCTGTAATAGATTCTACATTCTATGATGCTATGGCCAAGGAAGGAATTATTACCCGAATCCCAGATTCTGAATTGAGTGAATATCGCATTTCTTTATTATTAGAATCCGGAAATAAGCGTATAATTACTCACATCCCAAACCATATAAAAACCCCGGAGCTTATGAATAAAGTAATTGCTGAAGGATTGTATAATAATCTCAATTCTATTGCCGATTTTCTAACAGAGGATATTGTGATAGATGCAATAAATAAAGGAATTGTAACAAGATTCGATGAGATTCCCGCTGAATATCAGAATGTAAAAACTGCAGCAGCTTTAGCCAAGACCGATTCCAAATATATTATCATTCCCCGAATGTATCAGACGGAAGAGATATGCAGGGATATGCTTAAGCATAAGGATGATTCAACGTATGAATGGATGTACACATTGCTTCAGTGCTCATATCCACCTTCAGAAGCTGTTGATCACGCTCTCAGTTCATTTCCAGCTGCAATAGACATAAAAGGGCTATCATCTTCACAGATAGATAAATCTATTATGTCTTTTCCTATGAATATTCTTAAGGCTCCTGAATGGTATGTGAAAAAAGAACGCAACCTTGAAGAACATAGAGATACTGCAGAAAAGGTATCATCCGGTCATACGGTTTCAATTACTGATGATTACAAGCAGCTGAATATTTTTGATATCCTTGGCATGTAAATGTGGGAAACGATGCTAATATCTCAAAATATCTATTCGCATTTCAATTAGTCATGTATAATGTAAAAAAGAATAAGAAAAAAGATCATACATAAAATAAAGCATCTGAGTAATAATGAATATCCTTACTAAACCAGTGGTTGAAAAACCACTGGTTTTTTTATTCTCAATGTCAGTACACACCAGTAAATTCAATATGTTGACGGTTGTGCAGTATATGGTATAATATACATAGAACATAGTGAGGTGCTACCATGGAAGTAAAGGCAAAATTCAAATATCCTATATGGCAGAATGATAAAAATTACTGCATATTCAAATATATATTGGACAACAACCAGATCATAACAATTAAAGGGATTGATCTGCCTCAAAGCTCCCGTCTGTATTATTTATTCGAGGGAGAATGGGATAATACAGGTAAACATGAAAATACATTTGCTGCCAGAAGCTATGAACCTGTCGTTGAAGAGACAAAAGACAGTATAATCGGGTATATGTGTACCATTAATCTCATAGGTGAAAAAATAGCTGTACGTATCTATGAGAAGTATGGAAATGACTCCCTGAAACTGTTTGAGGATGAGCGGTTACAGGACTTAATGTCAATAAAAGGAATTGGCTCTGGAAGAGCTGCACAAATACTGCAATCCTATTCAGAGCAGAAAGGGCTTCGTAAATTATCTTATGAACTTAATAGATATGGAATAACAGGAAAGCTTGTGGCAAAAATATATAATTCTGATATGAATATAAAATCTATGGATGATATTAAAAAGAATCCATATAAGCTCTGCTTTTTCAAGGGAATCAATATACATACCTGTGATGAGATTGCAAAAAATACCGGTATGGATGATGATAGCATTGAGCGAATATCTGCACATGCCTCCTATATCATGTATCTGTGTGAACAGACCGGTTCCACAGGGCTCTCTGCAGCAAACTTTGGTGCTACCATGATAAAGAGCCTGCATTGCAGTAGTGTTAATAAATCGAATATATGTGATATTACTGTAAATTTAATAAAAAAGGGAATTATAGTTTGCCGGACTGAGATAAGAAACGGTAAAAAAGTACAATATATTTTCCGAAAATCCAGATATATGGACGAAGCTGAAATTGCAAAGATTATGACTGAGCTGACACGCCGCCCAAAGAGAGAATATGCAGATCTTCTCTCTAAAATAAATCTGATATGTGAAGAAATGAAGATTCAATTAGATCCAATACAGACCGATGCTGTACTGAACGCAATCATTAATAATTTGTATATTATTACCGGATTTCCCGGTACTGGGAAAACAACCGTCATAAAAATTATTGCTGCCTACTTTGAAAGATACGAAAAATTGCCTATGTACTTTATGGCACCTGCAGGGAAGGCAGCCAGAAGAATAACAGAAAGTACAGGGTACAATGCATCTACTATTCACAGCTTCCTTGGATTGAGACCGGATGATATTGTAGAAGGCGCAGAATTTGAAGATATCAGTAATTGTACACTTTTTATTGATGAATTTTCAATGGTTGATATAGCGCTGACCAAAGTCCTTTTTAGCAGAATCAGAGAAAACTGCAGGGTGATTATATTAGGTGATAAAGACCAGCTGCAGAGCGTAGGAGCTGGAGCTGTTTTACGAGATATCATAAACAGCAATGTTTTCCCATATACCATGCTGACCACTATTCACAGACAGGCCGGCAAATCTACCATTCTTATGAATGCGAAAAAAATTGTGAAGGGTAACTGCAATCTTGATTATGCCAATGATTTCAGATTATATCAATATGAATCTCTATCAGATATTGCGAAACACATGGCTGAACATTATGTCTATTATGTAAAAAGAATCGGCATTAAGAACGTATACTGTATATTACCTCGGAAAGTAAAGGAGATAGGAGTGTTCGAAATGAACACCTTACTTCAAAGTATGGTGAATCCGCTTCATCCAGGAGACAAAGAAATTGTTTTTGATAATGTATCGTTCCGAATTGGCGACCCTGTAATGAATACTAAAAATGACATGGATGTCTCAAATGGCGATATAGGATATGTAACAGATATATATTATGAATATCAAGACACTGATAAGATAATCTCAAAAAAAATGATTGTGACCTATTTTGGTGACTTGGAAATAGAATATACTGACCAGCAGTTAGATAATTTAGTCCTTGGATATGCCTTCACTTGTCATAAAAGCCAAGGCAGTGAAAGTAAAATCGTAATTACTTATATTAATAAAGATCATGGTAAATTGCTTTGTTCAAGGGAAATTCTCTATACAGCTATTACCAGGGCTTCATATGGAGTAGAAATCTTTACTAACTCTATAGATTCGATCGAGGCAGCCATAAATAATGTTACCTCAGAAAACAGAATTACTTCTCTTGAATACCACTTGAAATTTTTTGGTGGTAAATTCGTAAATATATAGGTGGTGCTCCTATGGAATTAGAAAAAATCGGTATTCCGAAAGGGCAGCGAAACATGCTTGCTCAGAAGGGTATATGCAGTATAGAAGATATATTAAACTATCTACCATATAAATATAATTTTTATAACCGTCCGTGTTACCTGAATCCAGCGATTTCAGGCAAATCAGCTGCTGTAATAGGCAAATGTAAATCCGTAAAAAAGGGAAAAACAAATAATGTCTATATGGTAAAGATGTGTATAGAAGAAGAAAAAACGCATCTTCCCTTATTTGTTACATGGATGGGTGGCATCTGGTATTATGAGAAAATCGAAAAAAGCAAAGACAAGATGGTCATGGTTGCCGGTCCCTTATCTCATAAGATTCTCGAAAATACAGGAAAAGAGTGTTACTTTATGAGCAATCCAGACGTATTTGCAGTGGAAGCCGAAATTAAAGATGCTCTTAAGATATATCCTGTTTACAGAAAAATCAAAGGAATATCAGAGGAGAGAATGCTTACTTATATCAGTAATGCAGTAACTCCTGCTAACATAATTTCCAATGTGCCTAAAGAATTTGAAAAGGCTCATAATCTGATGCCAAAATACGAGGCATATAAGAATATACATTTTCCAGTATCAGCTGAATCAATTAAGCATGCAAAGGCTGCCATTACTTACTATAATCTGTTCTATTACATGACAGAAATCGAAAAAAAATCGAATACCACTAAAGTCTCCGGCTTTGTAATGAGAAACACTTCAAAAATGGAACAGTACATTCAATCGTTGCCTTTCCCTCTTACTCAGTCACAGCATGATGCTATCTGGGAAGCTGTCAATAATTCAAAAAATAATATCCGCAATCATATTCTGTTGCAGGGCGACGTTGGTTCCGGGAAAACGGTTGTAGCTGTCAGTCTTGCTATCGCAATGGCTGAGAATCACTTCCAATGTGCAATTATGGCTCCTACCAAAATTCTCGCTACTCAGCATTATAATGGAATTATAGAGGAAGCAAATAAACTGGGAATTTCCGTGTGTCTTATGACCTCCGGACTTAAGACATCCGAAAAAAATAACATGATCAAAAAGATCAATTCTCACGAATATGATATTATAATTGGTACTCATGGAATTATCAATGATGAAATACAATATCCAGCACTTGGCATGATCATAATTGATGAGGAACACAGATTTGGTGTAGAACAACGAGAGAAGTTAGTGTCCAAAGCCTCTGTCGGTGTACATCAAATATCTATGTCTGCTACACCCATTGCACGTACCATTACGCAAGCATTTTACAGCTCAGATGTTAAGATCTGTGAGTTGGAAGTTCCTTCTATCAGAAAACCTATAAAAACCACATTTATTAAAGATAAGCGTCTGCTATATAAATATATTCTTACAATGCTTTCTTCAGGGCAACAAGTATATTCGGTATGTCCATATGTTGAGGAAAATGAAGATGCTGATAATATCATCAGCGTAGAAGAACTGTATAGAGAATATCAGAATGCATTTCAGGGGAAAGTCAAAATGGGAGTGGTAACAGGAAAAATGAAGCAAGAGGAAGCAGATCAGGTAATTAATGACTTCAAAGACAGAAAGTATCAGCTGCTTATTGCTACTACGATCATCGAGGTCGGCGTTAACGTTCCAAATGCCAATCTGATCATTATCAATAATCCAGACAGGTTCGGACTTGCACAGCTGCATCAGCTACGTGGCAGAGTCGGGAGAGGAAGCGATCAGGGATTTTGTGTTATGTATGTGAAAGCAGATACGCCTATTTCTGATGTATCGCAGAGACGAATGGACATTATGTGCAAAACCTCCAATGGCTTTGAAATTGCTGAAGAGGACTTAAAACTACGTGGAGGCGGGTATGTACTTGGAACAAAACAGTCTGGATTTGATATATACCTTGATATGATAGCGAAATACCCTTATATTTTTAATGGTGTAAGAAAAGATATATCCAGATGTGTTGCAAATACAACTCTGTAATGGTATAATATTTTTAATTTAAAAATTTCATTTAATTTTTTTATATTAGAGATATCTGTGGCACAGATATCTCTTTTTTTATACTAAAACTGAACGAGATCATATAGATGGACTTCAGAGAGGAAAAGGAGATATCTGAACGGAATGGGGACTGGCGTTGCTGGACTTTGTTTCTAATATGATAGAACCGGACTCTTCATTTATAATTTTTGTCCTGAAGATCAGGGCTTTATATATAAAATGAAAAAGAAAGAGAGGGATAATAATATGGACTTTCCTTATACTATTGCAGATGTTCTTGCTATGAATAATCTGCCTAATAATGCTATTTCTCGGTCTATTAGAATTGCATGCCCTTTTTGCAAAGCCGAGAAAATTGAAAAAAATTTCGGAGTTGATCTGGACTCCGAAAAATTCCACTGTTATAAATGTGGAATACAGGGTAGAGGCGGCACACAGCTGCATACTCTTTTGCATGGAATCTCCACAAAGGAGGCCTACAAAGAGGTTATGAGCTATGTCGGCAGCAGCTCTTATGAAAAAAGAGACCTATCGGGAATTACCAAGGAACCGATAGAGGTTTCACAGGCAGAAGAAGCTTCAGATATTATGAAGAATAATGTCTATGAAAAGCTTCTGTCCCTGACGAATCTGTCAGAAAGACATAAGCAGGATCTTCTTTCAAGAGGTTTCAAAGAATCTGAGATTACTTTTCTCAATTACTCTTCTTATCCCAAAAGAGAAGAAGACAAAATAACAGAAAAGTATTTTTCAATTCCTCGCTTGATCATGTCCAAACCTGAAGAAGGTCTGAACGTAAAAGGTGTTCCCGGTTTTTACAAGACCAAAAATAAAGGGGCATGGACAATGATGAATTCCACTGGTGGCATCATGATTCCATACCGCAGCTGGGAAAATAAGATTCTGGGAATTCAGATCAGAAAGAATAGCGAAGACCTAGAGTGTAATGACAATAAATACATCTGGTTCTCATCTATGGGCAAGAATGAAGGCTGCAAACAGAGAACATGTTTACATTATGCCTGTGATTATGTCTGGGATGAAAACGATAAAGATTATCACCCGCTGATCAAAAAAAACTCTTTATGCATTACAGAAGGTGCTTTGAAGGGGGATCTGGCTCACTGTTTATCCGGGATACCATTTGTCTGCGTCCCTGGTGTTTCCAGCGCCAATGCTGCGTTGAAACAGGATATCCCTAAATGGGTAAAAGCAAGGGTAGAACAAATATTCCTGTGCTTTGACATAGACATGATCATGAATATCAATGTCAGTAAAGCACTAGATGCGTTAAAATCCCTGATTACTTCCTATGGAATCAAAGTTCTTCTGATGACGTGGGATATGACATATTACCGTTTAGACAAATCCACTGATCTGTTTAACGGTGAGACAGACTTTGTGTTCACGCCTGATTCGCTCAAAAAATCTATTGAGCGTGGACTTTTGGATGAACACCTGGAAAAATTGTCGCAAATCGGCAAACAAAATATTTTCTTCGCAGCTGTAAAATCAGATGAGCTTAAGAATAAGCAGAATCAGGATAATTACAAAGTGCTGCGAGAAAAATGTAAGGTGGCAAATCTGTCATGTACACCCTGCTTTTGGGGTATTGTGTCGAAAGGCATTGATGATTATTTTGCCAGGAAAAAATTAGAGAAACGGGAGGCCTAAATATGGTGAAAAATGCACCAAGTAACATTCTGATCTGGAATAAAGATACCGGATTTCTTCGGATAAATGAAGGATCTGGCGATAACCTGTTTCCGGAAGATATTGCTCAGGGATGCGTCGATTACATTATGCTTGATCATATGGAATTTGATGGAATGGAACTAATCGAAAGTGATGGAGTTCAAATATTGCTTACAGAATTATATCAGAGTAAATTCCATTCTGCTAAAGATGTAATTCAGCATCTCATAGATAAAGAGTGGATAGCCAATTGCAATTATATAATTCTCTATGAAGAGAATCTGGATCAATAAAAAGGAAGGAGAAGTGTGATGATTAGTTATCTAATACCACACAAATAAAAAAATGATTATATTCTTATTATTGTTATTCATAATAACATATCTGCTAATTACCGGGAGAGCAGCTTCCGGTAACTGCAAAGCAGCTGAAACGTATAACAGCTACTCCGAAACCCAGCGTACAGCTACCTCATTTGAAATACAGATGAGGGAGAAGGAAGCCAAGTTTACATTATGGGCTAAAGAACAATATGCTGAACTGATATCATGGTCGGCATATATGGATAATATTCCAGCTTATAGGATTGGAAATAAATATGAAGGAGAGTACCTCGTAACATTCGTGCTCCCTTCTGGGCAGATGCGTAGATATATTACCATCGAAAACGGAACTCCGAGGTTCGGTACCATAGACGGTTCTGTATCTGCGAAAACTATGGCCAAAGAATGGCTGTCAGAAAAGGTTTCTTTTTTTCAGAAGCTCGCAGAAGAATCCGCAGGGAAGGATGGTAATATTTCTGTCAGTCGGAGTCTTTTCTCTCCGGAAAAAGATGTATTCGATGAAGAGATATCATTCTTGCTTAATTCAGCAAACATGAAAATCTCTGTTTTATATTGATTTTTACATGAAATTTGGTATAATATATTTATAAAAAAATTTCATGTGAGTTTTATTTAATTAAACCGATTGGTCTTTTGACTGATCGGTTTTTTATTTTTTCAGAAAGGAGAAAATTATGCAGGAAATGTATAGAGAATTGTTGATCAAAAAAATGATCATGAAGCAGAAGTGCAGCACATTATCAAAGGCAGATCTTGAAGGGAAATATAAGAGATCCTACGAGCAGCTCTTAAAAGATATTCGCTGTTTCGCAATGTGTGACATTCAGGAAACTCTTAACAGAGTTCTGGTATGCGAAGATTTTAAAGAAACTGCGCATATGCGGGTAAAAATTTATCTTCAGGCTAATCTTGGCATTATACTAAGAACTGCTCTTAAAGGAGACGTAAACGAATATGAAAGGCTTATCAAGCAGATGCTTGATAATGCTCTGGAAGGGTACCAAGGGTACAACGGAGTTGACAACTTGTACAGTCTCAATTTCGTACACGAACTCGGTTTAGAGAAGAAGGAGAATCTTTATGTTATATCCAATCATTAATTTCCACCGCATTCGTGTTTGCGGAAAAATTGGAACAGATTTGAAAGATGATGGACAAAAAATCATGTTTCGTGGTTGTGAAGTAAATCCTGCACAGTCGTTCAAAAGCTATGATACATTCATGGCTTTTGATACAATCCGCAGCAATATGATTGACAGAAATGTTTGTCCCGGATGTGAATTAATGATTGTTGCTCAAAGGAGACGATATCAGGGACAGGACGGAAAAATTTGCGAAACATACGTAATTGTATCATTCGAGGTATTGTCCCGTGTCGATGATCAACCTACACAGAAGCAAGATAAAGAAAAAGAAGAAGTTAAACCGGTTCAAGGAAATAAACCGGAGACTCAAAATGAAACAATAACAAAACCAGAGATAAATGTTAAAAAGGCATTTACTGTACCTTTTTCAGTAGATGATCTTGAAGCATATTTCAATTGTTAAATATATAGGAGGATACTATGCTTGTAACATTTAGAGAAACAAATTATAAAATGATTGAGGTTCCAGATGGAACCTCCTTAGAAGCACTTAATGATATGATTGCTACATGCGATGTTATTATTGCAGATACAAATGATACTGAATACGCCGTCAAAATGGAAGGTTGCGAAGACTTTATTTCATTGTGATGTTTATAATTTTTATGTTATAATTTTATTTGACACCTAGCCTTTTATCTATTGATGTAATTAAAAGAGTTGAAGATAGAAAAAATGATGAGTGTAAGACACAATGCAAGAAATTACAAAGGAAGGAAAAAGTTAAATGACAAATTATGAAATAATTAAGAGATATAGAAATACCTTAAAAATAATCGAATCCCAGCAAGAAAGATTAGAGCGTATCCTGAATAAAGAACCTGATGAAGATTTTGGTGTTCTTTCAGATGAATGTTACGAAAATATGGCTAAAGAATGCAGGGAACTTATTAGCCAGCTTATAGAACTCAGAGAAAAGGATAAAAAAATCATAGATAGAATGGGAGAATCAGATGTAATTGAATTTGTCGAGGAATTACATAAAGTAGTTGAGGAGGCAGCAAAAGAAGGATTTTATTATTCCGGCAATCTGATAACGAAGAACTATGAAAGATTAAAAGAAGATGATTATTTTGCTCATTTGTTTAAATAAAATGAGCAAATACTTAATATATTTATTCATGCTAAGATAATATCTGAAGTTCTCAAAAATAGTCAGATGTACACTGGATTGATGACATAGGTTAATGGAAAGACATGCAATTTTGCATGTCTTTTTTACTTTAAAGAATATCCATATGAAAACACCGTTAAAAAAAATCAAGGTAGATATTAGGACTTTGTCTACTTTGATTTTTTTATTAATAGAGAATACTGGATTGACATGGACGGAGAGTAAAGATTATTCTTATATAAAAAAGTAACCATTGACAAAGATATTTTGAAAGGAGAACTTTTATGTCAGATTATACTATATATCTAATTGATGATGAATTTAATCGTGTAGATGGTTGTCCAGATATGTACGGTTGTTTTCATCCAGATGATAATACATGGCTTTATATTTATGGTGTCAACAAGATGTTTCCAATAAAAAAAATATGAAAATCCACTGCAGTTCTAAGGATGTTCAAGGCAGCTCTGCAAACTATATTATTATCGACGTAGAATCTGGAATATATAAAGTGGAGAAAATATAACTTTATATTACATAATAGTAGTATCGTTACCTGTAACTATTCGCAAAAGCCTGCTTTTTAGAATAGTTGTTAAAATAAGCCGGAAATATTGTCCCTAAAATGGGGAAAATATAATTTTAAATGCCTATTTCTTTGACTAAATGCAACACTATTTGAGTGTGTTGCATTTAGTCTTATAATATAAAAAATATATCAAATAGAATCCTGTTATTTGCATGACTGCAAATACTATGTTTTACAGTATGATATCGTGTTTGCGTATAGCCATTACAAGACACTTAGTCATTTCTTGATCGATCACTTATAGGAGATAATGAGGTATATATCAATTTGTTAATTTATTCACACATATCTTCTTTACTTTATGCCTTTGTCTTATTTCCACTATTTCCACTATTTCCACTATTCACACTATCTACACATTTTATCCTACTTGTCCTATTTACACTTTTATTCTTCGCTCTCTTTGTCCTCTATTATTTTACCCAAAATACTTTTAAATTCCTTTTACTATTATATTCTATATGGTATAATATACGAAAAGAAAGGAATTAAACATATGCGACATTATCACTGGTTAGCCATTTTTGTCTCTATACTTATATTATTTACTACAATAATGTATGTAAGTGCTTCGTATAGAACCGAAGCAGATGAACTCAATAATAAGTATAGTGATTACTTGCTTAACGCAACCCACTCGGCTCTTATATCTGCTAAATATTCAGCAGACAATCAAAGCGGCACATATATATTCAAAACAGAACGATCACGTTCTGGAGCTATATCAGCATTCTATAAAACATTCGGCACTGCTTTAGGCTTCGATTTCACAGAACTTAATCAAAAATCCGATGATTACTCTTCTGCAGCAGAAGCCTATACAACATTACTTAAATATCACGTCCCTTGCATCATGCTTGTAGATACCGATGGATTCTATATTTACCATGTTAATTATGAAGGCGGACTTGATTACTTTATCTGCACCGAATTAACCAAATGGACAGAGGAATACATCTACGGTAACAGGAGTGATGGAATCATATATACAGTTGATTTTCATCTGGATGACACAATTAATGTAAAGAGATACGATATTGTAAATCAAGACCTTACGACCTACACTGGGTTATACTCTGATGTATTAAACCTCCTGGATAAAAGAGGAAATGTTTCCGGCAGACTCAAAGATATCCTGAAATCAAATGAATTATTCCATGAGTTTAAAACAGAATTGATAACTAGCTCTATTGAAAAAAATCTGAACTACTATGTAAATGAAATGAATAACAGATATACCGAAATCACTGAAATAAAAAAGGGAATCATAAATCAAAATTCGTACCGTTATGATATAACATTTCCGTATAGCTCAGGACAGGATTTTTCTCGATTTATAGATGAACCTACAGTATTGGCTTTCTTTCAAGGAAACCAGTCTGATTACGCATTCTCAGGACATATTAATCTGTATGCGTTTGCAGGCTCTGAAATAACGGATAACCTTTTATATTATATAAAAGATGGTTATTATCATGTTCCTGAATGCAGTGAATTAACAAAAGAAGATAAAATCAAAGGTTATTCTATGCAGGAAGCTGCCAGACGAGGAGCCTACCCTGATATATGTATATACTAAAAATTATTATTGAAAGAAGGTTTTTATATGACAAAATACTACGTTTATTACACAGATACTAATGGAGATATGATCAAAGACGGATACGTTCAGGATTATGAGAGAGATTCTGGAACAATCATATTTGCCTCTATGAGGAGAAATGGCATATCCTTTGATTCCAAAAAGGAGTGTAAAGACTACATAAGTGAGGTTAACGCTTACTGCAGTATGCCAAATATCAAACTTCGTCCATGTAGAGTAAATTTCCCCGATCCTGTGTAATTTACTCTACATATTCCTTCCTAAATTCTTATAGGATTTAGAAAGGAATATGTACTTATGGTTTACGTCTTAAACCAAAGCGTACAACCTTTATCTTGACCATTAATCTATGTATGGTATAATATACATATAGTCAACATGAAAACACTTATATATAAAGGAGATTTTAAATTATGTATATTGAATTAAAAGAAGCCACACACATTGCTGAATATCTTATGAAAGGTGCTTTTCAGAAAAACTACCCAGACATATCCATTTCAATTGGAAAAGATATATTTATCGGTATCAACAAGGTTGGAAGCCGCAAATATGGTCTTTATTTTAATATTGAAGGTCGTAAGATTAATGCTCCTCAGGTACATCTGTTCAAAGACGATATTTCATTAGATGAGTTATCGAGTTCTATTATGTCTGCCATTAATAATGCAAATCCGCTGCTGACATTCGATTTCTCTCTTGATCCGTCTCTTATTTCCTCTTCATCCAATAAGAACCCTGATAATGAGGAGGACAACGAGATTGGTGACGAATTGGAATCTCTGGAAGCTCTGGAAGATGAGAATGACGAATTAGATGAGCAGCCTGAAACGTATTCCGCTAAGGATGAACCTGATAATTTTGATCAGTCAGGCGAACTTGATGAACTTGACGAACTAGATGATGAGCTGAATGACGATCTAGATGATGAATTGGAGAGTCTCGAAGAAATGGATCTCAATAAGGCAGAGGCTTCTAATAACAGGGAAGAAGATTTCGACTTTGATGATTTAGCTGCCCATGTTGATTCAAATAAGGAACTTACTCCTCAGCATACAGGTTTAGCTATACATTCTAAGCGTAATATTGATGGTACTCTTACAGGCGTTGATCCGGGTAAAAACAGGCTGTTCCATGTAATTGATGATGATGTCATCACTGATAATATGGAAAGAATTGTAACCGAGTTAACTGTAAAAAACAAAGAACTTATGATTCTGATATACGCAGATGCTTGTACCAGGCTTCTTGCGTTGTATAATGATGATATTGAAAAAATGTCCGACGCTACTGGCATATCTAAAACGGATATATTGTTAGCCAGTTATGAGCGAAAATTTATCTAAGCCCACACCACACCTCCTCCATAATAATAGGAATCACCCAATCATGGGTGATTCCTATTATATATATCTTATCAATACTTCTGTGTATTCGTCTGAAGACAACTCTGAATTCTTGATCTCTTGACCTTCTAATACAATTGTAACCAGCTTATAATTGTCATCTTTTAATAGATATTCCGTAATTACATCTTGTATTACTTTTATATCAAAACCATCAACATCCCGTATCGTGTTCTCACGTATATGAAATATATACCTAACTTCTACTCTCCCCTTATACATTCTATATCTATATAAGGTATCGCTGCATTGCTTCAAAAACATATTATCAAGTCTCTTTCGTAGCAAACTCCTTGGTTCATATTCCTGCAAAAATGAATCCTGCGTTGAATGGTAATACCTTTTGGGTGGAAGCTCTGGAATTAATAATCTCACACAATCTTTCTCTTTGGTTATTTTTAATGGGTGTTCAAGTTGAACACCAGAAAATTCATCATCCAAAAGACTGTTATGTTCATATGTAGCATAGTATGTACTAATCTGAAACTGCAAATCCTCTGCTATCTTTCTCTGATTCTTTGTAAAATCATTCACCTTTTTTATAACTATTGGTCTTGCATCCAATGTATCCATCTGAATATTAGATACTGAATCCAAACAGGACATCTGATATGCCAACAAGCCCTTGAAGGTCTCTATTATTTTGCTGAGTTCCTTTTTCTGTTCGATGTAATCCTGCAATATAGCCCCATTGTTCTCTCTTTCCTTACTCATACCTTCTCAACGCTCCTTTCTTATGGAGTATTATACCATTTTACGCTATTTTTTTCTACTTTATATTTGATTATTAAATTTATAAATGGTATAATATGTCTATCAAGAATTTCATTTCATTTATTTTATTAATTAGAGCTGGTATCATTACCAGCTCTTTTTTATCTGAAAGGAGGAATATCATTTATGGATATTACAAAAAAACAAGGGTTTTTTAAGTCTGCCAAGTATGTCCCTCAGGAAGTAGACACTGGATGGTATGGCAGATTCAAAAGAACATATCACCCACACCATAACAGGAAATTCAAATGTGAAAAATTCATTTGTGAGAATCTTGTTTCAGGTGAGAAAACTACTGGTATCATGTTCAGCACAGGTAAATTTAAGATTGGAGATGACGTCTGGCGACTATCCAATTCTGCTGATTTTCCTGAGTATTATTACGAGACATATAGAACCAAGACCGAAGCCGAACAGTTTTACCGCATCTACCCTGCTCCAGACAATAATCCAAAATTCTTTTTAGAATTAACTGAAGAAGAGGAAGATGAAATGCAGAAGAAATTTGAAGAAATTTCAGAAAGGAAAACAGCATACAAAGATGGTGAAGGAGGATTACATGAGATTTCATAATATAACACACGACGATATGCTTAACGGTACTGGCCTTCGTGTAGTTCTCTGGGTTGCCGGATGTGAACATCACTGCCCCGGATGTCAGAATTCTTTTACATGGAATCCTGATTACGGTCAAATTTTTACCGAATGGGAAGAAGGCGAAATCTGGGCGCAGTTAAATAAGCCGTATATTAAAGGTATTACCTTTTCCGGTGGAGATCCACTCTTCTGCGCTAATAGGGAAGAAATTGGCATCCTCGCACGAAAGATCAAGAAGCTAATGCCCAAAAAAGATATCTGGTTATATACCGGTTACGAACTCAATATTTCTGATGGCGTGAAATCATTCAGAAACGTAAAAACCGGAGAAACCTTCAAAATTGACTGGATAGATTGTGTAGATGTAATTGTGGATCGCCCTTTTGAAGAAGATACCAGAAAAAAAGATCTGGAAAATAAAACCATTATATACTGGGCAGGTTCCTCTAATCAGCGTGTTATTGATGTGAAAGCATCCATGACAGAGATTGTGGAGCTTGCTGGAATTAACAGAAAATAGTTTAACAGCAGGTTTATCGTTTTGATAAATCTGCTATTGAGAAAGGAAGTCCTTTTATGATTAATAAAGAAATAAAAATTATTAAAAAAAATGGTTCTTACCAGAATTACGATTCAGATAAAGTAATTGCTGCCGTAGAAAAGTCTGCACAAAGGGCTATGGTCGAATTTACAGAAACCAGAAGAAAATCTCTCCTTGATAAAGTTGATAAACTAATCGCAGGATATCTCGATCTGTCACAGGATAATAAGATCCCTGTAGCAAAAATGCACCTGATTGTAGAAAAGGCTCTGGATAGTGTTGATCCTGATATCGCAAAGTCCTATAGGGAATTCAGGGACTATAAAACAGACTTTGTAGATATGCTGAATGAGGTCTATAAGAAATCTCAGGAAATGATGTTTTCCGGTGATCGTGACAATTCAAATGCCGATTCTTGTTTGGTATCTACGCAGAGAGTTATCGAGGAAGGATATCTTTCAAAAGAGCTTTACCAGAGATTCTTTCTTTCAGAGGAAGAACGGATGGCTATCTCTGCAGGTTATCTCTATATTCATGATATGTCTGCAAGACGAAATACCTATAATTGCTGTAATTTTGATGTCGGAACCGTTTTAAAGGGTGGCTTCGAAATGGGTAATATCTGGTATAACGAACCTAAATCACTTGATGTCGCATGTGATGTAATCGGAGATATCATCCTAATGGCTGCATCACAGCAATATGGCGGGTTC
>UMAJ01060104.1_pt1 | contig 15788 bp, 18 predicted proteins | sample 1963671 | NCBI WGS metagenome assembly UMAJ01 (sample SAMEA4835912, study PRJEB28245) | human gut metagenome | biome: gut microbiome; material: fecal sample | place: Denmark | collected 2008 | reverse complement strand
TATGTTATACTGTGGGTACTTAAAGGAGGGCACTGTCATGAAATATAAAATATTACATAATAACATTTTACAAAAAGACGATATAAAATTATATAGAATACAAGCATTAAAATCGTTTTTAGATGTAAAGGAGGGAGATATTGGAGGATTTGTTCAATGTGAAAATAATCTTTCACAATTTGGAAATTGTTGGGTTTATGATGACGCGCAGGTTAGCGGTTATGCTGTAGTGTATAATGATGCAATAGTTAAAGGGTGTGCACGAGTAATGGGTTATTCTAAAGTTCTGTGGAAATCAGTTGTACAAGATTATTCATTAGTACAAGGCCACTCATTAGTTACGGGTTATGCACATGTAACAGGGCATAGTGTAATATGCGATGATTGTTGTATAGGGGATAATGCAATAGTAAAAAATACTCACATACAAGACGGAGCGATTATTGGTAAAAATGGGGTAGTACAATGTACAAGTGATTATTTATATATTAGAGGGTTAGGCTCTATGAATAGGGCCACTACAGTATATAAAGGTATTAATGGTATTATGGTAGTATGCGGCTGTTTTATTGGCACATTGAATGAATTTAAAAATAGAGTATATAATACATATCAAGACACTTTTTATGCACAGGAATATAACGCCTTAATAGATTTAATAAAAATTCATTTCAATATATAATAAAAGAGGTACACATTATAACGTGTACCTCACGGCGCCTAAGAAGGAGAATTACATAAAATGGAAAACGTTGCTTGCGCCTATTTATATTATATCATGAATTTTATAATTGTCAACATTTATATTAGTTTTATAATTTTTCGCGCTATTTTTTCTCTAATCTTTTTGGTTTCATAGTACACATTACTTTTGCGTAGATATTTAGATAGAAGTAAAATTAATGAAAAGTCCTTAGAAGCTAGAAGCGAATTATTTGTCATATCATTAGGTGTTAAAGCATATACTTCATTTATATACCCGTCATATTTACTAGATATGATAATCATATTTTTTGTATAATCAAACCATATTCCATATTTTTCTTTATCTATTATAATTATGCCAATACACTTACTACGATTAGATAATTTTTGAATAAAGTTGTTATGCGTGTCGTAGAATGTGCCGTCATTAGCATAATTTCCATAGTCTGTGTTATTTATCATTTTGCTGAATTTGCTTTTAGATTTTGTTTCTTTAACGTTTTGTGGAATTAAAGCGTTTTGAAATAATACATTTTCACTACACCATATTTTACCTTTTGGGACAAACGGAATATTAAATGCAGGGTGTAAATGATATGGATTATAGAATGATGTATTATTTCCTAATAAAAAACATTTAACTCTATCTTCATCCCTATCGATAGTGTGATAAATAGATAGTAATAGCTCAGGCTCATCCCACCCGTTTACATATTGAGAATTATATTTTTCTTCTAATGTATATTCATCAAAGATTAAATTATACACATTTGGAAAACTTTCTTTTTTTATTTTTATTGCCTCCGATAAAGCAATACAATGCGCAATTACTGTATTACCTATTAAGAGCTTATCATGTGTATGTTTAAAAGTGTATGAATAAAATTCATTATGTATTACTTTTTCACAAGCTTTTTTTAAAATATAATTCTTTTTTTCATCTTGTGTTCTAACAATATATACAAATTCTTTATTATGTTTTATACTATTATAGATACTATATTTTAAAGAAGTATATGTTTTTCCTATTGAGCGAGGGCCATTTATAAAATTAAAATTTCTTTGATAGCTTAATATTTCATTTATATTCCAATACAATCTTGTTTCTCTCCTTATCTTATAGAGAAAGGTTATTAAATATGCACCAATAGGCAACCAACCCACACACTCATATGTAGCAGTATTTAAACCGTGGTTTCTACATGATGATTGGTACATTTAGATAATAACCTTTAAATATATTGTACCATATTATTCTTTTATTGTAAATAATGTTTCTTCTAATATTACCCCGTTTTTTACCCTTTTAGGAATTAATTTTCCGCTATATTTAGCAGAAGGTGAAAAATTTTCCCAACTAACATTTTTATAACAATTTTTTGGAAGGCCTGCACAAGTTATTTTTAGTTGATTTTCTTCATCCTCAATATAACACTTAGCGCGCAGAAACTTAGCTCTTTTAAAACTGCTTTCATGTTTCCACGCTCCAATTTTTACATTATCAATATCGAGATTATTAGGTAATTCATCACCAATTAAATGTAAACTATCAGTATCACTATATATAAATCTTTCATAATTTAATTGAGCGGATGAAATTGTTTTATGCCTAGCATAAGATGTTATAAAAACAGCAACCGGAATATAAATAGGATTTCTAAATTCCTCAGGATATGGTCTATATTTAACAACATCTTCTTCGTCAAGATACGGTTCTTTAGTTTGGATATGAGGATTTAACCCAAATTTTCCATATAAAGAATTAAGCATTAATTTAGAAATTGTTCGCATAGGTTTATTATTATTTATTGTACTTTCTCTTTTTATTTTATACCATTTATTAATATAATCTTTGAACAATTCTGTACTCCCCCTAAATTTCCACCCACTAATAAATTTTATATAGGTGATATTATAATGTTTGTAAAAAAGGCCTAAATCTATGTTTGTTAGGCATAATGTGATTATATCATCCCCACTATTTTCTAAATATTCCAGATTTCCATATATTGAAGTCTTACTTTGTAAAGTAGGGAGGTAATTTTCTTTTAATTCAAATTGAGCCTCTATCATTTGTACATAAAGGGGATAATCTTTGTCGTTATCATATTTTCCTTTAAAAAAAATTCCCTCTCCATATGGGAGCACTTGCATCATCATTGCAGGGTAGAGACTGTTTACATCTAATACAATTCCTTTCCCTAACTCTTTATTTTTAAATTTCGGGTTTAAATAGGTGTATCCTCCACGATAAGCCTCTCTAATTTCTTTATCATAATAAGGAATAGGAAACCAATATTTAAAATTTTTAGGCCCTATAATTTGTTTATATTCGTATAGAGCATTACTACCTGTTGTTATTTTAGTTAATCCATTATCAAATAAATATTTTAATCCCTGTGCAACGATTGCGCAGTCTCTATATAAATAACTTAATTCATTTTTATCAAGTTTATACCCTATAGGTCTTACTTTATTGTAATCAATTTCTCCCTTAATCATGGGTAGATTAAATGCGTAAGCTATTTCTTCCACTTTAAAAGGCAATACCTTTAAACTGTCATAAATTCGCACACCCTTTTTATGTTTGTTTCGTCCTTTAAAATTAATGTTAAGACTATAAAATTGCCCTTTATCATTAACTAGCACACTAAAACTTTTACCGTCTAATTCGTTAGTATTTTTTATACATTTATAGCCGTTACGTAGTAGCCATGAGATTATGAATTCCCCATCAAATTTTAAATTATGGAAATAAAGTTTTGTAGTATTATCTGGTAATAACTTACACCACTCGATAAAATCCTCAATAGATAACCCATAATAAAAATCGTTTAGATTATATATATTACATGCACCAAAAGCCCAAACTCGGCAGTCAGATTTATTTGTTGTTGTTTCAAAATCACACGAATAATAAGTCATAGACTAGCTCTATCTAATTGGGCATTGATTGTATTAATTTTCTCATCTCTTTCGACTAAACTATAAATATAGTGTATATCCATTGAGGGATTTTCATAATAAAATTTTACTAATTCATCAGCAGGCATATTTTTTATTCTGTTATAAGTTTCTTTATAGTTATCTCCACCACGCAATTTATTTCGCATTGCATTTAAATAATTTTTTTTAAATTGCTCGTTTCTATCGCTATAATAATTGGCCCTACTCCTTTTAATGATAGCTCTGCGTAATTTATTAAATCCCTTTTGTGTAAAATATTCTGGATGAAATTCGCGTTCAATTAAGTTATTTTCTTGTATAGTCCCCATAGTACCAGTTTCAGGCGAAATATTATATTTACTTCTTTCTTTACGTGTAATTAAATTTGCGCGCCTATTAAGGATTGAAAGTTCGCGTAATTCATAATCAGTAGTCTTTACACCTCCACTAGTTGTTACATATTTTAAATCTCTTTTATTTAAAAATCTATTAATTCTATTCATTAATAAATTATATTCTCGTCTCGTAGTAATATTTTTTCTTTCTATTTTTGTGTTAAGCGCAGGCGGTAAAAATTCTTTAAATTCAGGGTTCTTTTTAGCAATTCGCTGGCGTTTACGATTATATCTATTAATTTGCTTTTTTAAATTAGCAATATCCTTTTCACGCCATTTAATATTAGCCATAATAAATACCTCCTAGAATAAAAAGGGGAGGTAATACCTCCCTCTTATCTTAATTAAAATGGGAGTGAAAACTGTGCTTCATCGTTAGGCTTATTGCTTTCTTTTTGCGTGTTATTAGAAGCTTTATGTAGTAAATCAATGGTGTCCGCTCTTACACTTATTCGTGTCACATTATTTTTTGTATAGGTATGCAATTCTCCACTTACTAGAATGTAGTCGCCTTTAGTTAAGTATTTAGAGTAATTAAGCAACCCTTGTCTAGATGAAATGCAATCAAAAAATTCTGCTGACCTTGTACCGTCGCTATCATTATAATTATTTTGAACAGCAACGCTAAATAATAAAATATCTTTATTCGTATTTGTTTTTCTTATCTCGGGGGCTTTTGTTAATCTACCGCAAAAAGTAAAATTATTGTACATTTTTATTCTCCTTTATTTTCATTAAATTTGTTATGTCACTATCTGATAAAGTTAATGTATATCTTAAATACTCATAGCCCATATATCCAGTATGGCGCTTTAATTCCCTTACTTTTGGGAGATTAAATGAATAAATTATATCATTTTTGATTTTATCATTTTCTTTATAGATAATTGATATTTTATATAGTTTTATATTTTTCATTTTTACACCTCCTTTCTTATAAAAATTATACAATTTTTCAAACTGAATGTCAATAACTTTTATATTGACACAATCATTAAATAATGCTATGATTATTATATAATAATAAAGGGAGGCTATTAAGTTGACTGTCAATGACATAATTACACTTATTTCATCTGTAGGATTTCCGATTGTGTGTTGTGGTGTTCTATTTTGGTTCATGTACAAAGTAAATAAACAGCATTCTGAGGATATGCAAAGAATAACTGAAACGATTAACCAAAATACGGAGGTATTAATCAAATTAGCTGAAAGATTGGGTGAGGATATCGATGTATAACGGTATTGATGTTTCAAAGTGGCAAGGGAAAATAAATTGGAGTAAAGCAAAAAAGTCTATAGATTTTGCTATTATTCGCGCAGGGTACGGAAAGGGAAATGTAGATGAATATGCTAATTACAATATAGAGCAATGTGAAAAATATAAAATCCCTTACGGGCTTTATTGGTTCTCCTATGCATATAACAAGGATATGGCGGAACGTGAAGCAGATTATTTATTGCGAGTAGTAGGCTATCATAAACCAGAATATCCACTGTATTTTGATTTTGAATATGATAGTGTTGACTATGCTAAAAAAAATGGTGTGAATGTAACTAAAACATTACTAAAATCTATTGCTACAAGTTTTTGTGGGCATTTAGAGAAAAACGGATTTTATGCAGGAATATATACAAATGAAGATTATATAAAAAATAAATACCCCTCAGAGATATTTGATAGGTTCGACTTATGGTATGCTAGATATAATACAGAGCCTAATAGAGATGTTAATTTATGGCAAAAATCTTCAACAGGTAAAATTTCCGGTATTAATGGAAATGTGGATTTAGATGTTGCGTATATAGATTTCCCGTCACTTATGAAAGAAAAACATTTAAATGGTTGGTAAAATATGGCTGATTGGGTAGGCGGAAATTTTTATCTTACAAGGCAACAAATGGAAATGAATGCCACTTACTGTTATGGCTGGTTTAATGCAAACGGGTGGAGTTTAAATGCTATCTCCGGGATGTTTGGAAATATGCAAACAGAAAGCGGAATTAATCCGGGGATATGGGAAGATTTAAACGAGGGCAATTTAAATGGAGGATTTGGTCTTACGCAATGGACCCCTGCATCTAAATATCTGAATTGGGCGAATGAACGAGGGTTGGATTATACCCAAATGGATAGTAACTTAATGCGGATAGAATGGGAAGTTGCAGAGCATGAACAGTGGATATCAACATCAACTTATCCAATGAGTTTTAAAGAATTTAAAACGAGTGAGGCTGACCCCTATACTTTAGGGATGACTTTTTTATATAATTATGAGCGGCCTACTGATTTAAACCAACCGTTTAGAGGTACTCAAGCTCAAGAATGGTATAAATATTTGAGTGGGGTTGACCCGCCTGACCCACCCGGGCAGTTGCATAAAATGCCATTTTATTTTTATTTGAAAAGGAGGTATATTTAATTGGTAAAGAAAAGTGAGGACATTATTTTAAAGCTAAAAGAAATTTTAGGCGATAGAAATGATGATGATGTATTAAGTGTGTATGAAGATATACAGGATAGTATTTCGACTACCGACAACACTTCAACTTATGAGGAACGCATAAGACAAATTAGTGAAGATTGGGAGACAAAATATAATGATTTGGACGATTATTGGCGCACTAAATACACAAGTAGATTTTTTACTACTCCGGACGAAGTAGTAGAGAGGCATGAAGAAGATACAAAATCTGAAGAGGAATTTGTAACATTTGATGAATTATTCGATGAAAAGGAGGGTGTATAAATGCCGAAAGCACCAACAAAAACTAATTTAACAGCAAACTCTGCACAGATATTAAATGCCATTCATGACAGTGCTACAGAGACATACAGAAGTATGGTTCCTAGAGCAAACAGCGAAGATATTGCTTCTATTAAAGAGATTGGCAATATCGTAATGAATTATACAGCGTTAACAAATGAATTTTTAACAGCGCTTTATAATCGCATTGCAAGGGTTATTATAACATCAAAAACATATTATAACCCGTGGGAGATATTTAAAAAGGGCCTTGTGGAATATGGTGAAAGCATAGAGGAAATTTTTGTAAATATTGCAACGCCTCATCAGTTTGACCCATCTGTAGCTGAAACTAATTTTATGAAACGGGAAATTCCTGATGTTAGAAGTGCGTTCCATACACTTAACTATCAGAAATTCTATAAAGACACAATAAGTGACGACCAGTTAAGACAGGCATTTTTATCATGGGAAGGAATTACAGACCTAATCGCAAAGATAGTCGATAGTATGTACACCGCTGCTAATTATGATGAGTACCAGACTATGAAATATTTGCTTGCAAGGTCAATTTCAAATGGATATTTTAAGCCTTATACTCTACCAGACGATAGTGCTACAAATATACAGGGCGTTGTATCCACAATTAAAGGCGTTTCTAATATGCTAGAGTTTTTAGGAACTGACAATAATATGGCAGGTGTTTATACGAACACTTTAAAGGATGACCAGTTTGTTATAATAGATGCTAAATTCGAGGCACGTATGGGTGTAGAAGTGCTTGCAACTTCTTTTAATATGGATAAGGCTGAATTTATGGGCCATAGAATTCTTATTGACGGATTTTCAACTTTAGACGATAATAGGCTACAAAAGTTATTTGCCGATGACCCATACACCACATATACCCCACTTACTGAGGATGAAAAAACTGCATTGTCTAAAGTGCCGGCCGTAATCGTAGATAGGAATTTCTTTATGATATTTGATAATTTCTATAAGTTTACAGAAGATTATAACGGTGAAGGGTTATATTGGCAGTATTGGTACCAGGTATGGAAAACATTCTCTGTATCACCTTTTGCAAATGCTGTATTGTTTGTAGATGCTGACCCGACGGTAACGGCTGTAACTGTTTCGCCCTCTGCGGCAACTGTAACGCAGGGACAGGGTATCCAGCTATCCGCTACTGTAACTGGTACGAATTTCCCACCTAAAGGCGTAACATGGAAAAGCAACGTAGCAACTACAACCGTTGATGCTAACGGATATGTAAGTGTTTCTACAGGGGGAACAGCGGGGGCAGTAACCATAACGGCAACATCTGTTTATGACCCTGAAAAGAGTGGAACTGCTATAATTACAACTGTTGCACCTACTGTATAAAATGTCTAGGAGGTAATAAAATGGTTATTGAACCAAACACAACTATAAGAGTGTTGCATGATGTACCATTAGATAATACATACAACGATACAATATATTTTTCAAGTTTAAGTGCGCAACTTTCGTTTTTCAATTCTAAAACAAAGTTTAGCTTAAATGATTATACATACCAGCGGAATGATGAGGCTATAATGGTTGGAATTAATTCCGAAAAACTTTATGATTGTAACTATATAATGTATCAAAATACTGCTTTTGGAAATAAATGGTTTTATGCTTTTATTACCTCCGTTACATATGTAAACAATGACACTTCCCGGATTACTTTCGAAATAGACGATATTCAGACATGGTTTTTTGATTTCACTTTAAAAGAATGTTTTGTGGAGCGGGAACATAGTGTTACAGACGTAAGAGGGGAAAACCTTGTTCTTGAAAATATCGATTTTGGCCCGGTTATTTGCTATGATAGTGTAAGAACGTCATGGTTTAATAGTTGGTCTTTAATTATTGCTTATGCTAGTGAAATATCTGAAATTACGAATCCAATTATTACAGGGTTATTTTCCCCAATTAAATATTTTTCTGCACCCCTCAATTCTAGTACTGATGTTAAAAACGCCCTAAAATTAATAGAAGGATTGAAAACTGACAGTATTATTTCAATATTTTTAATGCCAACAGAATTTGCAAAGTTACCTGACGAAAATGTTAGAGAAAAGGGCTTTATTTTAAGTGGGCAAAATAATATTGGGGGTAATTATAAACCTCGAAATAAAAAACTTTTATGCTATCCATATAATTTTATAGGTGTAACCGTAGACGGCAGGAGTGCAACCTACAGATATGAATGGTTTGAAGATTATAATAATTGCGCATTTGATATTGACGGGATTATTAACTGTAATGCTGAAATTGCTGCTATACCCTTAAATTACAACGGATTTGATAAAAATATTGTAGAAAAAATTTCGATGAAAGCGTTTCCTCAAGTCCCCTATACTTTAGACTATTATAGGGCATGGTTAGCACAAAACGGTGCTTCGTCATTTGTAGGGTATATTGGAAGTGTTGGGAGTATTGCATTAGGCCTATTAAGTGAAAATCCTACTGCGGTTATTGGTGGAGCTCTCGGTTTAGGCTCATCTATCGCAAATGAATTAGAGGCATATAACGCGCCTAACCAAGGACGGGGAAGCTCTAGCGGTTCAGATGTAGATGTTGCCCTAAATTTAAAAGATTTTTATTTTAAGCGTATGCAAATTACGGTTGAATATGCTAGAATATTAGATGATTATTTCGATAAATATGGTTACCAAACAGACCGCGTAAAAGTCCCGAACACACACTCAAGACCTCAATGGAATTATGTAAAAACAAGAGATTGTTCAATTACCGGTTCTATTCCGGTTGATGCAATGGCACATATTAAGTCTATACATAATAATGGGGTAACTTATTGGAAAAATGGAAATAATGTTGGGAATTATTCTTTAAATAACCAACCTTAAAGGAGGATAATATGAAAAGAAAATATGATAGGTGGGACAGCGCAATAAGAAATAATAGAACATACGATTATTATTTTTATCGATTAAGAGATTTGGCGATTAGCCGTTATAAATGGCATAATTTACCGGATAGTGTGGATGAAAGGTTTTTAGAATTATGCCTATTTGATAAAGGAATGTGTGTATTTTTTAAAGATGAAGTTTTAAATTATCTCTGCTTAAATGTTGCTATTTCCGGCCAGTTAAATGTATATAATTTGCCTACTAAACGGCGCGCATATGCAACTACAGGGTATAACAAAAACCTAAATTATGATGATAGTGTCATTATCTTTAATAACTTTTCACATACCCCTAGTATTGCGGATATCCATTATTTTTGTGATAAACTATATTTAATAGATAGGACAATCGACATTAATACTAATGCACAAAAAACACCTATTCTATTATTATGTAATGAAAAACAAAGACTTTCTTTAAAAAACTTTTATATGAAATATGACGGGAACGAACCGTTTATTTTTGGCGATAAAGCATTTAGTGATTTTAATGAAATTAAGGCTTTAAATACAGAGGCAAAATTCAATGCATTAGATTTGTATGAATTGAAAAAAAGATATTGGAACGAAGCTTTAACATATTGTGGAATAGATAATCTAACAGTAGATAAACAAGAACGCGTAATCAGTGATGAAGTGCAATCTTCAATGGGTGATGTGGTTGCCCAAAGATATGTAGGCTTAAGCGCAAGACAACAGGCGGCTGAACAAATAAATAGAATGTTTGATTTAGATATATCTGTTACAATGAGGTCTACAAATTCATATCAAAATGACACGGGGGTTGTTGAAGATGAGCAAGTATACGACTGAAATAAGATTTATATGTGAAAGTAAAATAGGGTTTTCATCATCGTTAGGATATAATTCTGTGAATGATATTGTGAAAAAAGCCGCACCAATTATTTTTAATTTTGACTTCCCTATATTTGACGAAACATACCGTACTCCTTTAGAAATAAAAATATTAAAACATTTTTATACTAGGGAAATAGGGTTTGAAACTTTTGGATTGTTTCAATTAAACTTAGATACTCTTTTAAATGAATTAATGCCTTATTATAACGAGCTATATAAAAGTGCTTTATATGAGTTTAACCCTCTTTATAATGTGGATATAACCACTGAACATGTTCTTGAATATAAAGGAAAACAAAATAGTGATAGCTCTACGACTGAAAATTTAAAAAACACTGAAACAAATGGGGGTAAAATAACAAATACCACTAATGGAAATAGTAACCAAAAACGCAATGAAAATGGCGTAAATACACTAGGTACTAATTCTACAGATTTATATAGTGACACACCTCAGGGTAGTATCACTAATTTAGAAAGTAATCGTTATTTAACTAATGCCCGAAAAATAACAAATGGGGGTAGTAACGAAAACGACGTTAATATAACGGATAATATAACTACCAATAACCAAAATGTTGAAAATAGAGACACTATATCAACAAGCGTGGGGGATAATAGTTCACAAACAATAGGACTAAATTCTATTGATAATTTAGAAAAATATATAGAACACGTCAAAGGAAAACAGGGGGACAGCTCTTTTGCTTCATTAATTAATGAATTTAGAAGTACACTTATAAATGTTGATAAACTTCTAATTGATGAGCTTGAACCGTTATTTTTTACACTTTGGTAAAGGAGGCAACTATGAATACTTTTAAACCGGTTGAATATGTAAAAGGGTGGTGCTATCATGTTCTACCCCTTGTATATGATGATAGCCTTTCATATGAGGAGCAGATATGTAAGTTAACAAATGCTGTTAATCAATGTATTACTAATATAAATAATCTCCCTGAAATTGTGGAAGAAGCTGTAAGAGAATTTGTTGAAACAAAAGGATTAGAAAACATTGTACGGGATGTATTTGCCGAACTTGTTTTTATTAATGTAAAAAACCCGCCTAAGAATATGACAGCCGCCAAAGGTGATAGCTTAACAGACGACACAGAAGTATTGCAAAATTTAATAAATTATGCCGGAAATAATAACGGAATACTCTTTTTCCCGGCAGGTAATTATATGGTAAAGTCGCTAACCCTCCCGAATAATGTTACATTAATGGGATATGATAGGTATAAAACTAGTCTTGTTTTAATTGGTGGTACAAACGCATCAATGTTCACCGGAAATATTTCGAATTGCACTATAGCTAATATGGGATTTAACGGAAATAGAACTGTTCAAACCTTGCATGAGCCACTTTTTAATTGTACTATAAATAATGCACTTATTTCAAATGTGCTATTGTCAAACGCGAATACATTAGGAAACTTTACTAAAGCAGATAATTCACACTCTCAGTTTAGTAATATTGTTTGTAATAACTTTAATGACGCTATTTTTATAAATGGTGTATCACCTTGTATTATTACAGACATATTATTTACTATGGACACGGGCTCTGCTAGCACTCTTATTAATATTGAGTCTAATAATTCAGTTTATGGGATTTTTTCAAATATTACTACAAATTACGGTGTAGTATGTACAGGTGTAGGAAACACAGGCACAGGCACTATATTAAACGCTAGCACTGCATTACAAAATTCCTTACCCTCAAATAATTTTAATATTATGGGCACAACACAATCCTTCAATATTACTAATAATTTATATGATGAAATTAGTGGCAGTCGTGAAGAGATAACAAAAAATAATAAAATTAATAATGTTGGTGGGAATGAAACTAGCTCAATAACGGGTGATTATCAGGTAACGGCAAATAATATATTCTTAAACCCTGCTAATCCTCTAAAGTATGGAACAGTCCAAAAATTAAACGAAAATTTTAATTATATAGAGGCTCAGGACAAAAATAATACCCCGTATAAAATTTTAGTTGAAGGCAACGAATTGCCTAACCCTCAACCTGAAATAAATACAGGAGCGGGCCAAGAATTAGCAACTAAAAGAGTGGGGCGCTGGCTTCTAAAAAATCTTAATAGCACTGATGATAATGGGAAAACTGTCAATTATATTCAAGCTCAAGGCAGTGTTGTAATAGAAAGTACAAACAGAATAATTATTGCATACATTCCTTTTAATACTGCTAGCTTTGAATTATCAAATGATGTTATGCTAAGAGAGTATAACTTATCAAATGGCAATTTAATTAGGGAACAAGTTATCCCCAATGGAGGCCATGCTAACGGTATAGGGTATAATCCTAATAACAATACTGTATATCTTGCCCAATGTTTTATGTGGACTTCTAAAGGTGTTAATAGCCCGAGTAAAACAATTATTACAGTAAACTATGATACATTTACAGTTAAGGGAAGTATCACTATAAATTCTAATCTTATTTCAGGACTAGGATACGTATCATATGACAACGCAACAAATAAAATGTATGCGGGTACTAATTCTTATTTATTTGAAATAGACCCAGAAAGCGGAGCTATAAAATCTACCACGCCCATAACCGATAGCCCTCAAATAACAAAAGGTGAATATAATGGACAGTCTGGTTGCGTATACAACGGTAAACTTTATCAAATGCATTCCACTCCTGAAATGCTAAAAGTTAATGACGGGACAACCGGTGAATTTATATCCCTATACAACTTACCTTATTATGGCCAAAGAATGTATGCATGGGGCGAAAGTGAAAGTTGCTCTGTTCTCTCTAATGGTGATATTTATATTTTAACATGGCAGCATTTGGAGGCCACCCCGAGAAATGAGATAGTACAGATATTTAAAACAAATATTGAACAATCAGTAAGTATGCCTCAGCCTTTATATCAAGCTGCTACGTACTATTCTACATTATATGTAAATTCTAATAATTTTGTATTTAACCCGGACGGCTCAGGGGATGCACCATTTAATGAACCAAACGAGGCAATTATGATTAAATTATGTGAAACCTACACTATGAAGCCAATTCGCATAATATTTACAAAGGGTACATACACTATATTAAGAGCATATAATGTTAATAATATAGATATACAATGTAACGATTCGGAATTTGAAGAAATAATGTTAAGTAGATGTAGTAATATACATTTATCTGATTGCGTCGTAACTAGAAATAATTACACAGACGGAACAGAATTTTACCATATTTATCAATGTTCATTAGTTAAGTTAAATGACTGTTGGTGTAAAAATAATCGTAGTGCCCTATCTAAAATTACATCAGAAAGAGGAATTTACTATATCGAAAGCTCAAATGTTACATGGACAGGGGGTATAAATCCTACAGATGATACCCTATTATCATTAACAGATTACACAGAAAAAACCTGTTTTTCAATAGGTGGTTCAATATTTAATAACGGGTATCGCTTTAAAAATATGCATTTTAGAGACAGCAATGTATTTATGCCCGCTCCATATGTTCTATGGGATGGCTCGTTAAATGCTGGTTCTAAGTCTAATTTAAACTCGTATATCATGAGTGGAGCGGTTACCGTTGAAAGACTAAAGAACTGTTTCTCATATATTACGTTTGTATTTACGTTAAACGGGAATAAAGTTTTACAAAAATGTAGATATGATAGTGCTTCATCAAAAGAATATTCGTTTAATTTATCAAATTTAAGTAATACCATAACGACTACATCAGGCGACATTCAACATTTCGAACTTCGACTAACATTAACAGATACAAATATTACATATACTGTTCAAAACGGTATTAACATGCATATTCTATCCGATAGCAGTATACAGGCTACTACTCCTGCATCTAATAACTTAACACTTACATCAATAGAGCTGACTAAGCAATAAGGAGGCGGGTTTAATCCCGCCTCTTCTTATTCAATTCGCCTATAATAAGAAACAATGCAATTATAATTAAAGCTTCCATAATTAATCAATAGATTTTATTTCAATCACTACTTTATCCCTAAGAGAACGTAACTTAATAATAAAATCATATTCCATATAAAATAATTCTACTAATTTTGCAGTATCAATACTAATAACCGCCCTTTCTAACGAAATATCTATTAAATTATATGGAATACTAAAATTAGCCAAAGTGTTCGTTACAGATAATAGTGCTTTATCAATCGCCATTATATTCACCTCACTTTTATTCCTATTGTAATTTTATCACGACAAATATACAATTTTAAACCACAATTAATTTTAAGTGTATAAAGGTCTTGTATTTTTCCGTCTAAAACTGTAAAATATACGGTATCCATTTGTAATCCGCCTAATTCGTATTGAATGTGTAACTGGTTCATATTATTCATTAAATCATTTAATATCCTCGCGACAGTCATTATTCTCTATTGCCTCCATAACATATAAGTCCATTAATTTTAAATCCACCCCGCCTTTTAATTGACGGCATAAATCAATAATTTGTTGTAATTTTTTACTTATCGCCTCCATTTCGCCAATACATAATTTAGAATTTTTTATACAATAATATGTGTAATTTATATTCTTTATTATCATTTCTAGATTTTCATCAATTCTATCGAAATTCATATAATCACCCCAATACCGCTTTCGCACACTTCATAATGAATACAGTCTTTACATGTCATTTTTTATTTTTCCTGCCATCTTTATATTTCTTTAACACTGATGCTACTTTTTTATTTCTTGCTAATTCTAAGGCTTGAACTATTTCTGTTAATAAATCTGGGGTTAATTGCTTTAATACAAGTTTTTTGTATTTATAGCCTTTTACAGGTATTAGACATCCCGTTGATATTTCGGTTAGAGAATATACCCCATAAGTATCATCCTTTGCAACTCCAATCTGTAAAATTGTTCCGTTCGGTGCTGTGTATTCTAATATTTCTCCTTCTCGCTGCATAACTTCAATGTCTTTTCCATGCTTACATGTAATATAGAATTTATGTTTTTTCATAATCTCAACTCCTTTCTTAACTATAATGAGTATAACATAAGTCATAGAAAAAGTCAATATATTTTTAAAAAATTTTTTATAATTATTTTGTTTTATTTATCTAGCCAAATATAATTTTGATTATTATATTTTTGGGGAAATGGATTATATTTGCTTTTCGGGACCAT
>UMAJ01003292.1_pt1 | contig 15933 bp, 10 predicted proteins | sample 1963671 | NCBI WGS metagenome assembly UMAJ01 (sample SAMEA4835912, study PRJEB28245) | human gut metagenome | biome: gut microbiome; material: fecal sample | place: Denmark | collected 2008 | reverse complement strand
GACAAGAACCGAGTCGCACTTCAAATTCACGACGTCAATAAGTTCCTCGCCGTCAAGGCCAAGTCTGAATTTCGGCACGTCCATGACGACGGCAAACCACTTTTTGCTATTTGCGTGGCGAAAAACCTCGTAATTTGGGTAAATATACCACGGGAAATCAGCGCAAGCGTTATAGTTATCTAATACAAAACTTTCAAATTCGCAACGATTCATATAAAATAGGTTTATTTATTAAGAAAATACCGATCATTGTAAAAGCAATGATATAGGTATTATGCGATTACCATTTTATGTTTATTAAATAACAATCAGATTCCCGATATAAAAAGAAAAAGTCCGTTATTGGACTTTCCTCTTTTCTAAAAAGTATATGTTCTTTTTAGTTTGGTTCTGGTGGAGATAACGAGATTCGAACTCGTGACCTATGCGTTGCGAACGCATCGCTCTACCAACTGAGCCATACCCCCACGGGCGATTTACAAATAGCATTATAATAAATACTCAAAAAAAATGCAAGCATAATTACATAAATCGTTTTACAAATTTTAATTGTTATGGTAAAATATTCTTCACTTGGAGGCATGGCTCAGCTGGTAGAGCATTCGCTTCACATGCGAGGGGTCACAGGTTCGAGTCCTGTTGTCTCCACCACATTTTACCAATCCGCATCACTGGCGGATTGGTTTTTTATTTTCTTGGAATTTTTTTCTCAAAATATCAATGATTTTATTGTTTTGCAACGAAAAGGCACAATCTTTCATATTTTGAAATTGTGCAATCCAAATTTTAGCGCACATAAAAGTTTTCTATGTTTATCTCAATAGCACCGAGTTTTATTGCCTTTCGTCGCGGCGTTTTAGCACCGACAAAAGCCTTTGTCAACGGCATAAAAATCTTGTAATATTACTTCAAAAATTATCTCAAATCTAATGCGCATTTTATATGCTTTTTGAAAGTTTGCCTGTTAGACGAGCCGTAGTCTTGATACAAGTGTGACGATTAGACGTGCCGTAGTCTTTGATACAAGTGCGCACGCGCGTACGCGAGGGATTTTTTGATGTGCTTTTTACACAACATTTTTATGCGATTCGTTGACATAGGCATCTTGCGATTTGAAGTGATACTTTTTTGAGTTTTCTCGGTGCTGCGCCGTCTTGTTGCCGAAAGGCAAATAAAACTCGGAGCGTATCAATATGGAATCTCAAATCAATCTTCAAAACCAAAATGCGAACAGTATTTATGATGACAATCAAGCACAAGTCAAAATCGTTGCGAAAAGACAGTATATATTAGACGATGACGTTGTTATAACCGAAAACAATATCAAGAAAATCGGCGAATTGATAGCGTTGCTTACTATAAGAACCGTTATGTGCCGTTCGGGCAAAGATTTATATCGTCTATATGACGGACTTATCAAAGATTGTAATAAATCAAACGATTCCCTCGACGAATACTCGGACGGATATGACATAGCGCAAACCGCAACGCTTTTCCTTTGCGAACACATCGGTAAAAGGCTTGGCGGCAATTATACGACCACTCGCGGAAACGTTATATCGATTAAGCAAGCGTGCTTCCGCTTTACGGATAGATATTTGGACAAACAATACACACGCCATTTGGCGCACACAACCGCCATAAGCGACAGCGTTGCGTCGTCGCACATAACTTTTATCGACGACGAATCCAATAACGATTATACCGCCGTTGACGCGCTCGTCGAAAGGATGAATTTGACTCAAGGCGAATATGACGTTCTTTGTGCCTATATGTCAGGTCTATCCAATATTGAAATAGCCAAATTGCTTAACGTGAACCGCACAACAATTTGGAGAAGACGCAAGATCATACAGCAAAAAATTAACATCAATATTACGAATCAACTTATTGTAAATAATATAAAATTGAGAAGTTAAACACGGATGTTTAGATTATGACTTGACGGAAACTCTATTGTTTATTTCATCAAACGATAACTCATTTATTTCCCGTATTATATACAATTTTTCATTCGAACGATTAACATCACGTTGTTTTTCCAAAAACTCAAGTCCTAATACTTTTATTTCATAGTAATACAAACCATCTAGTTCATCTTGAACATGAAGAAAAATATTGTTAACATCCTCATTAAAGTAAAAATCAAGGTAAACCGATGTACTAGGCAACACAATAGTGTTTCCCCTCATATTAAACCATTTTCTATCATGATAAACACCCTTTATTATAAAAACGGAATGATTTGAATTTTCGAGCTCAGCAACGACATGGCATTTATCATATTCAGAAACACTATTCGTTTCTGCTACGCATACTTTTTTATGACGTATATCTTTTAATTGTTCCGTTAATATGTTAAATGAAAAAAGTGGACGTGCATTTTTCTTTTCCTCTTCCTGTCGTTCTTTATCAGAATGACGAATAGTCAAAGATACGCCAACAAGAGTTAAAATACCGCCATACAGTGCCGCTACAACTGCAGTGACAATATTCTGCAATCGTTCGTTTGGTATTATATAGATCAAATATACGCCCACCCCAACGCCAATCAACAGTTCAAAAGGCAATAATTTGTATAATGCCTTATTTCCACTCAAAAACGCACTGGTTAGATTTACAAATATAATAATAACCGACATGGTTCCGAATACAAATATCCAAGTCAACCAATTATTGAAAATAGACATATACAACAAATCATAGAGCCAAAACAACAATGTTGATTTTCCAACCCAAAGATGCACACTTTTTTTTTGCTGCTCATTAAGGTTATACTTTTTTATATACTTGACACCAAACCATCCAAAGCCTATTGGTATTATTAATAATAGAATCCCAAAAGCAATCCAATGTCCTGTCATTTTCATTTTCTCCTTAATTGTATCGTTTAAAGTTTTCCGCTTGTTCCATAACTTTCTCAAATACTTCTTCATCCCATTCAGGCGGATATCCGTTCTTGTATAGAAGCACCGTCAAATCTTGATTCAACTGACTTTTAATATCGTCCCTGTTGAAGAAATATGCATACTGAAGTTTGTCGTCTACCAACACCTTAATTTTCTTTGCAAGATCAATGCATTTTTCATCATCAAATATAAAATTATGAGTATCTCTGACGTGAACAAGGATATCATAAAACGCCTTTTCCTCGTATGAAACGCCCATTTTTTCAAATGAAGTTTTGTCATCTTGCAAATCATGCATTATCTTTATCAACTCATCTGAGAGTTCATTTACAAAATCAGCAACAACCTCCGTTGCAAACACCAATTTATCCCTTGAATTATATGTTTCGACAACTCTTCTTAACCGTTCATCAAAATCAAGAGCCTTAACTTTATTGACTTTGCCATAATTTGATATTGCTTTCTTTAACAACTTTATCAATGCGTTAAATTTTGTAATTGGCATCTTTACCGAATTTAGCTGTTTTAAGAAATCTTCACTAAAGAAATCTAACGACTTATTTTCATCAACAACGTTTTCAACTCCTGTAACAGTAATCGCTTTTTGAACCATTTCTTCAACAACTTCGTTCATAACTTCGGCATCAGGTGCGTCGCCGACTGTTTGTTTATAAATAATCGAGCGAACAGCCATATAAAACTGCGCCTTAGCAAGTTCTTCTTTTGTCAATTCACCTGACGGGCACACTATTCCGTAAGCCGCTTTAAGTTTGCGCGATAACGTCATGAATCGAAATTCCATCTCTTTGGATGATTGAACATACTCCGCCGCCCGATTCAAACATTGCAAACGTTGCAAAGGATTTCCGACATAAAAATCCGTCGCATTGAAATTAATAAGCAAATCATCTATCAACTTCAAGTGATTCCTGAAAATTCCAAGTGTAATTCCGATTTCGTCTATGGGGCTTTCTTGCGGCCCGCCATACATCTTGATTGCTTCCATCATCTCGGTTTTAATGCCGATATAATCAACAACCAAACCTTTATCTTTTCCGTCAAAAACTCGATTTACACGAGAAATTGTTTGCACAAGCGTATGTTTTTGAAGCGGTTTATCAATATACATTACCGCAAGCGATGGCACGTCAAAACCAGTAATCCACATATCTACGACTATTGCAATCTTAAAATTGGAATCATCGTTTTTAAACTGCTCGTCAAGGAATTTGCGGTGCTCTTTCGTTCCGCATAAATCATACAATGCCTTTTCGTCATCATCTCCCCTTGTCGCAACGAGATTTAGTTTGGGAATTGCTACAAGCTCATCGAGTTTATCCGATGATAAAACAGACTCATCCTCTGTTTTTTTAGCTATCGTCCACTCAGGACGTAAAACCTCAATCTCTTTATATAACCTGAATGCCAGCGCTCTATCGGCACAAACAATCATAGCTTTTTGAACAATCTGCGGTTTTTCGGCGCATAAGGTTTCGTAGTGCGTAACAATATCTTTTGCAAGTCTTTTTAACCTTTCCGGGTGGCCTAAAATTGCAGACAATTTGCTCATTGCTCGTTTGCTTTCTTCTATCTGCTCAGAATTTGCACCTTGCTCGGCACAACGTTCATAATATTTCTGTATTTCCTTTGCGTCTTTGTCGGAAAGCATTACAGGCGCGAGACGAGGTTCATAGGCTATGCGAACAGTGATGCCGTCGTCGCAAGATTCCTTCATCGTGTATGCGTCAACAACATCGCCGAATACCGCAATCGCTTCGTCAACAGGCGTGCCGGTAAAACCACAATAAACGGCATTCGGAAGACTTTCTCTCAGATAGTACGCAAAACCATAAGTCGTAAAAACCCCTTTATCTGTTTTCTTTAATTTTGCATTAACTCCCGCATTGGAACGGTGAGCCTCATCCGAGATACAAATTATGTTGCTTCTATCCGACAACAGTCCTGTACTCTCGCAGAACTTTTGTATCGTTGTAATGTAGACTCCTCCGCTTTCGCAGTTAGACAAAGTATCATGTAAATCGTCGCGACTCTCTATACTCTTTATATTCTTATCGTGCAAATATTCTTTCGCCGTAACGAACAATTTAGAAGTTTGCGTATCCAAATCTTCACGATCGGTTATCAATACAATCGTGGGATTATGAAAAACGTCTTTCTTTCGCAACATCAATTGTCTCGACAAAAAGAGCATCGTATAAGTTTTCCCGCAACCTGTTGCGCCAAAATAAATGCCTCCCTTACCATCGCCAGCCGGCCGCTTGTGTTGACTCAAGCTTTCCAACATTTTATTTGCGGCAAAAAATTGAGGATAACGACAAATAATTGCTTCGCTTTTCTTACTGTCATCAGGGTAAAATACGAAATCACGAAATACTTGCAACAACCTATCGGGAGCAAAAGCACCTTCAATCATGGTAAAGAGCGAGCTGATTCCATTAGCAACAGTATCCGCCTCATTCGCTTTGTTCCATGAATAAAAGAATTTATACGGCGTAAAAATAGTTCCGAGTTTGGTGTTTACCCCATCGGATATTACAGCCATTGTACAATACTTCAAAAGCGCAGGAATATCCCTTGCATAACGAATCGTTACTTGCTCCCATGCATTATGTATCGTGGCATCTTCTTCGATTGCACTCTTAAATTCAAATATAGTAACCGGAATACCGTTTATAAATACCAACATATCGGGACGTCTTGTCTGAACGTCCTCAACCGTATACTGATTTACAATTTTAAAATTGTTATTTGTAATATTTTCAAAATCTATAAAATCGATATGGACCGCTGTTTGCGTCACATCGTCTCTTAAAAGGTCAAAGCCTTCCGACAACATACGATACGTTGCCCTTGCTCCTTCGTAAAGCGGAACAGAAGGAATATTATCCAAAAGAGCAATGGCGCGACTTATTTCATTTTGAGTTAAGCACGAATATTTCTTTGACAGGTATGCTCTTAAATCTGAATAAATCAATACGTCTTTGAATTTACGTTCGATTGTTTCTCCCGATACATAGTTGTAGTATTCGTATTGATCAAAAAGGCTGATTATAGTAGATTCAAGTTCCGACTCAACAAATTTTCCTTTTTCAAATATGTAATCCACGGCTATTCTCCTTGTTTTATTTAGACTTCATATACGAACTTTTAATTACTGCTCCAACCTCTTAATTACATCATCTAGGTTCAAAGAAAACCACTGCAGTTGTTTTTTCTGAACTTTGTCCAACGTTCCCGGATTTTCGTTGATTTTATCAATACCGTCATATAAAGCGCGTAGGTTGTCAAGATCGCCTTTGTAGTACTCGTTAATATTTGAAAACTCTCGATAAACAGACATAAATATTCTGCGCATTCTTTGAATTTCCTCAGCGGTGCTATTTTTTATTTGTTCCAAAAGCATAGGTATATCTAAATGTTTTGCAAAACCACCATAATTGATAAAACTTGCCCGTTCTTTTATTATTTTATCGTAAAAGGCAGATAGACCTGCTGCTGAATAGTTGTTCTTGTCCACTTCAAATCGTTTATTTGATATATTTTTCAGCTCTTGCTTGAATTTGTCAAAAGCATTCCATTCTTCTTTTGTCTCAAGTTGGATACCGGAGAACGATTCTGTGGCTATTTTATTTCCCTTTTCCGTTAATGATCTGGCATTGCTAAGCATCAGGTTTAAACAATTATCTATTTTTTTCTCACAGCCAATAATGCCTTTTGCAAAAATCAAATAGTTTGCAAGCTTAATAAAATCAGAATCCGGTAGAATATTTTTTTCCAATCCTTCTTCCAATTTATCTATTGCTTCAACTATTTCGACCTCAGCACACGTATCACATGAATATATTTTTTGAAGATATTCATCCAATTCAGAAACCATTTTGGCTCTTGAAAAAAGCTCTTGCATGGTTTTTAGACTATGCTCGTTGAAAATCTGGGAGTTTATATAATCATACATCACGCGGTATAATGGATATGCCACAACACCAAGGCTCGCCGAAATATTGTCATCTCCTTCCCATACGGTAACAAATGTTTCCTTTGTTAAATATGCTACACTTCCTAGAAACAAGTTTTCTATAAACTCGTTATCAAAATCATAGTTAGACTTACTTAACTTCCTAATAATATCGTCTGTTTTTTGACATGCATAAAGCAACGAGCGATAATTATTACTCTTATTCATATCCATAATATCGGAAATTTTTGCAACTATGTTATATGAAGAATCAGCGGTTTCTTTCAAAAAATACTTAAAATACTTGTTGTCATAGTTTTCCAAAATCCCTTTTATAACGTTCTTATTATTCTCAAAAAAGGTAATCGTATCTCCAATCGTTTTTTCCTTAATGCGAATGTATCGTTCGCATTCTTTTGTCATAACCGAATCTATTGATTTTTTGCCGTCTTTGGATATAGATTCTTTCTTTTCGTAAGATTTAATAGCATTTTCATTTGCCACTAAAAGGACTTTCGCACCATCTTGTTCACACAAATCATTTACAAACCCAAGAACATCAACTATATCGATTCTGCTTCGTTCCAAATCGTCAAGAATAATGAGCCTTTTGCTTAGATTGACGGACTCATATAATTTTTGCATATCTTTTTCATCAACAGATAAGTCAATTCCGTAATGGCCAACGACATTTTTAACAATAGTTTTTGCGATAATTTTTCCAATTTCTCTTTTTTCGGATTTTTTATTTATCCATTTTGCCCTAGCTTCAATATATAAGTTTTTACTAAGTTCCGCTAAGCTCTCAATTCCATATAAGGAAACGATAACCGTGCCAATCCCATCTCTTTTTAAAGATGGAACCAACTCATTTTTTATATAATAAGTTTTGCCGCTGCCCCAAGGTGCGGTTAACATTACTGCTCGATTGGTTTTGTCGTTTTTCGTATAATCTTTTATATACGCATCAAGCTCTTCTATTGTCATAATTTATATCCCCTCGTCTATAGCCCCCTTAACCAATATCGGACAGATGTCTTTGATTTGGGCTTTTAGCTTTTCGTTTATTTCCTTACGCTGATTATACACCTTATATAATTCTGCAATTGACTTCTGGACTTCAATTGTCGGAATAGGAATTTTATAGTTTGATAAATTTTCAAAACTCAAAAACTCATATGAAGTGCCTTGTGATGCCCAATAAACATATCTACCAAACTCTTTACGTGTTAGCCAAATCATAAGATACTCTGGTAACAATATACCTGTATCTAAAACATCTATAACATCATACACTGACGATACAATACAATCTGGTCCCCCTCGTAAAGCAATCGCAACATTCTCATTATTTAGCTGTGTACAGTATGCTATTTGCCCACATCTAACAATTTGCCTGCCATAAAAATTTGAATTTGTCCGTTGAGGAGTAATAAATTTTTTTTCAATATTTATACCCTGTTCTAAGGTTATCTCTCCATTGATATTTTTTTCAACACATTTTTTAATATACTTTCCAATTTCCTCGCTGGGCATTTTACGGCGCAAATCTTCGATATACGCATCGCAAACAAGTTTTAAATCGTCGAGACCTTGCTCGTATGCACGTTGATTTGCAAGCATTGCAAGATAAATATCTACGTACTTTTTTTGCACGTCAATCGGCGGCAATTCTATATCAATATCGCACATTTCCTGCCAAGAAAAAGTTTCTCTCGCAGAGCCCCATGAATTAAAGCGCGAATACCTATCAAATTCTGCTCTGCTAAAATACAACATGATATAATCTGACAATAATACACTGCTATTGGTCTTAAAAACCGTTGAAATAGTAGATACCAAAATAGGAAAACTATTACGATTTATTGCGAGCGATATTTTATCGCCTCTTCGTGAAGTGTCAGATACATAAGCTATTTCGCCAGGGAAAACTATTTTATAATTATCCAACTTGACGCCAGTCATATCTGCTTTTGTAATAATAAATTCCTTCTTCGTTGAGATTCCTCGAACATATGATAAATCATATTTTAAATCAGAATTACGTTCATCACAAAGTTCAAGCAAATCGCCTAACTTAACCTTTTTTAATGCCATAGCCTATTCCCTCAAAAGCATCAACAAGCATTTTTTGCGATTGTTGTTCTTGCTCCATCAAATTTCTCATTTCCGATTGAATACGCGCCATTTCGGAATTAAAATCTATATCCAAATCGTGGTCGATAAATTCAATATATTTACTCGGAGCAAGGCAGTAATTCTTTTTACCGATTTCGTCTATTTTCACCGAACGATACAACTCAGGTACGGCGTATGTTGAAGAATCAACCGTTTCAACCGATTGCCAATCGTTGTATATCTTTTTAACAGCCGCGATCTGGCTATCCGTAAGCACGGTTTTCTTTTTCTTTTTACCCTTGTCGATAACGTATTCTTCCGTATTTTCATCCCAACGGCGAAGGTCTACAAAAAGGACTTCACCCGTCCTGTCGCGAAGCTGTCTTCCGTTGAGCATACGAGCTTTTTTGTTGTTGTTCATTATCCACAGCGTAACGGAAATATCCGTAGTGTAGAACATATCTCTGGGCAAAACGATAATTGCTTCGATTTTATCGTTTTCAAGTAATTTTTTACGAATTTGATATTGAGCCGCTCCACCTGCATCATCCTCATCATCACCGCCGGAACCGGCATTCAATGCTCCGTTAGCAAGCAAAAATCCTGCTATACCTCTTTCAACATCAAGCTTAGAAAGCATATGCAAAATCCACGCATAGTTTGCGTTTGCAACGGGAGGCATGGCGGGCTTATAAGGTTTAAAACGAGAATCATTTAGCAAATCATTTTCTCCTCTCCAATTTTTGTAATTAAAGGGAGGATTTGCCATGATATATTGAGCAATCAAATCTTTGTGTTGATCATCGGTAAAAGTGGAAGCATTTTTCTTACCTAAATCACAGGATATCCCGCGAATTGCAAGGTTCATCTTTGCAAGACGCCAAGTATCCGGATTAGATTCTTGTCCTACGACAGAAACTTTTTTGCGATTTCCTTTATGTTTGTCCACAAATTTCATTGATTGCACAAACATACCGCCAGAACCGCAACACGGATCATAAACAATACCGTCGTAAGGTTCAATTAGTTCAGAAATCAACTTAACGCAACAAGCAGGCGTGTAAAACTCTCCGTCTTCCTTAGAAGCGGAGGCCGCAAAATTTTGTAAGAAATACTCATAAACACGACCGATTAAATCTTCCTCGTGGAAACGACTTTCGTCTAATTTGTTTATCTCATCGATCAATGATTTAATTGCATTTTTATCCGCACCCAAAGATGCATAAACATTTTGAGGAAGAGTGCCCCTAAGAGTAGGGTTAGAATCTTCAATATCTTTCATAGCCGTATCGAGTTTTACAGCGATGTCGTTTTCTCCTGCATTTTTTACTATATACGACCATCTGCAATGTTCGGGCAAGTAATATACGTTTTGAGAATTGTAGAATGACGGCTTCTCTAAAAAGACGGGGACATCTCCGTATTGTTCGATAATCTCTTTTCTTCGTCTCTCAAATTTATCACCGGCAAATTTCAAGAATGCCAAGCCGATAACGGAGTTCCTATTATTTTCAAAACTGCCGAATCCGCGTAATGCCACACGGCAATTCCATAAAACCTGCTCCAATGTCACTTCTTTTTCTTTTTTTTCAGTTTTAGCCATTGATTTTTCTCCTCAAAACCTGAATACCTACATCTGCAATACATAGCAGCACTATTCTATATAAAAGCATTAGTAAGATTATAACACATTTGTCGGCAAGAATCAATGGCAAAAGTCTATTCTTAAACATTTAAAATATTTGGCATTTAAAAGCGACCCCAAATCATCAATTGGTATATACAAAAGGCCTTTTGCCTGTTAGATGTGCCGTAGTCTTTGATACAAGTGCGCACGCGTACGCGCGCGCAAGACTACGGCACGTCTTTGCATAAAAACAAACTCAATTCCGCAAAAGGCGGCACGGAGCGGAGCGAGGTTTCGCGCTAACCCGCTTGGCGAAAACACTCGCTTTCCCGCCATGCCGTTGCCGTCGTTTTTTTGTGCGGAAATCCCTTGTCTTTAATCTGCAAATCATACGTTTGCCGTAATAGTCTTTTTATGCGCACATATCGCAACGCGCGCAGTTTTTATCACATCGTTGTTTCATCTCTGTAACGACCAACCACAAAAGTATTATATAATGCGTTTTTGCTGTTTTTACATGTTTCAAACTTGCTATATGGTGTTCTGGTTTTTCATATTTTCAAGTAGTACGCTCTTTACGATGAACGGCAGTACGGCTGAGTCTTGGAAAAGTACGGAAAAGTCTTGGTGTATGGCGGATTAGTCTGGATTTTCACCTAGAATTGTCGGTTTTATGACCGGTTCTGTCTGGGTTTGTTTTCCAAAATATATGCTACCGTATTGCTGAAAGGAGCAAGAAATGAAGAATAAAATTGAAGATCTCAAAGTTGTCACGATAGGCAAGCCGGATATACGCAATCTGAATGAAGAAGAACAAAAGGCGTTCTACGTTGCACTGATTACGCAAATATTGGGCAAAAGATTGCAAGATCTCGAAAATGATACTGAAACAGGTCTTTCTCATCGGGAAGCGTGAACGGACATCCGGTTTTTTCAAGGGTAAAATGCACTGCTTCCGCACCCCTTGACAAAACCGATAAAAACAATGATTGGAAACGCAAAACAAACTATGTTCCGTTCCTTTCGTTCCCGTCGAAAGACAAACCTAAATAAAAAAAGGAGAAAACAATATGAAAGGTGCCGTGATATATGCGAGATACTCTTGCGAGCGACAAACCGAACAATCTATCGAAGGACAACTTCGAGAATGTTACAAATACGCCGAACAAAACGGCTTAACCATTATCCACGAATATATAGACCGTGCCATGACGGGTACGAACGACAATCGTCCGTCCTTCCAAAAGATGCTTGCGGACGCGGAACGCACAAGTGCTTGGGACATAGTGCTGGTATATGCGCTGGATAGGTTTGGCAGAAACTCAATCGAGATTGCATTGAACAAACAAAAACTTATCAAAAACGGCAAGACGCTTATATCTGCAACACAACGAACATCCACCAACATAGACGGTTCTAAAAACTTGGACGGTATTTTGCTTGAAAATATGTATATAGGCCTTGCCGAGTATTATTCGGCAGAACTATCGCAAAAGATAAAGCGCGGACTTCGCGAAAGTAGACTAAAAGGACAATTCGGCGGTGGCGGCATTGCTTATGGATATAAAGTCGTAAACAAAAGGCTTGAAATAGACGATGAAAAAGCTGAAGTCGTAAGATATATTTTCGAGCAATACCACAGCGGAAAAGTCGTGCGCGAGATAATAGAGGAACTTACGGATAGAGGCATTCTATACAAGAACAAACCGTTCATCACGCAAACGGTATACAAAATGCTTGCAAACGAGAAATATATAGGTATAACAAAATACAATGGAGAGACTTTTTCCAACATCTATCCGCCTATAATCGAAAAATCGCTCTTTGATGCAATACAGCAAAAACTCGCTATAAACAAGTGCGGAAAACGGAGTGTAAACACGACATTTGCATTGAGAAATAAAGTTGTGTGCGGATACTGCGGACGCAATCTGCAAGGAGACAGTTCCACCGCAAGAAACGGAGCACTTCATTTCTATTACAAGTGTTCCGGAAGAAAGAAACATAAGGACTGCCATTTGCGTGTTTTTAGGCAAGAAGACCTGGACGATTTCGTTGCGAATATCACAAAACAGGTATTCTGTTCGGACGAAAACATATCGCTGCTTGCAGACAAAGTACTCGAAGCACAAGAGCAATTAAACAAAGCCGATAACGTATTGAAGATGTTGAAAAGCAGACTCTGTGAAACGGAAAAATCATTGACAAACGTTATGAACGCAATAGAGCAAGGCGTTATAACAAGAACTACAAAAGAAAGGCTTGCGGCTCTTGAAAACGAGAAAGACGATATAGAAGCGAAAATCGCCGTCGAAGAAATGCGACAAGCAAAATGTTATAGCAAAGCCGAAATAGAGAAATTCCTGCGGAAAGAATTCAAAAACAATACGCAAGCGTATCTACAACACATAATAGACAAAGTTATCGTCTATGACGATAAAATAGAGATATACTACAAATACACAAACAATCGCCCCGATGATTCACAAGACGAACGTCGGGGCTGTTTTTCTAGTGAGTGCAAGATAAAAATTAATAAGGCAAAGCGCTCGATGCAAATTCTCCATATTAGTATTGACAGAACGATTCATTTTCAACTTCCGTATGCGATAAACCGTCGTCACAAAATCACTTTCGACCTCGACACACCTTCTCGCTGATAGGCTACTGTCTTCGGAGCGGATTAGTTAAATTCCTTTCCACCAAAAAAAAAGAACGCAATCAACTTGCGTTCTTTTTTTTGTGAAATATCTTGCTCAAATAAAATAACAATAAATATTGTCGTTAAAATAAGCGTTTTTGTAATGATGCGCGTAATAGTTCTTACCTGTAAGTTTGAATCCGCATTTTTCAAGAACTTTGTTTGCCGCGACGTTATTTTCGTCGGCAACGGCTTCGATACACTTTATATCAAGCGGGACTTTTTCATATACAAAGTGTCTTATCGTATCATCAAGGAAGTATAACTCTTTTTTCATCGCTTTGTTAACAATCGCTTTTGACGCTTCGGTCGCATACCCTTTTCCCCTGAATTTATCGAATATAAAAACTTTCAATACGTATTTTACTTCGCAGATACAATCGTCCAGTTCGATCGTACCGATAAGTTTGTTTGAGTCTTTCAAAAATATTGAGAATTTAAGTTTTGAACTGCAACCGACGCCAACCGGTAATTTATTTTCGTTAAAATTATCGATTTTATACAAATCTTTAAATTGATTTAGATTTTTTTTGCAATACTCCTTCATTATGTTATTTGAAGATTCGTCGCACGGTTTTAATACTAGTCTTTCGGTTTCAAAAGCACCGTTAATGTTGATTACCTCGTTGTAAACTTCGTTATATTTAGTTTTTAGTTCTTTGAACGTATTATTAATGTTTTCAAAAAAAGCAAATTCTTCTTTTGTTAAATCGTCCCGTTGAATATTTTTATATATATCATCAAAAAGGCTAGAAATGGCAATATTATTCCATAAATATATGCGTGCTTCGTCGCCGAGCGAGAATAAATATTTGAAAATTTTCAGATTTTTGTCATATTCCTCGAATTCTTTTTTATACTGCAAAGAGTAAAAATGAAATTGACTTCCGAATTTTTCTTCGGCAATTTTATCGTATTTTTCACTTAATCTTACATCAAAAAAATAATCAGTAATCATAATTTATCTCCTTCATTTTTTCTATTTTACATAATATATCATCGAATGTACCGAATTCGTCGCATAAAAAAGGACGGCGATGATGCCGTCCTTGTGTGGTAAACAATTTAGTCTTTGACGAATGCCGAGAAGGCAAGGTGCGCCGAATAAATGTCCGCTTTGCTTATGAGTTCGTAAGGCGCGTGCATCGAAAGCACGGGTACGCCGACGTCAACCGTTTCGATATTGTTTTTGGCGATGTATTTCGCAACGGTTCCGCCACCGCCGAGGTCGACTCTTCCGAGTTCCGCAGTTTGCCAGATTACGCCGTTTTCGTTGAAAAGTTTTCTGACGTATCCTACGAATTCGCAAGACGCGTCGTTGCTGCCCGATTTGCCGCGTGCGCCGGTGAACTTGCACATTGCGACGCCCTTATTTACGAAACTTGCGTTGTTGTCTTCAAAGCAGGACGCGAATTCGGGATCGTAGCCTGCGGTAACGTCCGCCGAAAGGCAAAGCGAGTTTTCGCGAAGTACCGACGGCAATACGCCGAAGTTTTTGGCGATTTCGTCCAGAATATCGGTGATAATCACGCACTGCATGCCCGACGTGCCTTCCGAGCCTATTTCTTCCTTGTCGGCAAGGATCGTCATAACCGTTCTGTCGGTTGCGGTGTCGAGGGTTGCGGTGATTTCGGGATAAGCGCAAACTCTGTCGTCGTGACCGTATCCCGCAACGAACGCCCTGTCGAAACCGACGTCGCGAGCCTTCAAAGCAGGCACGACTTCGAGTTCCGCCGACAAAAAATCTTCCTCGCTCATTCCGTACTCTTTCATAAGGATTGAAAGCACGTTTTTCTTCACGGCGTCCTTGTCTTCGCCGGAAAGGGATAAGCCGCCGACAACAAGATTCATATTTTCCGCGTCGAAGCCTTCGCCGATTGTCTTTTTGACCTGCTCCTGCGAAAGGTGCGGCAGAAGGTCGGTGATATAAAACACGGGATCCGTATCTTTTTCGCCGATTTTAATGTTGATTTTCGTGCCGTCCGCTTTCACTACGACGCCGTGCAACGCAAGAGGAATCGTGAGCCATTGATACTTTTTGATGCCGCCGTAATAATGCGTTTTCAAAAAGGCAAGTTCGCTCTTTTCGTAAAGGGGGACCTGTTTGAGGTCAAGACGGGGGCTGTCGACGTGCGCGACGAGAATTCTCACGCCCTCTTTGATTTTTTCCGCGCTGCCCGCTTTCACGATGAACAACGCTTTGCCGCGGTTATTGAAATAAAGTTTGTCGTGCGGATTGATTTTGTCGCCGAGCTTATATTCCTTATAGCCCGCTTTTTTCAGCATTTCGACGGTATATTCGACGGTTTCCCTTTCGGTCTTGCCGTTGTCGAGAAAACGTTTGTAGCCCTCGGAATAATCGAAAATCGCCTTTAAGGTATTTTCGTCAGCCGATTTATAAATATTTTTTCTTTCGTATGTGGAATACATAAAAACGCTCCTAAAATAATGATTATTTATATCTTATCACAATAAATATTCAAAGTAAAACAAATTAAAAGTCAATTATCGACAAGGCTTTACGACTTTACAAAAATCAACTACTATCGTATCATAAAAGAGTTTTGAAAAACTCGTTCGCGACCTTGTAGCCGATTTCGGG